>Ga0065711_1009583_pt1 | contig 13160 bp, 10 predicted proteins | sample Hoacrofraction12_FD_59098 | JGI IMG/M metagenome (GOLD analysis project Ga0065711, IMG submission 59098) | Hoatzin crop microbial communities from Cojedes, Venezuela - Epithelial fraction 12 v2 (version 2) | ecosystem: Host-associated > Birds > Digestive system > Esophagus > Crop | place... | reverse complement strand
GATGTTACCCACATGATGAACAATGTAGGCTTCACCCTTGCCAATTACCTTGGCATCCCATATACCAACCACTCCCGCTATGCAAATGTTACCCTGAATGGGGAGAATATGGGCCTCTACATGGTTACAGAGCAGGTTGAAGAAGGTGGCCACAGGGTGCAACTGAACAAGAACACAGGCATTTTGCTAGCCCTTGACGTCAACGATGGGCCTGATCCAAATTCTGGCGCACCTGATGCTACAAATAACTTCTATTCCAAGGTCTACAATATGGCCGCAGCAGTCAAGTATCCCGACGATGCAGGAGCAGAGGAAGTCGAGTATGTAAAATCTGCCTTTGCCAAGCTCGAAAGTGCCATTGACTCAAAGAGTTATCCCCAGATTGCATCCAAACTTGATGTCGAGTCCATGATAGCTTATTTGCTTGTGGAAGAGATTATAGAAAACGTAGAGATTGACAATCGTCCCAGTACTCGAAGTGTGTATATCAATCGCTATTATGAGGGTAGCAAGTGGATTATGGGACCCGTATGGGATTGCGATGCGGGATTTGACTATAATTGGGGAGATATGTGGGATTCATGGGGCTGGGGCCACACCTTCTTTGAAAATTATACAGAACTGATCTACGGCACAGACCCTTATAACCATGTCGGCTGGTACGGCAGCGGTATTTCCGACTTCTTCGCCAACCTGTGGGGCGTTCCGCAGTTCGTCACCAAGTTCAAGAAGATGTGGAACGACAACCGCGACGGCATGCTGGACTGCGTTCTGGACAATATCGACAAGACCGAGGCCGCAATCGCCTCTGCCGCCAACTCCGATATGGACCTCTGGGATATCGACAACTACACCCATTCCACTGAGGTTAGCAAGCTCAAGACTTGGCTCAAGAACCGCTTTAATTATCTTGATGGGGTAATCAATGCATATCCCGATGACCCCGTAAATAATTCTAGTTCAAGTACTTCCGAGTCCGACCCGACAAAGGCCAAAGTGGCTGCCGAGATTAACCTCAGCACCTCCTTTAGGCAGGACGGCCACCACAAGGGAGCAGAAATCAGTCTGGATTCAGACCAGCAGTCGCAGATTGCATCAGCCCTTGGACTGGGCTCATTCAGCGCAGTCTATTCGCTCTACAACGCAGGCAGCATTACCTACTGCGCAGCCGAGCCTGACGGCACATTCGAGACATCGTTCACCACCAGTGCAATAGGTTTCTGGTTCAACTCGCAGGGCTATGTAACCAATTATGGCAATGAGAGTTATGTCTACGCCGACCTTGACTTCGACACCGTCAAGTTCACCGTCGGCAAACACCCCACCATCTGCACCGCCGGCACTTACAACATCAGCACCGAACTAGTCTACGGCACCAAAGCCGTCAAGTTCAACCTTGCCATTACGGTAACTGATTAGTACAGATTTGCGCGAAACAATTTTCAAAGATTGAAATTTCGCGAAAAAACAATTTTCAAAAGTCTTTTTGACGAATAGGCAAAGTTTATAATGAAGAAAAAGCAGTTCATTTATCAATTAGTACTTTTGATTTTATGTCTTTCCGGCTGCTCGCCAAAGGCAGTAAATGCTACATTTCCGCTATGGCAGGCTGATATTCAGGATTGGCATGTGGCTGAAATGACAGCTAGAAGTGGTAATGAGGCAGAAAGTATATTGTATCTACAGTCTTCTTCATTCTCTGCCGCCAAACTTGAATCGAACAAAATTAGACTGGATTTGTGCTTCAAGTCAAATGGTAACACCGTGAGTGCGAATGACTTGGAAGTTTCTGCGTATTCTGGGGGAGGGATGATGTTCGTTAGTGGGGTTGATGTCCCTGGCTATGTGCGAATCAATGATGAAACTCTCCCCACCAGAATTGATTGCAGTGGGGAAATTGCAACTGATAAAGTGAAGCTTCATTTGTCTTTTGATATCAACGGGACGAACTTTGCATTCACTATCAACAAGATAGTTAAAGATACGGTAGAGGAACAAGGGAATCTCAATTTGAAACTCGACTACGACAATATGTCACCTCAGATAAGGATTAAGAACGAATTGAATGATTCCATCGTCCTGAATTACAAGACATTTATAGGCGAAGAGAGTCTAACAATACCCCCTCTGTCCACAGTATCTGTTGAAGATATGATATACTGGAATTCTGACTTTTCTGTCAAAGAAGTCAGTAGCGGAAAAGTTTGGCAAGGCAAGGCCTCGGACTATCTAACAACAGACATAGAAAAGAGGTATCTAATCGATGAAGGTCTCCTCGTTCTCCTCGATTACACGGTCTTCACCATGACCATCCGTTGAGTGTCGAGTTGCTCTTGTCACTAAATGCACTATCAGTCAATTAGTTACGAAAATCAAGGGTAGCGAGCTCGGCACCCTTGATTTTCGTAAAACGCTGTGTGTTAGGAGGTTAAGTGACAACGGCTACATTTTGATAGCATAGGGGAATTCCTTGTAGTCGGCGGCTTGCTCTTCGCGGAGTTGCTGATTTTCTGTAGGGGCGGCCATTACAACCAGCCAGAGGTAGGAGTAGGGCTCGTCGGCGGTGAGGCTGACCTTGCCTTCCTTTTCGGAGTGCATGTCGCCGTAGACGATTTCGCCACTCTCCTTTGTACCTACCAGACCATAGCGCCAACCTGCGGCTGCATCTTCGCTAAGTCCCTTGAAATCAACGCTTACCGTTTCTCCTGCCTTGGGTGCTGTGAGTTGGATTGCATTGTAGCCGTACTGCTGGGGAGTACGGGATTCGGCTATCCTGCACCAGCCTTCGGCATCTGCTGCATCCAGTTCGCAGCTGTGGCGGTTGGCGTACTTGGCTGCCACTTCCTTTACGCGGGGAAGGTCATAGTTGATGAAGTGGGCGCATGCGTCGTACATTTCATCGTTAAACTGGGCCTGGGTCTGGTTCGTGAAGTCCTTGTAGACTTCTACCACATCGTGGCGGCTCTTGGCGCTACGCCAGAGGTCTGCGATGAAGTCCTTGCCCCTCTTGCCTGACCAGTATTCCAATACATAGGGTGAATGGTACATGTTTTCGGGGTGCATGAAGGCCAGATGTGTCTGCTTCATGAAGGCGTCCCAGTGGTAGGTCTCGTCGTCCATCCATAGAGGATTGACCTGCCAGAGCATCCACTGTGAGGTCATTTCGAAGATGCCGCCACCGTCAAAACCGCCCTTGTTGTCGATGCAGAGCTGGCTCTGGAAGGAGTGACCGAGTTCATGTGCAATGGCGTTGAGCCTCTTGTCCTTGGTGCGGAGTGGTGTTACCCAAAGGGCACCGATGGTCATGTCGTAGTCACCACCGTAGGCAGTGCCTTCGTCGCTATAGTTCAGCATTACCATCATCTTGTACTTATCTGCATTAGAGCCTTTCTGGATGAACTTCAGGCTATCGCGGAAGAAGCCGTAGAAGCCTTCGCTCTGGCGAATCAGGTCGGGGATGTCCACCGTCATGTCAAACTCCTTGTACTTGGGCGCAGTGGCAGGGTCGTCTCCAAAGCCCTTCTCCCAGAATACGATAAGGTTGTCGCTCTGCTGGCTGCGGGCGTAGCTGTAGTTGTTCTCGGGGTTGTCAAATCCCCCGTTTTCAGCTAGTTCCTTAGGAGTAAAAATCTGCTTGCCGTCCTTTTCGGCCTTGCCAGAGCATGCGCAAAGTGCACCGATAGCGCAAATGATGATAAGTCGTTTCATGGTCATTAGATTCTATGTCACGAAGGTACAAAACAATTTCCAAAGATGAAAATATCAGCCCTCGTTGTCACTTAACCGCCTGACACACAAATACCGTGAAATTGATTGTAAGGCTATGTGGCTTGTAGGGGCTTCTACGGGGGTGTCGGCCAACTTAGGGGGTTGCGCAGACCCCCTTAAGTAAGGTGAGGGGGCCATCGAGTGCATTCTATGGGGTGTGGGCTTACAATCGATTTTAAAAACGGGATGTTGTAGCCGATTTTTGGGATAGTTTCCAAAGAAAGCAAATTTAGGCGCAACGTTTTGGGGTGTGGGTGCATCTTTATTGTGACGGCCTAAAAACAATTTGTTATGAAATCCAGGATTATCTTAATGGCGGCATTATCGATGCTGCTTGTTTCTTGCAAGACTCTTGTCTACGGTCCCATTGAAGAATCTCTTAATACCGCTTGGGTGGGGAGTACCCATGCCGATGTGGTGAGAAGTTATGGCGTGCCCGATAGGGAAGCCTCCGATGGGGCAGATGGCCTTGTGCTGGTTTATGAGAAGGAGTACCGAAAGACATACGCATCTGCCGGCCCGGAGGGCGTCTTTGGCCCTGATTACGATGTTACTTCGTACTCTGACAAGGAGTACACCCACTTTTATCTGGATAGTAACGGCATAGTCTATCAGGTTAGGTCTAACCTTCAGGAGCCCGTTGGTAAGAAGATTCATTGGGGTAATACCATCTTCTGTGGAGCGGCTGGTGCGGCTGCCGTGGGCTGCTTGATATCATACATAGCGCACGATGTTCAAATGAACAGAGATATAGATGATGTGAGGTTTAACTATTGAGAATTCACGGAGAAATTGCTATTTTTGCCAAGATTTTAACGCTTAAACGAACCAAATAATGAAATTAGCAGAAGCACTGAGCCTGCGCAAGGACCTTCAGAGCAAGGTGTCGCAGTTGGAGAACCGAATCAATAACAATGTACGAATTCAGGAGGGAGATGAGCCTTCTGAGGACCCTACTGAACTTCTAAAGGAACTGGATTCCTGCCTTAAGCAGCTGCAGGGGCTTATCTATCAGATAAATGCGACCAACATGAATACAGTTGTTGATGGCCGTACCATTACCGCGATGATGGCGGAGCGCGAGGTGCTGAGCAAGCGCATCAGCGTGCTGCGCAGCATTTTCGACAGGGCTTCCGCCGGACAGGACCGCTACTCCCGCAGCGAGATTAAGTATGTCACCACCGTGGACATCAAGTCGCTTTCCAAACAGATTGACTCCCTGTCAAAAAAACTTCGCAATCTGGACATTGAAATCCAGACTGCGAACTTTAATACTGAACTGATTTAATCTATCAGGTGTAGGCACGGACGGCAGGGCGAGTTGAAAAACCATCAAAGGTATTGAGACTGTTCGGAACAACGGTCATTCCCCCGAAGGGAAATTATTGTTAAGTTCAGCAGATTCTCATTTCCAATATATGACGAATCATTTTTCACTACCACTCAACTGACTGACGTACGCTGCCGAGGGTGGGACGCGGGACACTAATATCCGAAAATATCTTCCAGACTTACCTGCTCTACGGGACCTAGGGTGGAGAGGAACTCTGTGTCGAGGTCATTCACACTGCCCAGGATGGCGTAGACATAGGTGCGGTCCTTAATCCACTTCTGCTGGGTGGCGATTACATCGTCCAGGGTGAGGTTCTGCACCTTCTCGAAGGTCTCCTTGGTGAGGGGAGCATCGAGGCCCATACGGCGGCAGTAGCGGTAGGTCTGGAGCACCTTCATGCCGGTGGTGCGCTCGGTGCGCAGACGGGAGAGAAGGGCCTCCTTGGCTACATTGAATGCGTTGTCGGATACGGGAAGCTCGTTGATAATCTCATCGAATCCCTCTACGGCCTTCTTGAGCTTGTCGTTCTGGCTGCCGATGAAGGCGTCGAAGATGTAGTCATTCTCCATGGTTGCAGGCTCTGCAAGGTCAGCGTATGCACTGTATGCAAGGGCACGGGCTTCACGCATCTCCTGGAAGACGATGCTGTTCATGCCGCCACCGAAATACTCGTTGTAGAGCTCGGTGTAGGGGTGGGAGTTCCTATCGAACTTCTCGCCACGGTTGGAGTGCTGGAGATAGTAGAACTGCTTGGAATCGTAGTTGGCAAGGGTGACCTTGTTCTCGGGAGTTGTTACATAAGGAGTGAACTTCTCCTCCATCACTTCGGGGTTCTCACCAACCTTGTGGCTGGCCTTGAGGTCGGCCTTTACCTTGCTCTCGGAATCGGGACCGTAGTAGAGAATCTCGTGGCCCTTGCCGATGAGGTCGCGGACTGCTGCAAGCAGGTCTTCGGAAGAGAGGGAATCCACTGCTGCGTTGTTCAGAACGGTGTTCTTAACCCAGTCGGGACCGTAGTAAATGTAGTTCTGAAGGGCACTGTAGCATGCACGCTGGCTGGTCTTGCTGTCAGCCCTTGACTTGAAGATGTCTGCCTTGAGGGCTGCGAGGATGTCCTCGTTGGGAACTGCGTTGTAGAGCAGGTCTTCCACTAGCTTGACTGCCTCGTTGAGGTTCTCGCTCAGACCGCTGACCATGATGGTAGAGGTATGGGCTCCGCTACTAAGCCTGAAGTCGCATGCGAGGTCGTAAAGCTTGGTTGCTAGCTGCTCTGCGCTAAGGCTCTCGGTGCCAAGGTAGGGGATATAGTCGAAGGCATAGTCGAGGGCGGGGTCTTCCTCGCTGCCGCGGTTGTAGATGAACTGCAGGGTGCCGATGCCGTTGGTCTCGTTCTTCTTGTAGAGGACATCAACGCCTGAGCAGAGGTCGAACTTGCTCATGTCCTTGTTGAAGTCAACATAGACGGGATTGATGGGCTTAACCTGGCTGTTTTCAACTTCCTGGAGGAAGGCGCTCTTCTTGTCGCGGTTGGTGGCGATAGGGGTGATGGCAGGGGCCTCAATCTTGGCCTCGGTGGTGTCAATGCCCTGACGCTTGTAGACTACTACATAGTTGTTCTCGCCGAGGTACTCGTTGGCGAACTTGACAACATCTTCCTTGGTGACATTCTTGTAGCGGTCGAGCTCGTTGGCTGCGTCCTTCCAGTCGATGCCGTTGATGAAGGCACTCACGAACTTGTTGGCGCGGCTGCGGTTGCTCTCCAAATCGTGCATCTGCTGGAGACGGAGGTTGTTGATGGTGGAGGTGATGAGTTCCTCGCTGAAGTCGCCGCTGCGGAGTTTGGCAACCTCTGCAAGGGCAAGGTCGCGGAGTTCGTCAAGGGTCTGTCCTTCCTTAGGCTGGCCGAGGGCGAGGAATACGCCGTAGTCTGCCATGTTGTTGGCACCTGCCTGAAGGAACATGGCCTTCTGCTGCTGGTTGACATCAAGGTCAATCAGACCAGCCTGACCATTGGAGAGGATATTGCCTGCAATTTCGGCTATTGCGTTGACTTCCAGGTCTTTAGCTGCGGGAAGACGCCAGCCGAGAGTAAGCATCTCAGCCTCCTGGCCAACCACTTCCTTGACAACGGGAGAGGTGATGGCTGCTTCTTCCTTATAGTTAAGCTTGGGGATATCGGGGTTGGGCTCCCAATCACCGAAGTACTTCTCGATAATCTTTACTGCCTCATCGGGGTTGAAGTCACCTGACATGCAGATGGCCACATTGTTGGGGCGGTAGTAGGTGTTGTAGGTCTTCTTGATATTGGTGATGGAAGGGTTCTTCAGATGCTCCTGGGTGCCGATTACGGTCTGCTGGCCGTAGGGATGGTTGGGCCAGAGGCCTGCGAAGAGGGCTTCCCACATCTTGCGGCTGTCCTGGGGGAGAGATCGGTTGTACTCCTCGTAAACGGCCTCAAGCTCGGTGTGGAAACCACGGATGACATTGCTCTTGAAGCGGTCTGCCTGGATCTTGGCCCAGTTCTCAATCTGGTTGGAGGGGATGTCCTCGGTGTAGACGGTCTCGTCCTCGCTGGTCCATGCGTTGGTACCGCGGGCGCCAATCATGCTCATCATCTTGTCGTACTCGTTGGGGATGGCAATCTGGGATGCCAGATAGCTTACGGAGTCGATAAGATGGTAGTGGGCCTTGCGCTCCTCGGGGTCGGTGATGGTGCGGTACTGCTCGTACAGCTGCTCAATCTCGTCCAGAAGGGGCTTCTCGGCTGCGTAGTCCTGGGTGCCGTACTGCTCGGTGCCCTTGAACATGATGTGCTCAAGGTAGTGGGCAAGGCCGGTGGTCTCGCTAGGGTCGTTCTTACCACCCACGCGGACTGCGATATAGGTCTGGATACGGGGTTCTTCCTTGTTGACTGTCATGTACACCTTCAGTCCATTGTCGAGGGTGTAGATCTTTGACTTCATAGGGTCTGAGGCAACCTTCTCGTATTTGCCACAGGAGACTGTTCCCAGTGCAAGCACTGAAAGAACAAGTGCGAAAATCAGCTTTTTCATATAAAAACGATAAAATTTATGCAAAGGTAGTTTCATTTTCGCAAAAAACCATTATATTTGTGCTGAAGTTTTTCATAGTTTAAGTTTAGGTTAAGTAGCGGGGCGCTCGCAGAGATGCGGGACCCCGTGAATTTTTTTTGTCTATGCGTAAATTATCCGTGTAGTAAAACGTTGAAAAACCTCTAAACGGATAATTATTTTTTTAATTCCTTTAAAAAATCGCTTTCGAAAAAATTAATTTACGTTTGCGGGGGTACCCCAAAACTTTTGCTGTTTACATTTGTGCAAATCAGTTGCGCTTATGAGACACAAAGTTTTGTGGGCCCTTCTGCCCGTCGTGCTGGCCGCAGCCGGCTCGTGCGACAAAGTGAAGACCGCGGACATGGCTCCCGGTAACATTAAAATCTGTTTTTCTGAGGACGCAGCAGCGCTGACCCGCGCCTCGCTGGGGACTCTGGACACTAACAAATTCATCCTGACCGTGACCTCGTCTTCGGGCGGGACGGTGTACAATGGATTGTATGGAAATGCCCCCGAGAACATTATTGCAGACCCTGGCACCTATACCATATCGGTGGTGTCGTGCGAGTTCTCGGAGCCGCTGTTCGACAAACCCCAGTTCGGGGATACGCAGGTGGCGGTGGTGAACTCGGGGGAGAGCTGCTCTGTGCGGCTTTCCTGCGTCCAGCAGAACGCGGGAATGCGGCTAAGGGTTAAGGAGACCTTCCTCGTGACCTATCCCGATGCAACCCTCTATTTGAAGTCATCTACCGGGTCGCTGGCCTACGCATATGACGAGACCCGAACGGCCTACTTCCAGCCTGGAACGGTGAATCTGGTGATGAACGACAATGGGGCGAACTCCACCTTGTTTACCCGCGTTCTGACCGCCCAGCAGATGCTTACGGTTAATGTAAATGCGGGCTACACCACGACCAGCACCAGCGATTTGCCTGAAGGAATTACCATCGAGGTGGATACGACCCGCAACTGGACCACGGAGGACTTTGTCTATGGAGATGACGACAGCGGTAGCGGTGGAAGCGAGATTTCAGGTGCGTACAGCGTAGGTCAGGCCCGTTCGATTGGTGCCTCGGGAGGGGAGACCAGCGTCTGGGTGTACGGCTACATAGTCGGGGGAGATTGCTCGTCCTCGTCCTGCTCCTTCTCTGCGCCATTTACCTCCGCGACCAATATCGTGCTGGCCGCTAAGACATCCTGCGTAGACAAGAATTCCTGCATCAGCGTAGCGCTGCCAAAGGGGGACATCAGGGATGCATTAAACCTGGTCGACCATCCTGATTTGATAGGTCGCCAGGTTTTCGTAAAGGGGAATATTGTGTCGGCCTACTACGGGATACCCGGAGTCAAGAGCCTGACAGAGTATTATCTCAACTAGGACTATTTGCCAATCTTGAAGGTATAGGCAACGCCGATTCCGAAGTAGTATGAATCCTGCAGCGTGAGGTAGGCGCTGCCATCCTTCTTGTTCTTGCCCTCGGAATTGAGGTCAATGTCAAGGTCGTAGTTAAAGTCGGCAATGGCGTAGAAGTCAAGCACATTCTTTTTGTTAATCTTGTAGGTGGTACCTGCAACAAGACGGAGACGGTTGATGTATACGTCGTTGTACTGGGGGTCGGTGTTGTACCAGCGTCCGTCGGAGGTGTGATAGACGAATGCGTTGGGGTTCACTGCGTTAAGAGTGTTCTTGAGCTCTATGCTTGCGTAGGGGTCGAACTTGCTCTTGGGGATGTTATACTCCACCTTAACACGGTGACGCAGGGCCCAGGCGGTCTGGGGACTCTGGTAAGTATTGATGTCGTATGCCTTGTGCGTGCCCTGAATTCGCTCGCGGAAGGAGACCTTTACGCGGTCGAAGTCCTTGCTGAAGGTAGCATCGAAAGCAAACCTCTGGCGGTTGAGCCAACCATCATCGGCGGAATTTACATTGATGAGAGAGAAACTGGCACCCAGCTTAAGCCACTTGGCAGCCTTGTAGGATGCGCCAACGGTGTTGTAGATGCGGTCAAGGCCGTCGGTATCTACGCGAAGTTCGGCATCATAGCCCAGATGGAAGCCCTTGGCTACCTTCCAGTCGACTCCTGCTCCAAAGCGGGCACCTACGCTACTTGTGGTCTCGCCCTCGGTCCAGTCTAAATCCTTGTCCTCGGCAAAGGCGCATACAGGCAGCGCCAGTGCGATTAGAAGTGCATATATTCTAGTGTTCATAAGTCTTTACTTTAATGGCATTGTCGATGCTGTTGGTCTCGCCTTTGCCGAGTTTATAATAAATCTTAACATAGCAGCTGTCCTTCAGAAAGTCCACTGTGCCCACCTCGACATTGTCGATTTTCAGGCCCAGCCTCTGCTCAAGGTCGGCTTTGAGTTCGTCGCGCTTGTCGGGGGTGATGTTGTCGATGCGGTCGTAGAGCACCACCTTGGTGGAGGTGTGGCTGAGCTTGGCTCCTTCGCAAATCCAGATGAGGCCGATTACCAGTACATTGGCAAGCAGAAGTTGGGCGTAGGAAACCTCAAGCGCAATACCGTTAATCACGGACAGGGCGATAATGATGAACAGATAGGTCATTTCGCGGACTGGAACGGTCTCGGTACGGTAACGGATCATTCCAAAAATGGCGAAGAGACCAAGGGTGAAGCCTATCTGCATGCTTACGCTCTCCATCAGGAAGAGCAGCAGGAACATTGCAGATGAGAACAGCATGAAGGTCAGGAAGTAGTCCCTGCGGCCACTCTTGCGGTAGTAGAAGCACTTGACCACAATGAAGGATACAATCAGGTTGAAGAAGAAGCGGAAGAGCAGCAGAAGCAGGCCGTTGGTGTCTACGAGGGGGATGCCCAGGAAGGTGGCACCGTGGGTTGCGCTGTACCCGAATTCTTCAGCAATGCTCGGATCGAAGTCCGGCATCGGGGTGGTAAGTAAGTTGAACATTATGAAATTTTTGTTTTAATTATCTTCTCGATCTTTCGTATCCTGACGAGGAAGTTGTTACGCTTGATGCCAGGGTCGGTTACGGCAGTGCCTATGGCATACTTGCTAATGCGCATTGGCTTGATTCTAAGGGACTTAAGTAGTTCCTTGGTGAGAGTCTGTACATGGCCTTCCTGCTTGAGCTCGATGATTACGCCGCTGCCCATGTTGCTGCTGAGACCGCTGCGGACATTGTCGAAGCGGAGGGTGAGGTCAATGGTGAGACGCTCGGTCATCGTGGGGCTTACCAGCGTAATGCGCTCGAAGCGGGTGTAGCAGGCAGGGGAGAGGGTGGGGACGCTATAGCCCGACACCTTCTGCACGAAGTCGGTGTGGTCGCCTTCGAAGGGACGGTCTGGGTTGCACTCTACGCGCTTCTTCTTGGTGCGGCCGTGGTTGTTCTTGCGCTTGATTTCCAGGAAGGAGATTCCGGATTCCAGATAGGTACGGACGCGGATTTTCTTGCGGAAACCCCTTTTGTTGTGGTGGTCCAGGTACATTATCTGCTCAGGAGTATCGTAGTAAAGGGAATCGTAGCCGCAGCACTTCTTACCCTCGATTTCAAGGGCGCGGTAGTTATTATCTGCGGCAAGCAGCAGGAACTTTTCCAGCACCTCTTCCGTGGTCACATACTTGGTGTCGATGCGGTTCATGAGCTTCACTGCATCCATCTCCCCGAGGGCGATGGGTGCAATCTTCTCAAGAGCCGAAAGTATGCGCTGCGATGCCATTATTCCGTGACTATGTATTCGAATACCTTGATTGTGATTAGTTTACCGGTAGGGGCGTAGTTGTACTGCTTTGCCTTGCGGTTCTGGTCGTTGTATTCGTACTTGCGGATGTATTTGGGCTTGTTGCGCTCGTCGTAGCGGACTTCCTTTACGATGCGGTCGTTTGCACCGTATTCGTAGGTCTCGCGCCATACCAGGCCGTAGGGGTTGTACTCTGCCTCTGACACCTTGCGTCCCTTGGAGTCGTAGGTGGTCTCGTGGTCGAGGTAGCGGGTCTTGGTCTTGGCGTTGGTGTTCCACTCCTTGATGGTGAGGTTCTGCCTGCGCTCAAGCTTGAGCTTGTAGTACTCGTCGCCGGTTGCCTCCTGGGCCATCGCTCCGAGGGCCAGAAATGCTAGTGACAGGGTGAGAAGTATCTTTTTCATATCTTAAAGGCTGGATTTGGCTGAGAAACTGCTGCTGCCCTTGGTGGTAGAACCGCCGTAATAGTAGTAGCTGCCCCAGCTGGTGGTGGAACTGGTGGGAGCGGAACCGCCATTGGTGTAATAATAGGTGGTGCCGCTGCTCATCTTGTCGGAAATTACATAGGAGTAGTTCTGACTCATAGCGCGCGGTACATAGCAGCTCATGATGACATTGCCGCTGGCATCGGTTACGGTGAAGTAGCCCTGACTTACGCTGGTGTTGCTGAGGTAGGTTCCAGCAACATTGCTGAGCTTGGGACTGCCGCCGCTATTGCCACCCATTGCACCACCTGTGCTGAAGATGGTACCGCCCTGAAACAGTACATACTGCATATTGTCGCAGTCGATGCCTTCCTCGGGAGATGAGGTGGAGTGTGCCATTACTACGCCACCGCTGATGGTGATTGCGCCGCTGGATGATCCATTGGAGTCGATACCGTCGTTGTTGACGCCGTAAGCGTATACGAAGCCGTCGGAGATGGTGATTTTGCTGGCTGCGTTGATGGCGTCGTCATCTGCCTGGACGGCTACATAGCCGCCGCTGATGGTGACATAGGTCTTGCTCTCTATGCCTTCTGCGCCGGATTCATCGGTACCGCCACCGCCTCCGCCACCACCGGGCTGGTTGCCGCCGTGGCCGCCACCGGGGTTGCCACCGCCGCCACCACCAAAGCCGCCTGCCTTGGTGAGGGCTTCGTAGCTCAGGAGCGAGCGTACATCTACCGTGCTGGTGGAAGAATTGCCGCCCGTGGTGAGGACATATACCTTGCCGCCCTTGATTACTACGCTGCCGGTGCTGGTATCCTTGTCTCCACCCTTGAT
>Ga0065711_1045975_pt1 | contig 13161 bp, 10 predicted proteins | sample Hoacrofraction12_FD_59098 | JGI IMG/M metagenome (GOLD analysis project Ga0065711, IMG submission 59098) | Hoatzin crop microbial communities from Cojedes, Venezuela - Epithelial fraction 12 v2 (version 2) | ecosystem: Host-associated > Birds > Digestive system > Esophagus > Crop | place... | reverse complement strand
GCAGCCTTCTGTTCTTCAGGCTGAACAAGCCCAGCTCCCTCAGCCTTTCCTCGTAGGGGAGATGTTCCAGTCCCCTCATCATCCTTGTAGCCCTAAGGAAGAAACAGAGACCTTTGGAGTGGTGGTGTTTGTCTTCCCAAGCAGCTGTTGCACATGATTGGAGCCCTGCTTTCCTGGAGATGGCTGAACACCTGCCTGCCAATGGGAAGCAGTGAATTAATTCCTTGCTTTTCTTTGCTTCTTTGTGTAGCTTTTGCTTTACCTATTAATCTGTCTTTATCTCAACCCACGAGTTTCCTCACCTTTACACTGTCGATTTTCTCCTTCATCCCACTGCAGGGGAGTGAACAGCCAGCTGGCTGGGGCTAAGATTCTAGCCAGGTTTAAACCATGACACTAACTATGAAGATCTGCAGAAAAATCTTGTGATGGTGAGTCATGGGGAAATACTAACAACATACAGTTTGGAAATTTATTTGGAACAACCAATGAAATTATGAGGCTTCAGATTTAAAATAAATTAAAATAAAACAAATCCTTTTCACAAAGGCAACTTCCTCAGGCTTCCTGAGAGTGAATATTGTACATAGGATAGATGTAGTGGTAGCTGTTGAATGGAGTGATGCATTCTCACCAGTTCAGAAAGCCTTGACAGGGACAAAATCATTATACATTAGTTTGGCCTCATTGTATTTTCTGACAGCCAGATCCTGGCAAGCATCCTCCACAGAAAGACCTTTGGTTGAATTTTTGCATCTTCTGGTCAGTGACATGAACACCTACAGGCATTCTTTAAACACTTTTGCTCTGAGAAAATGAAAGGAAGTGATTTCTTTCACATGTACATCCAGTCTGTGATGGAAAGCTTTGATTCTGGAAGCAGGAGTTGCAGGCTGACTGCTTGACTTTGCTAAAAACTAGCTGTGACAGTAGACAAAGATTGTAAAACAAAGAGACCTCAAATTGAAGGAAGAGATCATGAATATGGAAAAGAGTGACCAGTGAACAGGTGGAATCTGCCCCTAAAGCCCCAGTGCAGGGCAAGGGTGGGAGTGGGGAGCAGTTATGACTTTTCACATTTTATAAATTTGCATGTTTTATCTGGCGTGTGTTCAAATTCCTTCACTTTTCTTCTATAATCATCCATACTGAGATCTGAATGTTAAAGTTGCACATGAGAACTTACCTGCTATTCGTAGCAAGAATTACTGTTGCAAAACCCAATTATTTTGCTTAAATACCACACAGCACAGAGAAGGATATTCTTAAATGCCACGTAATGCTAGGCAAAATATCCCTTAGATATATACTAATAAAAACTAATAATTTTTTTATGGAGTATTCCTGCAGCAGTGACAAATTGACACAAGTCTCAGACTTTTTCCTTTTTTGGCTTAAGTAATAACATAATTGAGGGCAAAGTAGTAGCCATTCATACACAGGTTAATAATAGTAACTATAGCAATACTACTACTAATAAAAACAACAAGGATAATAGCAATCATAATTTCCTCTTAAAGCAAAACCTTGTCTGTTTAAAAAATTTCCTTATGGACCAGCTAGCATTGATACCAATGGCAGGTAATTCTTCTTCTTGATGCAATAGATCTGCAAGAATTTTGTCAGAATTATCTGTACAGGATCAAAAATGCAGCTTAAACAGTAAAATGGAGAACATATTTTTTTGTTTAACCATCCAAATCTATAGATAGTTAATGTTTGTGAACTTTTCATTTTGTTTAAAAAGGATAATATAATTTCCTGTCTGAGCCTTCACACGTCTTTCAATTCTTCTCTTACTAATGACATGATGATATTAAGTCTTCTGTAATGCTGGAGGCTTTTCTTTGAGACAGAATGTCAAACCTGACAGCTCATCTGACTCCTTCCCTGAAAAGTGGTGGCTGAATATCTTCAAATTCCCTTTCAAATTTTTTTCTTTTCCATGGATCAGCAGTATCATGACACTCTTTCTGAGCATCCATTCCCATTGGGTAAAGTCCTCAAGTCTTCTGAGAAGCCAAATTTCAAGGCTTTTTCTTTGGTTCATTGCTTACACTTGGGCCCTAACACATTGTAACATATTTCTTTGCATCTTCTTTTTCTCTGTTTTAATTCGTTTTGACAGAAAATTAAACCAGCAGGAAAAATAATAAAAAAGACATAAAAATAAATAAGTCTAAAACCACCTTCATACTTTTACACAAAATCTCTCCTGTTACACCAGCCTGATCAAAGCCTTGCTAGGTCACTCATAACTCATTTGCATCACACTGTACTGGATGCTTGCTTGCTTATATTAATGGTCTATAGATCCACCATCTCCCTTTATGAGCTTCTCACCCTTTAAAAATACTCCTTTCACAGCCAGTCTGCATTAGTCTCAGAGTAAATTATAAAAAAAATACTTTTCCAATTGCATCACTTATCTGCTGCTGTAAATTTACACAGTGTTTTCAAGAGAGACATCATCTTCCATCTTAGTTTCTCCTAGCCAAGGGTTTGGTCTGCATTTAGAAGGTTTTACTTCTATAACTGTGTCGTCTACTGAAATTTTTTTAACCATTACAACTACAGTAAAAAAAAAGTCTTTCTATCATAACATTTACCCTAGTAAAACCATGCTTCAGACAGTATTTGTCTAAACACACAAACTTGACACTTGGATGCTTAGCTGTTATAAAATGAATGAACTGGGTGTCTGAATACTTCAGAAGGCAGGACTTATGTAGTAATATATTTGCACCAACCAATGGTCCTAAACATCAGGGCATTTTCTGCTAAAACTATTTCTCTGGAAACATATGAGATAAAGCCCTCAAACCAGAAATCTAAGATCATAAAGGACAAGTAGTAGAAGCAAAGGTGCACTGACAAACAAAAAAAATGTTATAGAAAACTTCTCTTTGGCTTTCAACATCGTACAATGTATTTCCATTCCCTTTTCTAAAATACTCATAGAATCATAGAATGGTATGTGTTGGAAGGGACCTTAAGGATTATCTAGTTCCAAACACCCTGCTAGGGGCAGAGACATCTTCCACGAGACCAGGTTGCTCAAAGAATCTTCCAGCCTGGCCTTGAACACTTTCAGGGTTGGGACATCCACAACTTCTCTGGGAAACCTGTTCCAGTGTCTCACTACCCTCATTGTAAAGAACTTCTTTCTTATATCTAAGATAAACCTACCCTCTTTCACTTTAAAGCCATTACCGCTTGTCTTATCACTACATGCCCCTGTAAAAAGTCCCTCTTCAGCTTTCTTGTAGGCCCCCTTCAGTTACTGAAAGGCTGCTACAAGGTCTCCCTGCAGCCTTGTCTTCTCCAGGCTGAACAGCCCCCAACTCTCTCAGCCTTTCCTCATAGGAGAGATGTTCCATCCCTCTGGTCATTTATATGGCCCTCCTCTGGACCTGCTCCAATAGGTCCATGTCTTTCTTGTGCTGAGGGGTCCAGAGCTGGACACAGGGCTGCAGGAGGGGTCTCACCGGAGCAGACTAGAGGGACAGAATCACTTTCCTTGACTTGCTGGCCATGTTTCTTTTGATGCAGCCCAGGATGTGGTTGGCCTTCTGGGCTGTGAACACACATTATTGGGTCATGTCGAGCTTCTCATCAACCAGCACTCCAAAGTCCTTCTCCTCAGGGCTGCTCTCAATCCATTCTCTGCCCAGCCTTTATTTGTGCTTGGGATTGCCCCCACTCATGTGCTGGACCTTGCACTTGGTCCTGTTGAACTTCCTGAGGTTCACAAGGGTCCACATCTCAAGCCTGTCAAGGTCCCTCTGGATAGCTTTGCTTCCCTCCAGCATATCAACCACACCACACAGCTTGCTATTGAGTAGGGGCTGAGCTGCTGGCCAAGTACAGGGTTCTATGATTCTGTGATTCCCCATGCTGTGAGCATTTGCACAGAGGATTCTAAGTTGGATCCGCAATGAAGCTGACTTACTGGCTGCAGTTCCTTTGTGCTGCCCTTCAGGTGCTCTCCTGCTGACCTGTGACCCTTCTCCAGGCTCAGGGCATCTACGTGCTGGGACCAACATCAAACTAGTAGCAGTGGGATGGCTTGCAGTTTCCCATTCCCCAGCAATTTTAGCTTAAGACCTCTTCACCAGCTTAGCAAGCCTATAATGAAAGATGCTTTTCCATTTCTCTGTCAGATGGACCCCATCAGCCCCCAGTAGACCAGTCTTCTCAAACAATTCCCATGGTCTAAGTAGCGGAACCCCTGGCTGTGGCACCAGTCCTGTAACCACTTGTTGATTTGCCAGGTTCGACTGGCCCTTTCAAACCCCTGCCCATTGACCAGCAGGACTGACAAAAAACATACCTGCACTCCAGAGTCCCTCATCACTGCTCCCAGGACTTTGTGATCCTTCTGATACTCCTCAGACTTTTCATGGCTGTATCGTTGGTGCCCATGTGAAAAAACTGCAGCGGATAATAATCAGTGAACTGTGCCAGGGTTGGTAGTCTCTTGGTGACGTCCCTGATACAAGCCCCCAGTAACCAGCACAGTTCTCTAGAGAGTGCATCACGTCAGCAAATGAGTGCCTCTGCACCTCTCAGAAGTGTCTCCTACTGCTATCACCCATCATTTTTTCTTAGTTGTGCTGGTTGTTACACGGGGAGCAGATCAGGCTGCCTCCAATGTCACTCCTGATGTGATGAGTCTTTCCTCTTCAGACTGCATAATGATGAAGCATTTCTGCAAGGCCATCTCAGGCTTCAGGAGAAGTCTCTTCCTCCTACTGATCCTTGCTGTCTCGAGCTTCCATTCTTCTGCATTATTGGCACCCTTCCCTTCTGTCTGTGTCAGTGAGGATGTTTCTGGCTGTTTGGCCGTGGGCTGCAGGTCTGCTGCAGACTGCACTTGGAACCAGATAGCTCCTTTTCAGCCTCCTTGATGTTACACAACCTTCTCCCTGCCTCCTGCAGCTCAGCCGTCTGCTGCAGGAGGTCTTCCACTTGGGCACACCTTCTGCAGACAGGTCTGCCACCTGCCCCAGGAGAAAGGTCTAGGCACTTTCCACAGTCTGAGGTCTGTACTGCAGCCTCTCCCTTCAGCAGTTCCATCTGGGTGGAGACATCTGGCACCACTGGGGTAGTTAGCGCAGACCCCCCCCCAGCCAGAGATACAGCCTTTGCTCTCAGACTAGTGCCCACCATTGTCCCTTAAAAGTCAGGTAGGATGAATGCCCTTAACCTATACAGATGGTTATAGAGCCGTGCCCGGTCTGGGTTATGAGTGCTTCAGGTGTCTTAACTGGCCAGTGGAATGTCCCTCCTTCAAAGAGGTGCCCTCCCTTGTGAACTTCTGTGCAAACTGCTGTGCCAGGCTCTGCTTGTGTGCCCTGTTCCCAGCACTCCTGGCTGCTCGCGCTCCTCAGGATGCTTTCTATAGGTGTGGAGGTGGCCACGGTTGCTCTGGCAATGCCCAGGCCTTGTCAGCGTCTGTCGTGAGAGCTGCTGGCTCCTGGCAGGTCTCTCTGCTGCCCTGGCACTTCCCTGCATCAGAAAATTCTGCCATGCACCAAGATCCTTTGCAACCCTGCAGATCACACCAGTCCTGGAACAGTTCCCCTTGGTGACTGACATTCTGATATTCTTTCTGCTGCACTGAAAGTTGGTCCCCTGTGTCTATTTTGTCCCTCACTTTCGTTTTCTCACTGTATTTCAGATGCTTTATCACCGCTCCTGTTTATTGAACTGTCGTTGCCTCATTCAGAAAGTTCCTGAATGTCACCACCACCTTCTCTTCATAACCCCAGACCTAACATACATGCTAAAATGTAGCAAAATTGTGCTGAAAATCCACATTGTAAAAAGAGCATTTGTGCTTTTTGTCCTTTTGCATTGACAGCCACAATGACTTGTCACATACTTGCATCTCTACTGTTTTAAACTTGTGTATATTACTATCTTTTCGACTATCATTTAAGGACAGACCACCGCCATCATGGGAACTGGTGAAAACAAGTGGTGGTAAACTGGGTCAGGGGGCAGTAGCTGCCCTTTACTCTTTTCTTAGTGTGTTGTACCACTGATTCCGCAGTTGGACGTGGCAGGCTCTACTGGCTATATCCCACCTCCCAGAGCTATATGGGATTTGGTCAGGAACATGGTGACTTTGCCAGCCCTGTGACAACCATTGCAGTGATAAAAGTACTTTGCAACACGTGGACACATTTAGTAATTCAACTCCTTTTCTAGAGCAGAAGAAAGCTGTAATGGACATTATGGTTTAGGAAAGCATACTCTTCCCTCAGTAGCTTTCCTAGCATAAACAGGAAGGACTCAAATTTTTCCTACACCATGAGCTAAATGATAAATTATTGTCTTAACCTCTGAAGTTAAAGTATCCAAGGGAAGCGCCACATCTCCTTGTGTATTTTGTTCAAAGCAGCTAGAGGAGTGCTATGAAATAACAACAATAATAACAATAACAATAATAAAATATTTCCAGCAGTTGAATAGGAATAAATTGTTATTTGTTATTCTGTGTTACAAGGTATTCAGTCATAAGCCAAAATGTAGCATTATTCATAGTATGTGTATTTCATATTTTGAGCTCTTTTGTCTCCTGTGCAAAAAGAAGTGCAGTTGCCACATTAGAAATTTTAAAGCTTTATTTTGGCAAAACTGCTATTTTTCATGTAGACATGCTCGAGGAGGCGTATTATGTTCTTTTAAAAATATATTTAAACAGCAGCTGAGACTCACTTGTAGAAGGAACAGGACAAACTGTTCACTGTGTATAACACACTTGGCATATAAATTCCTTTTTTTATTATTTGTAAATTAGCTTTCAGAAGCATTTGATTTTTTTCTATATTCAGAATTGGTCATCTGTATCTTGACTCACTGCTTGCTTCTGAATTATTCTTGTAAGATATTTGAGTATCATTTGCTTTGGTGTATCATGTAATACCTACTCAGATCAGATGGCATAGTTTCTTTTCCCTCAGTGGATAGCCATAGACAATCTGAAAAAAACATTTCATCTAAATAAGGAAAAAGACATCTAGATTCACCAGAATCATGTAATCACAGAGTCGCAGGATGGCTGAGGTTGGAAAGGATCTCTGGAGGTCATTAGATCCAATAGCCTTGCTCATACAGGACCACATAGATCCATTTGCAAGGTTGCAAAATGCTTAAGAAAGTGATACTTTCATAGCTGATAGCCTAGGCTCAGATAATTTTTCTTTACCTTAGTATTAATTATTTGCAGTAGGGTTTTCTGAATGAAAATACTGACAAAGTTACCATTTGATCTGATTGTATTCTTAGATTGTTCTTTTTGGTTTATACTTACTACTTAACATTTTCTATGAAACAAAACTATATAATACCAGAAAGGAAAAATGTATTTTGATTAATATTATTTAAATGCTACTTACAAGATTTCCTTTTTGATTTAATAAATGTGTAGTCCTTTGAGTATTTCTCTTTATACTCCTCAGTTTAGCTACTTCAAAGCCAGAACATCACATTTTTTAAACAACGTAAAACAAACTACTCTTTAATTCATGTATGTTGGATTCCTAGTTAAATAAATTAAAACCTTCAGTAAATAATTTGTCAATAGGCTTTGAGAATATTACAGAATCATAGAATCACAGAATGGTAGGGGTTGGAAGGGATCTCTGGGGATCATCTAGTCCAAACCCCCTGCCAAAACAAGTTCACCTAAAGCAGGTTGCACAGGACCTCGTCCAGGCAGGTTTTGAATATCTCCAGAGGAGGAGAATCCACAACCCCTCTGGGCAGCCTGTTCCAGTACTCTCTCGCCCTCAGAGTAACAAAGTTCTTCCTCGTGTTCATCGTGCTTCAGTCTGTGCCTGCTGGCACTTGCCCTATTGCTGGGCACCACTGAAAAGATTCTGTCCCCGTCCTCCTGACATCCACCCTGAAGATATTTATAGGCATTTATAAGGTCCCCTTCTCAGCCTTCTCTTTTTCAGGCTAAACAAGCCCAGCTCCTTCAGCCTTTACTCGTAGGAGAGATGGTCCAGTCCCCTAATCATCTCCGTAGCCCTAATTTTCTGGTAAATGGAAAATAAATTCCAAGATAACAGTAAGAAAAGTTACTTTCTTTTCAATTTAAAAAAACAGTAAGACTATCTTCAATAATTTCCTTAGTGATATTGTAGTAATCTAGCTATTCTAATTTAATTTTACAGTCATTTTCTGTATCTGAAGTGTTTTAACTAGATGTGCATTTGACAGCTACAGCACCCCAATAGAAAGTTCTGTCAACTGTATTGCAGAAGTGGGAACAAATGTCTTGGAGCTAAAATTGCTGAATGTAGTTACACAGCTATGCAAAATATATAATGTCCTCTAGTTATATCATTACAAGGTTCAGACTTGTATCTTTTTCTTAATTATGGGAGATACTAATTTTTTCTCTTCCGCGAGTGATTTGTTCCCACTTGCCTTCACCCCGTGCTTAATGAAGAGGCATAGGTGACCTGAGATAATTATTTTCTGCAGGTCTCCAAAACAGGATGATCTATACGGAGAAGCATTTACAAAAACCACACAGTTTTGCATTAAGCAGATTATATTTTCATATTGTTGGAAACAAAAAAAGGCTGAAATATTTTTAATTTTTTAAATGCTGTTCTTTATCAAGCCCTGAAAACATTCATTCTCTTAAATATTCAAGCAGTGAAGGAAAGTTAGCTCTCAGGCAAATAATTTTACGGCTTTTTGGACCCAACAAGCTACTGCTCTTTGGAAGTCATGAGTTAGAGACTCAGTTTGATTGATCTGGTGTTTTTTCTGGACATATTTTAAAATTATTTAAAAATGAAATGTCTCTGACACTGTATGTTTGCAGTGAGGTTTTCTGGTACTAACAGCTGCCTTTCTGTGTGCAACTTAATCTGCTTTAATGGGCCTTTTTTATGTAGCTGACAAGTTGAGATATGGGGGGTTTATTTCTGTTGTTTTCTGTTTCATCTTTCATTTGTGATTTATATAATTCTGAAAGAAACAGCACAGTGTTTGTACTGCTTCTATAATGATAAGAAGCTGTTCGTTCTTACTTTGTGTGTTTCGGAAGGGGGCCCATTAAAGAAAAATCAAAGATGGTGGAAAAGGTAATTTTTTCACAATGTAAATGTAGGTGCAAACCTCTTGCTGTTAGCCATCAGTCACGTTGATTTCGAAAAATGTTCAGCTGCAGTGTTGCACTTCAATAAATTTGACTTTGATGGACAGTTGAGATTGATTTAATGTAATTATTCGCCACATGCAAGGCAGAAAACAAGCATGTTTATTTGCTCTTGATGTAAATTTTTTTGTTTTTTAATGAGCTGGTACAATCATACTGACATCTTCAAGTCTTCTGCTTGTTACCTTGGCAGCCAAAAAAAGATAGATAAAACACCTAGTGCTTCATCTTAAAATTGTCAAACATTAGTAGCACAATCTCTAAGTCTGTAAGGTGGAAAAACTGAATAAGTTCATATGGTATCCTTTCTAAATAAAGCTTACTAAGGGAGTGCAAGTGTGTATAAAGAGAAATTGGGTATGAAGAGGCAGACAGTATGACAGAACACTACCTACCATCTATTAGATTGCAGTAAACTAGAGTACAATTTGTAATAACTATCTCTCCTTTTCACCCATACTCTTGATATTTCTTAATTTTGTCCTGCAGCCAAGTCATCATTCAGAGGATATATAAAATATACAAAAGTCTCTTTAACGTAGCCCTCTTTTATCTGCCCCTGCTTTGTCTAAATCTTTGTTTGGCAGCAGAAATACCACATGACCATCAATTATTAATTTTCTTAATATTCTGTAACACTTCTCTGAAATCCAAAACAATGAATTAGCCCTGGAAAATGCACTACTATCATCATTAGAAATATTTAAGAATGAGATGGTGAGAATTTAATTTTTTGAAGTGTACATATTTTCAGCTTTCTTTTTTCAGTTTGAAGGAGTTCTGTACAATTAACATATCAGGATTTTCCCACTCTGTGAGATATAGGTCTTAAAAAACCTCAGCTTTAGTCTTTGAAGTTTATTTTCACCTACCATGAGGGTCTTCTGATGTAAATGCTTGGATTTCGGTCAATCACTGAGAGAGTCCTTTTAAGGTTAAAGGACAGAAGCATGCACTCTGACAGCAGAATTAATGTGACTTATGTTAGACACTTACTTTAAGATAAGATGACTCTCAGACACTTCTAAAACATAAGGCAGCCCACTTTCACCCAGAGTTATCTTCCAGGGAGGCTTAATCTCCCTCTGCTGATGAGAATCCCTGAGGAGTTCTCTCAGGTAAGTGTCTATTTTAGGTAATGTTCCCTTCCTTTTCCACATCTTCTATTGTATTTGTGTGTTCTGAGTATGAAAACCTTTCATTCCGCGTCAAAATCCTATCCTTCCAAAAAGCAAACTCAATTTCATTATCCAGAGAGCTGTCTCTCAAATACATAAGTGATAAAACATTTATGATAATTCAGTCTTGAGGTACATGAAACTAATTATACTGCCCCATATAAAACACGGAATTTAGCACTTTCACTGGAGAAAATACCCTAAATCTGTTAAGTCATTGTTTTTAAAGTGATATTTGTTAAGAAATTATATTGGGGGTAGAATATTGTATCACTAACAATTTCTCTTTTCGAAGCTACATTTTTTCTTGTTTCTTTATAATATTCTTAATGAAAGTCAAGATAAATATTACTTCAATATGTCTAACTCTTTATCAGAAGACCTCCTAGTCATTAATATGAGATCATCAATCAAAACGAATCTGTCAATGAGAAATAACTTTGATGACAACAATAGAAGTACTGTGACAGAAGACCAACAGACATTCACTTACAGGCACAAATATGAATCTTGCATTATCTGAGTCTTTCTGTAACATACTTCTTAGCTCTAGAACAGAGTCTCATTACCCTTAATATTAAGAATATAAATATGAGAAGCTAATATCCAGGAAATATTTTGCTTTATTTATAAATGAACATGAAAAGCACCGAGATGAACATATTTTTTCCTGGATGGTTTAAAATCTCTTCAAAGAAACTTAACCTAATTCTTCTTTAGACAATCCTACAACTCTTTAAATAGTTTTTTGTGTCAGAAACTCTTAAATTATTTTAGTGATTGGACCAGAGCCCTAGAAGGCTCTACAGAGGGATAAATATTCTGTGACTTATGATACACGTTCCTAAAATTCAATCTCAACACTTTTTCTGGGAAACATTAAAGCCATACTGTTCATCTCTCTCAGCAGTCAATGGGGAGAGACAACGGTGGTGAGAAATTTAAATTCAGCTAATATCTGGATTAGAATCTAAAGCTTCCTTCTCACACTCTCTATTGTCTTCTAAAAACCCTAAAACCAACTTCATAACTTTGGTATACCAATCATAACCTCAACTGGAACAAATCAAAGTGTATGTTACTTTTGATTCATAAACTTTCTTTAGCTCTTAAGCATAAACATATGCTTGTTAATAGAATTCTACTATTATTAATACTATCCTATTTAGCTGATCTATAAAAGAAAGATAGAATTATTTTATTTTAGTGTAGATTATTAACAGATTCAATAAAGACAAAAATACATTCAATATCCCATGATGGGAATGATGGAAAAATTGTATTTCCCTGGTTTAGACAAACTAAGCTTCAGACATTTTTTTCCTCTGTGTCTTCTGAGTAGTGCTTGATGCTAACCAGTGCTACCTGCAGGACTCTTATTAGGAGCAGCCCTCTGACTTCTTGCTGCCGTCTGACAAAGAGGAGTAACAATCTGTTCAGTGTCTGCAGTGGAAAAAGACCTCTTCTGAAAAATAAATAAGATTGCAAGAGACATACACAACAAGAGGAAGCACCTGGAGATTTCATTCAGAAAGAAAGTGCTGGTGAGAAATAACATCTTGTACTGTATTTTCCATCCTGATTTGGGGATATTTTCTAGAGACAAAATTCTCTTTCAAATATAGTCATTGGTTACAAAGTTGAATAAAGATGACAAAAGCAAACTAATTTAAATTCATATTACATATATTATTAGTTGGCGTGGTTTAACACTGGTAGGCAGCTGAGCACTACTTACTCAATCACTCGCTCCCCTTCCGGTGGGATGGGGATGAGAATTAGGAGCATAAAAGTGCAAAAACTTGTGTTTTAAGACAAAGACAGCTGAATAAGGGGATAAATAATAAGGGGATAAAACAAGGATAGTAAATAAAAAGCCTGGGGGTGCAACTCAGCTGTTAGTTAATAGTGTGCTAGTGAGGACCTTCACTGTGCTGAGCCAGTGAGGGTAAGGAAAAGGGAGATGTGTGGCAGCAATGGTGCAGCTTCATTGGGGGCTCAGCTCAAATGTCTTTGTGCAAATGCACATAGCATGTTCAATAAACAAGAGGAGCTGGAGATGTGTGCACGTCTGTGGGGCTATGATATCATCGGCAACATGGAGACGTGGTGGGGCAGCTCCTATGACGGCAGTATTGGGATGGGAGGATACAGGCTCTTTAAGAAAGTCAGGCAGGGGAGACGAGGAGGGGATGTCGCCCTCTATCTCAAAGATCAGCTGGAGTGCGTGGAGCTCTGCCTGGGATTAGATGAGGAGCTCAAGGAGAGCTTATAGGTCAAGATTAAAAGCAGGGCAGGAACTAGCGACATTACAGTGGGAGTCTGCTACAGGTCACCTGACCAGGACAAGTGAGGAGATGAGGCCTTCTGTAGGCAGATAGGAGAAGCCTCACATTCAAAAGCCCCGGTCTTCATGGGGGACTTCAACCACCTCAACATCTGTTGGAGGGACAACACAGCAGGGCACAGGCAAGCCAGGAGATTCCTAGAATGCGTTGATGACAATATTTCCTCCTCCAAGTGATAGAGCAGCCCACAAGGAGAGCTGCGATGCTGGACCTTGTTCTCACCAAAAACGAGGTGCTGGTGGGGAATGTGAAAGTCAAGGGCAGCCTTGGCTACAGTGACCACAAAATTGTGGAGTTTAAGATCTTTAGGGCAGTGAGGAGGGTGCGCAGCAAACTCACGACCCCTGGACTTCAGGAGAGCAGACTCTGGCCTCCTCAGGGATCTGCTTGGTAGAATACCATGGGATAAAGGCCTAGACGGAAAAGGGGCCCAAGAAATCTGCTCAGT
>Ga0065711_1045974_pt1 | contig 13161 bp, 5 predicted proteins | sample Hoacrofraction12_FD_59098 | JGI IMG/M metagenome (GOLD analysis project Ga0065711, IMG submission 59098) | Hoatzin crop microbial communities from Cojedes, Venezuela - Epithelial fraction 12 v2 (version 2) | ecosystem: Host-associated > Birds > Digestive system > Esophagus > Crop | place... | reverse complement strand
ATTTGGTCAAGCCAGTGCAGAAGATAATGTGACCACAAAAGGGGAAGGGCTTGGGGGCAGTTTGCAGAGAGGATGGGGAAAAGTGATAGCTAGACAGCTTGCTGGGATGGAAAGATAACAGCAGTAGGAAAGCTTAGGAGAGATGAATCAGGCAGAGAAAGAATGAGAACAATGCTGCTTCAGTAAGGAACAGGATTCATGGCACCATAAAAAAAGAAAGTAGCAGACCACATTTTCATGTGATGTAACATAGAGCTGCAACCATGCCAATTTTCACCAGGTGAGGATCTGTCTCACTCCTTGTGAAGGGGCCGGTGCGCTTGTCTAGTTGAAAAACGTCCTTGCCGCTCAGTGAGCAGCAGCGGCCCTGATGCAGGACTTACAGAGGGGTGTCCAGTCACCAGCACTGTGCTGGAGGTCAGAATTAGATGATCATAATTTTCCCCTCTGGCTTTAGAATCTATTAACAGCTATTTTATGATGCTGATCATTTATCAGTGCACCACAGACTGCAAGACTAGGACCACCATGATATACTTCATAGCTAATTTATTTCCATTAGTTCACAGCTAAACTTAATTTAAAAGAATTTCTAAAAATTGGATTGGAAAGGAGAAGACTAGAAACTTTCCACTGTAGAATTACTTGGGGGAGTGGGGGGGGAAGGAAATTCTAGAGCTGTGAGTTGGTGTGGTGTCTCAGATGCAGATGTTTGACACTTGGTTGTGGCACTGATACTGGCCTGTTTCAGGAATGCCCCACATTTCTCAGCACATGATAAGGAAGATGAACATGCGTGCCTGGTCAGATGCATGCTCAAGGCTCCTTCAGCATGGCTCTCTTCATGGCTGAAGCTTTGCAGCAAGGTCTGATATACAGTTTAATTACTTTCTCTTTGTCCTTCTGGTGGGTAATATTAACTGTTCCTGAAAAAAAGGTGTGACCTGCCTCTTCTGCAAACCTGTCAGAGCTGAGACACACTCTGTCCCTTGGTCCACATCATCCCTGGTGTCTGGGGACAGTGAAAAGGGTTCTGCTGATGAAAATGAGAAAGGTGACTTGCTCTGTAACTGGTGTGGAGAGAGAATGGGGACAGGCTTGGTGCAGGACAAAAGGAGTGACTGGTTGCACCATTTTTCCTCTCCAATTTACAGAATTGCTCTCTTTCTTCTCTTTTTGCCTTTTCTTCAGTGACAACCTTGCTGCAACATGGGGAAAAAGGGATCCTTGAGGAAGTGGCCTGGTCACTTCTCCAGCATAGCAGTTCTTCTCAAAGTGCTACTTCAAGCACACATGCTTCCAGAAGCCAGGTGGTTTTAGCTCCAGGTTAAATCTCATGGTTAAATCCATGCCAGGATTGTCTCACAGAAGGATGGGGAAGTTCTCCTGATACAGGAAAAAGTTAACTTTTTTTTCCATTTGCATACATTACAGTGATTTCTTTTTCCTGAGAAATTAATCTTCTGTATTAAATTAAGTCAAATAACCCTCTTGTCACTATAAAAATAATTACCATAGCTTTTTGAAAAGAACATAGGAAATAAAAGATTTTTAACCCCAAAAACCCAGAGCTTTTCTTTCCAGCGTTATTTTAATGAGCAAAACAGTGTTAGATTTAAAACTGCAATTAAGATGAGAGTATAGAAATGACCAGCTTTATTTTTTGCCCATATCTGCTGTTGTTGATGCTGCTAATAGGTTCCACAGGCACTAGTACTAATTGGCCTAATACTAGATAAAACTAGATTTTCTTTCAGGCAGATATTAAAAAAAAAAAGGAAAAAAAAAGAGAGAGTAAAATCTCCTTGTTTCTCAAGCATACAAACTCCAGAGACAAGGAATCAACTCCTCCAGGTCTCATCTCAGTATTGAATGTTCTCCCCTAATTTCCGTCATCAGTCCAAGCTCTGTCTCCTCCAGCCCAGGCTGCCCTGCTGATGCACGAAGCACAGAAATAGTCCCAATGGGAGAGGAAGTAATGACCCTTAATCGGTAATATCCCTTTGCGTCTCTTAGAAGAAGTAGCACTATTTTTAGTAGTTTTGCTTGTAAGAATTACTTATATTCCTGTGCTCTTTGGCACAGATCCATTAACCAAATGTATTTTAATGTCAGATGTATGACCATTACAAAATACAAACTGAACTAACATGACAAGGTTACTGATTGCTAAGACACACAGGGCCAGGGTTTTAATCCCTCTGGATGAAACTCCCTACTCCCTGTGCTTAGGCATTTTCTGCACTGGGACTATGAGCCCTTAACGGAGCTTCCCGGCGCAGTCCCCAAAGGGGAACAGATAAAGCTGAAATACCGGTCACTGACATCAGTGCACTTGTCCTGGCTATAGACAGGGCTACTCTTCAGATTAGTGAAGGCCTGAGTGTTTGCGTAAATCAGGACAGCAGGAATTGACCCAATATTTGTAGAGTGCATTTTGAATTGTAAAGTTTGTTTCCTCCTGTAAGCTCTCTTGTTTTCCACTGCTAAACTACAAGGATTTTATTGCACTGTTACTAATTTCATGACAGTCCTGAAAACCTGAGATCGGTTCATTTTGCATATACAGGCCTTGCTGCCTTGCCTTGCAAAATGTCTGAAGTGAACAGGTTTGAACAATGACTCAATACGCGCGTTGCTTTCCAGTGTCAGGACGTCTTGGTTTATTCCCCAGCCATGGCTAATGATGTCTCCAACATTGTCTGTGTAGCTCTGGGATTTGTTTGTTTGCTTGTTTGTTTATAGCAGCAGCCTCAGCAAGAGGTGGGAGGATGAAACATCTCACAGCTGATGTAAAGAGGGCAAGAGTCTCTTGTAATTCCTTGTAGCTCTTTCAAGTACATCCATTTGTTTGACACTGGTGCTGTTGTATATTCTAACCAAACACACATGAACAAAGAACCCAGTCCTGAAGCCTTTGCTTATTCAGTGTCTGAGAAAGGAATTCCAGGTGTTCCCTGTAGCTATTTAAACTCTATAAATCTGAATTTGAATTTTGGATCTAAAATCAGTGAGTGTAGCTCCCTACCAGAATCTGAAGCCTGATCTGGAGGAGAAAGTTTAATGAGTATGTTGATGCCTGCTAGTAGAAGCTCTCCTGAGATATTTTCACATCCAGGAGAGGATGCCAGCTTTGTACTCCAATTACTTTTAAGATATTCCTAAACCTCGTCCTGCAGATTTATCAAAGTGAAGGATGAGTGACAATATTCGCATTGCTTTTGTGGAGAAGTCTCTAAATGCAGAAGCAAATTTCCCTGCTTGTCATGCCATCAGCTAGTATCTCCCATGACTTTCTGTCTGTGTGGTATCACTAATTTACTGATCTGACACCCTTTTATATCATTCCAATCCATCACAAACTCTAAACATTTTGCTTGTGCTTGTGGTTTACTCCTTTATTTTTTAATTAGATGTACACAAATGAATACTGGCTTCAGGTCTAATACTCAATTTACACACGTGCAAATAGGTTATTATGCCTTTAATTTGCAAGCGTGGCTAATATAATTAAAGGCATTTGTGCTTTTTAGCCACACAATTGCACACAGCTTTTAAAAAGAATGATCTTCCTGAAGGATTTTTCCCCACTAATGAACATAATGATTGAACACCAGGTACAGAGCCACTCTGCAGGCAAGAGAGTGATGTTCTTGTAAAATGAGGTATCTCATACAGGCTGGTAGTTGCATGGCTTGAATATAGCCCTATTACCAAAGAGACCTGATTTTTGCTGACCGTTCTGACGTACAGTCCTTTCTTTTAGGTGGTGGAGAAGAATGTACAGGAGGACAAACATATAATAGTCCATAAATATAACATTCCTCATTTAAGTGATCTTTCCAAGCAGTAAAAACTTTCCTAAAAATGCTTTAATACCGTATGATTTATTCCACTTCCTGTGTAAAAGCAGAAACAGCTTAAAAATTTCAATAATTTTGTGTAAAATATTCCTGAGCTAGTCATTTGTATGCTGGATTTCCACCTGATGCAATATGAAGCCGTGGAGATACCTTATCATACTCTGAAAGCTGACAGTATAAGGCACTACTGAAAATATTGCAGAGCTTTGCATAGCAAAGAACATTCAGCCAAGTAGCTAGGGTGAATCCTGTGGTTTGCAACACAGATGCATTTGCTGCTGCAATACTTTCAGAAGTTCAGGAGACAAGCATCTAACCCGTAATATTTATATCCTTTTTAAGTGTCACGGGGAAAAAAAGTCCAAAATTGAAAGAAAATACAAAAAAAAAAAAAACCAGGAGAAAATGCAATCTGGCTGGGAAAGCTTCAGGGCCTCAGTTCTTGCATATTGCCATTTTTACCCCAGTCAAAGTCTCTTTTAACGAAGGGCTGAGGGAACAGACAGAAAGATGTCTGCGCTTTGGAGAGATTACAGGTTAATCGGATCCACCAAGTGTCTTCTCTCTCCGTACAGCAGAGCACTTGCACAGGGTGACAGCAAAGGTGGTGACCCCAGCACATCAGTGCTTTCAGAGCTGGGGCTGTCGCAGCGGCTGTGCCACACAGGCTGCCTCTGAGCACGGCACCCCGAGCACAGCACCCTGCTGCGCCACAGCCCCTTTTCTGACGGACACGCTGGGTTCCCACCGCGAGGGAGAGAGGGTTGCTGCGGCAGCGTGCACGTGTAGATACCGGCCTGGCTATGAGAAAACGTGAAGCTGCATGGTCCTGTGCACAGTGCGGCAGGCTGAGCAGTGCTGACCCGCTGGCTCGTGGGGTCTCCCGTCACGGGGAATAGCTTGTAACTGGGTTCCTCCCTCACAACTGCATTTGTAACACTGCTAAATACCAGAAGTGCAGCCTGCCAGTATGTTGGTTGACGTAGAGAGTTAACTTCTCACCGTATCCACTGATGGCACAAGATCTGTCGAAACATATGGTAATAAAAAATGGGGGATAATCTTTAAAAACAGCTGGTTTTGATACAAGATGTGGGCTGGAGTTTTTATCTTTCTGCTTTGTGTAAAACTTGACGTTCAAATTGTGACTTCATTAGGGAAGGCTGTACTTTCAGGTGCCTCTTATTATCAAACAAGATCTCAAGATTTCCTGCCTGGTTTTCCTGAAGCCTTTGGAATTGGATCTGAAATTCACATGGAATCAGAAATAGCGTTTAGGTAGATTTAAAAAAAATATGTTCTAAAACATCTCCCAGTGGCTAAATCCTTCACTTACTGATGATAAGGAAACACTTTTGTTGCTAGAAGTTTACTGCTGTTTTCACGGCTTTGTAAATCTAACCTTCAGTATTTCTTCCCATTTGTGCTTATGTCCAAAGGTGTTAAAGTTGAACTATTGTAAAATTAATTGCTTCGGGAAACACAGCATTATTTTTCTCCCATCTCTGATGTTCATATTGCCACTGAGGGAGAGAGATAGAAGGGGAGGTTTCTGAATGTTGTAGTAGGCAAGCTGCTTGTTTTCTTCACTGATAAAGAGAGGGATTCTTTCAAACTGAAGTAGAAAGATGGCTTGGGATTTTGGCTTTGAATAACATCACACACGGCTGCACTAGGAGCAGAGTCGATATGCTTTGTGGGCCACCGAGTGTCTGGGAATGAATGCTTTATGATCCTGTTTAGAGGAGGCTGAACCAAATCTAAACGAGCAAAAGAGTTTTATATTCTGAAAACTCAAACCTTTGGAGACTGTCTTATATATTCTGTGCTAATAAGAAGTGTAGTAAAAAATGACTCTGAAGATTTACACAGACACATAAACACATATAGATGTGTAAAACGCAGCGGATGAGGGGAGGTAGATTTAGATGTGAATGCAAGAAGGAAAAACTAAACACAGTTGGACTGTTGTACCCAGAAAATTAATTAGTACTGCATTTTTCTGCCAAACACAGAACATGCATCTCATTTTTAATTGTCTCCTGAGCTATGGATATACAGCTAAATAGATGTGATAAAAGGTCAGGGGTTTTAAGCTCCACACCGAAACAATAAAAAAGACAGATTTAATTGTCCTGATACCTTTTGTATCTTGTAAGAAGGACAAATAATGCTTCAGTGTGGTAATTTAGACTTGATCCTGTCTCATGGAGTTCAGGGACATATTGCCCTTTCCCTGTCCCATAGAGGACCAGATTTCTTCCTCACCTAAACATTTACAAACTCTTTGCTCAAACACTTCCCAGGCAGGGCAGGAGGTTAGAGCACACCAGAGCTGACAACAAAGCTGGTGAGCTTCAAACAATTTACAAATCTATCCATCTTAATTATCAGAGTCTCCAAAATTTTATTTCTCTCTTGAGGCCTGCTGTTTTCTCAAATTATGAATCTAATAAGTCCCATTCCTCTCCCAGTAATGACAAAAGAGGGAAAAAAAGCAGTGCCATGAAAAAAGTAAAGGACCAAAGTCAATATAAGCATCTGACACTATACGAATTTACCCTCTCTGCAGACAGATTTAGACCCATCTGCAGAGGCTCCAGAGGTGATCTGTGAAAGCTATCATCTGATTCTTCCAGTTCCTTGCTGAGGGTCCCAACTCCCTTTCCTTGATGACCATCTGAGAGGGCAAGTATCATGGCTGGCTGCCTTGTGTTAGGCTGTACAGTGGCCTTCTCACCTCACCTTAACCTTCTTCCCTGGCATTAAGCTTTCCCCTTTCTACTGTCTTCCCAGGAGGGCTTTCCACCCTTCTGCTTCCTCCTCCCACTTGTGCCCATCCTTCCCTAGCCACAAGTGATCAGTGTTTTCATCTTTGCCAGCAGCGGTGATAGCAAATATCTTTCTCTGTTTCACCTTCCTGGCACAGGAGGTAGCTCATTGCTGTCCTGCTGGGCTGTAACTCATTTTGGTGTGCTGCCAAGGAAGAGTAAGTTTTGGTAGACTCTGTGTCAGCTACATGGCTGCACTCTGCTCCAAAGTACTCCCAGTAAAAATTATTTATGAGGGGCATCTTTTCCCAAGATGGTTTTGAAGAAATGACCCTGATATCTATATCTATGTGTTTATGGACACACACTTACACAAAAAGCAGTGCTGAGATTTTTTAGTTTAATATTTGTTAAATATTAGACATCTCTGTGCAACAAATACACAATTTTTCTTCTTTTTTTTTTTTTTTTTAAAGTCTGGTCAGATTCCCTGGATTAAATTTCAACATTACAATACAGCATTTCACTTACCCTGTTTAATGCTGGAGTGGTGTAATACTGAGATAAAGTTACAAAAATCTGAAATCAAGAAGTTTTTTTATCCATTTTTAGAGCTGCTCAGAGTCATCCTAAGGTTAGGAATCGTGCAGAAGGTATATCCTCTGGAAAAGGAGCAGACATTTCACTGTAGTCTGTTTATTCCTCTTTGTTTGCAAAATAGTCCTCCTTTCACCTTAATAAATAGAAGAATTAATGAAAGCTTTTTTTGGCACCGTGGCTATTACTTTTATATAACCATCAAAAGCAAATGTGAACAGGATTGACAATTCCATTTATCTTTGTGATAGAAATGCAAAGTAAAGAATTTGTAGCAAGTTGTGTGCACATCATAATAAAAGGGCAGCAAGAAGCCCTTTTCCAGCCAGTGCAATTTATTTACCTCTTTTCAAAATCAACTTCTCATTGTGTGCCTAGAAATCTGCCTGCTCTGAATATGCATTCAAAGAGAAAGGAAACAGGACAACTTTGAAAGGATGTTACGTACGAAATTGCAAAAAGTACTTTATAATTACTTGCAAGTTTTTTCAAATTGGACAGTGTGTTTCTGTGCATTTCAATAGGGTATAAAAATGCTCTTGGCTGATGACCATGGAAAAGCAAAGCCAGCATGAGACTAGCATGGTGTGTAGGTCCATTCTTGCTTAGAGCCGTATCAGTGAGTGTGTGTCTGACCCCGGCGAAGGTGTGACTGCCTGCAAAGGCTCTCATCCAGAGGATCAAAGAACAGAGAAAATGATGACCCCGAGACAGAACTGACTTATATATGCTGTGATTAGATACTGTTATGTGGAAAGGAGCATAAGATGAAGGGGCTGAAATTAAGACTTGGAAGAGCTAGTTCTCCTTCCCCATCGCAGGGGCTTCTCCATCATGCTCATAGGATGGAGATTATTAGCTGTCTAACATGGGTCACTCCATATATTCTAAACCACCATTTAAAAATATCCAATTTTCATATAACTATTTGGAAGAAATGACCCAAATCGATCTGCCCCAACCTGCTCTTTCCCACCCACTCAGGTACACTAGGTATGTTGGCCCTCACTGCTACAGCTGGGCTACAGCTTCACACGTATATCTGCGTGACACTCCTGGCTCGTCCCGAGCTGGAAGAAGGCCCCAGTGGAGTTAGCCAATATAGAGTGCCCTGAAAGCCTTTTCCTGCTAAGGTGGCTGGCTAAAGCAGCCACTCAGTTCCACTAGCAGGCCTCGCACCCTCTGCACTTACTAATCATAACAAATGTAAATAATAATATTTATATAAAAAGTAGCCAGTGTTTGTTACAGGAATGGAAGAGCAATTTACTCCTTGGGTTGAGGGGAGAAGCATCACCGAAGGTCTAGGAAGAATTAGTTATGGGCACAAGCAGGCAGGTTTTTTTAAACAAGAATTATGTACTGCCCAAGCACCTGCCAGGAAATTTCAGATAATCAGCCATGAGAGGTGAATCATTACAATGATCAGCTCGGTGACAACAACAGGCTCTCCGTGCCGCTCCAAGCTGGTATCTCCAGAATGTCCCACTGAAGGAACAGATCCCCACCATTAGTGTTTATTTACCTAAGCCAAAGGTTTATGTGGTTCTTTGTCCTGGAGATATATACAGTGTTTGCACAGAAGGGTGTTAAACCAAAGACTCACAAAGCCTCCAGTCCAAAGGCAGGGATAAAACCAAAAACATTGCTGAGTCCAAGACAAAAAAAAATTTTGGCATTCAGTTTGGTAGCATTAGCATGCAGCATCAGGAACTCCTTCTTCCTTCCCTCTGTCTGTCAACACCAGCGCAAGTCAAATGTGGAAATAACAATAATTCTTCAGTAGATATAATGCTGCGTTTCACGTGCTTACTTTGTCTGGCATTTCATTGAATTTGCAAAAATCTGACAAATCTAACCAACCCTTGAAATATGTAATAACAACAGCAACAAAAAAGCATGCTTTGAGGAGGCATACACATGTAAATGCAGATGACGAAGAAACATAAGTAGAATTTCTGACTTATGATGAAGAGACTGAATAATTTGGTCAGACAGTTATAGTAATTCGTCATTTATTCATTAACTTGTACTGTAGCATACTCCTATTTATTTTGAGTGCAATGGCAAAGTACAGCTGCACAGAATGCAGGCAGAGAGCTAGCTAAAGGATACTTTTAGGACAGATGGTACCCTAGATTTGTAAGAAGGCCTTTCTATAATTAACAGTCGATTCATCACATCCAAAACATTCACTCATGTAATGTGCCTTCTTGTATTATCAGGGTTATACTCAAGCCTATCAATTACTTTGCAGAATTCATAAAAATATAGATATCTAATATATTTGGAGAGTAAAAGGTGAGTCATTAGCTGCATTTTTAATTTAAAAAATTTAACTTTATAAATAAGGTTTCTTCCCCAGGCTATAATTTCTATTTATGCACCTATATAAATTCATGCTATGGTATTAACATTTCATAAACTAAAAAGGCGGTTTTCAGTCTGTGTGGAATATTATAGAAAAATTTCTGTGCAATACAACTTAATAGCATATAATGTTATAGCCCAAACACTTGTTCAATGTTTTTGGAAGCAGCTCTATGTCAAAAGTGCAGCTTTTTTTTCTACCCGGGTATACCACAAGTTCAAGTGCAATTGGGTGAACATTTTAGTCTTAGCTTAACCTCTACCATTAGACAAAGAGTCTGGCAAGCTATCAGCTATTGCTCAAGAAAAGGTCAAAAATAACTGCCAAAAAGACTGAATTCTTTGTTGCTGGATATAGAGGATGATCCAAGTACAGCCAAAACAACAACAAAAAATATCTTGCAAGAAAAGCTAAATAAAGATGATGGTATTTTTAAAAATATAAATTATTACAGGAGTTACATTGGATGGAGAAATCTATCTGCTTTTTTAATCATCTCTGGTATAAACTTTATCCTTGAAAAGGTGAGACCTTTGTGAGGCTTCATGAGAGTAGTGCCCATGGGCTGCAGCTGCTCAGAGCTCAGGAGGCCACCACGGCCTCACTGCCTGCGCCCTCACGTCCCTGAGTCCCGTCCGTCACGCACCCCACCTGCTTCCCAGGATGGTTGGGCACAACAGCAAATTTGCCAGAGAGTGAATATTTCCTGCGCTTCTGCTCTCTAGAGCCTCATTGTTGCCCTGTGAGCCCTGGTAATTCTCTGGAGTAACAAGGAGCTTCATTTTTTTTGGCTGCTGAACAAGTTCTCCTGCCTGTCCCTTGCTGGGGTTGCTTTAGGTGCTGCTAACTGTCCATACACACAGAAAGCTACAGATTATTCCAGCAGATCCCTCTTCCTTCCCACAGCACCTGTACCCTTTCTGTAGGGCCATGCTGTGACATCAGTTAATAGGATTTCTTTTAGCCATGACTATCATCACCAACTTCAGGCCTCTGGTTTCCAGAGATCTGCTTTTGACTTCATGGTATCGCATTGACAGAGAAACTATAGAGCTTCCTAATGCAAAAAAAGTTGCTGCTTATTATCAGGATTTTCAATAATCTGTGATTCACCATGATGCACTTCACCAGTATCTCATTAGCCAACCAGTCCTGCCTATCTGACTTGCCATTTCTCATCCACAAAACAAGGCCATGAAGTTAGACTTTAAAAGACACCTTCCCTGACAGCAGAAAGTATTCTGTACACAATCATAAGCAGCAGTGAGGAATCATCACCCATAAGATAAAATGATACTGTCAAGCAAATAATGTAATGCTGATAATTAGTATAAGATGAAGCATGGTAAGGTTATGATTTTGAAAGCCAGCTAGGAGTTCCCCATTCAAAGCTATCTTTGAAATTTTGGGGGTAGGGTTTATAGCAAAAGCCATGTGCACCATCCAGGAAGAAAACACTCAGAGAAAATATTTTGGTGAGGTTTTGGCTTGCAGGAGCAGCTCTCAGAGGCACGACCAGATAGTTCAGGCAGCGCAAAGCGGCCTCTCTCTGGTGTAGTGATCATCCCTGGAGAGGTGGTCCTTGTACCTGGGGAGGTGGTCCTTGTCCCTGTGCCTATTGCCCTTGTGCCGAGAAAGCAAGGCACGCTCAGCCCCGGCGTGCCGTGGCCGGTGCTGGCAGGGAGGAGCAGGGCTGGTGCGCCTCACTGCCCAGGAACGTAAGAGTGCTTCTGACATTTCTCCCCATTTATTAGAGCAACCATCTGGCCAACGCACTTGTTCTGAGGTGTAAAGCACAGCTCTGAGAGGCTTTATTGCTAAGAAAGAAGCAATAAAAATAGATAAGCAGAAAACATCGTATGTAGAGCTTTCATACACAGAATAATAATGCTGGGAAAACAGACTGAATTTCTACATACAGTGGCTTCAGTTGGAAGCACTGGAATAGATCGTGGGTGCACACACAGCTGTAAGAAAAATATTGGGTTTCTTGGGATTGGAAACTCTAATCAGTGTTTAGAGTTTTCCTCGCAGTGTTCATCTCCTGACATTATTGTTACTGAATTCATTCTGGTTATCACTGCAGTTAAGATCTTCATAACTGCTTCCCGGTTTCCTCCTGAAAACCTAAACTCCACCGTAGCAGAAACTAGTGAGTGGTAGCAGGATCGCTGCTGCATACAAAGAGCTCTAAGGGAGAACACATATTGTAGTCAACTTTATATGGGATTATGAGGATTATCTCCTAAAAAAGATCAAAATAAAGAAGAACTTCTGAACAATGGAAATCGCTATCTCTAACTAGCAGTGTAGTCAATTTATTTAAACGAATACCTATTTTTAGACGGTGGATTAATCTCAGATTAGTAAAAACCTTCGTATTTAAGTAGCTGTAAATATTTCAATTCTAGCATTTTTATAGAGTTGTTACTGTTTATTTCAAATACCTTTCTGCTTAGAGATGTGATTTATTTTGTGGCCACTCAAATATGTGCCTTTATCTTCTTCCTGTCGGGTGCAATACGCTTAAGGTGGGTGCTGATCTGGGCAGGCTGGAGGTCCCTGGGTTTGGGAGAGAGCGTGCCTTGGCACTGCTGGGCTAGAGCTGCAGTCCCCCAGCACCGTGACCGCTGCCCGCCAGGTGGTTCCGCTGCCCGCCAGCTGAAATACCTCCCAAATGTCATCCGTGCAGCCTGAGTCCCAGAAACACAAATTAATTCCTAGCATGCTATGAAGCCTGTCCTTTCCAATTCACCTGAATACCTGCCTCTGTGTTTGAATGACTGCCTGCAGTGAACTGGACATGACTGAATTACAGCTTGAGAAATAATAATTCTGTTCAGCAATTTTGACCATGTAGAAGGCTTAAATCAGAGCAAAGTCACATCTGAGCATCAAGACCCTTACTCACATAAGAGACAAGGGAGAGAGAAACATATTTATGCATCCAGGTTTTGCTGTCTACGTGTTATTGCCTGAATTGGACTGCTGACAGTCAGTAGAACTTTCAGAGGGAAGCATCTGAAGTCAGACACATGCTTATCCCTAACAAGAGCCACTTTGAACAAATGTGTATTGCATTTTTTTTCTAAAACTCTTCAAACAGTACTATTTTTCCATGAAACAGAATCACAGAATCACAGAATCACAGAATGGTCAGGGTTGGAAGGGACCTCTGTGGGTCATCTAGTCCAACCCTCCTGACGAAGCAGGGTCACCTACAGCAGGCTGCACAGGACCTTGTCCAGGCGGGTCCGGAATATCTCCAGAGAAGGAGACTCCACAACCTCCCCGGGCAGCCTGTTCCAGTGCTCCGTCACCCTCAGAGGGAAGAAGTTCTTCCTCCTGTTCAGACGGAACTTCCTCTGCCTCAGTTTGTGCCCATTGCCCCTTGTCCTGTCACTGGGCACCACTGAAAAGAGCTTGGCCCCATCCTCCTGCCACCCACCCTTCAGATATTTGTAAGTATATATTAGGTCCCCTCGCAGCCTTCTCTTCTTCAGGCTGAACAAGCCCAGCTCCCTCAGCCTCTCCTCGTAGGACAGATGCTCCTGTCCCC
>Ga0065711_1045973_pt1 | contig 13161 bp, 11 predicted proteins | sample Hoacrofraction12_FD_59098 | JGI IMG/M metagenome (GOLD analysis project Ga0065711, IMG submission 59098) | Hoatzin crop microbial communities from Cojedes, Venezuela - Epithelial fraction 12 v2 (version 2) | ecosystem: Host-associated > Birds > Digestive system > Esophagus > Crop | place... | reverse complement strand
GGGAAAAAAAAAAAAAAAAGGAGAAAAAAAGGCCCAAAACCTCAGGCTTAGGCTCTCCCTCCCCAAAGTACCCTGCCTTAGTCTTTAATAACTCATTATCGCATTACAAAGTGAAGGCTCACAGGATTAGGGTGTTTAGTAATATTATAATGGATGAGAGCCAGCCTTCCAGCCAGCTTTCCGTGCTCCTGCTCTGTGCTGCCCTGGCCTTGGACCCGGGCTCTGCGGCCCGGCGTGCCGTCGAAGACAAACAGCCCTCGCTCCACACCAGTAAAAGTACACGCATTTACTAGGTGCATGCTTAATTATATATATATATATATATATATATTTAAAAAATACATAAATATCTCTATCACTAACACAGGTAGGAGGGAATTTCAGACCATCATGTTCTCTGGCTGCTTCCACTCAGCCAAACAGATTATAAAATCCTTCAGCGGCAAAATAAACAGCTTAGAGCAAACAAGCGGCTTAGCATGCCCGTACTTTCCATTTTCTGGCTGGGGCTGGCCAGCGGCGAGGCCCCCGAGCCCTTCCCCGCGGTCCCCTCCCGCTGCTTCTGCACAGCCCGGAGACCTGCCCTGGTCTCAGCCCTTTGGACCGTGCGGATTCTCTTTCGCTTCGTCACTGGCTCTGCGGACTTGGGCAGAATTTCTTCTGGCACAGACTGAAGCAGAAGGGGAAAAGCATTAGAGAAGAAGTGGGATGCTGCCACGCTCTACGACACACTACAGAGCCGCCCTCAGCTTCTAAGACGAGTTCTATGCGCTCCCAGGCGCTACCCTCGTCTGTCAGTCCCCTGACTAAAAGAAAATTAAATCCTCAGCAGGGAAAAATCAGAGTACGCACCCAAAGCTGTCGAATGCACAAGGCAAAACAAAAGCAAACATGTTTTCCCCCACCATCTCTCAGTGACAGCAGCACCCGAGTTTTCACGCCAACAGAATCAGAACTGAGAGCAAAGGCATCGTTTTAACGCGAGCACGAGATCCAGTTTGGGTGGTTTGTTTGGTTTCAAGTAAGCAGATGTATTTTTGCAATTCCTCTTCAATTTCAAAACTTCCTCTCTCTGGAGGCGCGGACAGCCGCGTCCTCCCTGCCCGGTGCAGCACCGGGGCTGGGTCTCCTCTCCCAAAGCCAGGAGGGGTGATGGCTGCCTCCCCACCCCCTCCTCCGGCTCTTCCCACCCCACTGCCTCCAGCTCCCACCCGTTTCACGGGACAGGAGCCCGGGAGGGTACAGCCTACCCCCCACGACACGGCACTGCTGGGCAACGCCAGCGGCTTCGCTGCCTCTCCCAAGGGTTTGTCAGCATCACAGGAGCAGTCAGACAAACAACACCCACGGTACTGCTAAATAAAACAGAAATTTTGAAAGTCCAGCCAGTAACCCTGCACAGAAGAGAAGGGGATATCGGAGCATGAGTGAGAGGTCACCATCTACTCTCTTCTCCTGCGTTTTCACACCAGCCCTCTCCCAGCCACGTTACTGAATTAGAAACGTCCAGCTTCATCAAGGCTTACTTTGTCTAAACAGGATTTGGGGTCTCTCAGGGCCGCTGCAGAATCTCGTGTTTAAAGAGTGACGGTAAAGACACGAAGACAGTAAGGGATGTGTTAATGTACTGAGAACCCAGCTCCTTTGCTGCCACTCTCTCCTTTCGAGACAAACTCACACAGATCGAAAAAACCCATGAGAACTGGATTACTCCACTCTCCTGCCAAGTGATCAAATTCACTTCCTACCACCCATCCCCAATTCTCACACTTCACACGCGTGAACTCTTGCCAGGAAACGCAGCAAACTATTTCCTAGCTGGGAACCAAGCAACGTCCCAGCAGCTGAGGACCGAGCCCGTGGCCAACGCCAACACCGAACCCAGAGCACGGGATGGAGGAGCAGGAAGCAGCAGCAGGCAGTTCTCCATACGGACAACTCATACGCTACGGGACTCGTCTCTCCTGGGCAAACGATCCTTCCACAGCGTCAGCTTCCTCCATCCCTCTCCCTGGCAGAAATAATTTTCCACCATAAAAAAGAACTTGCACGGAATATGGGCAGATTTAAGAAGAACAAGCCTGGGAATAAGGAACTTCTGAGAAATTTGCATTATAGGAATCTCCCTAAGATGAAGCCCAGTGAGGATGGGTCCAGCCCCGCTTCCACATCTCATCATCCCTTGCAGGAGGGGTCCGGCCCCACTTCCACATCTCATCATCCCTTGCAAGCAGGGAGGGCATGTTCCCCGGACCCGCGCTGCAAAGCAAACAAGACACGTTGCTGAGCCACACGTGCTTCTTGGGGGCCCCCTTGCCAGTCAACAAGAAATATTTCAGGCTTCAACGAGGCTGCGAGCTGCCTCTAGACCCCATCCGCTTGCCTGCGCGGTGTTTATACGCCGTAATGGTCCTCCCCTCTGCTTCAAGCCTCCTTACACAGCAAACCCTCCAGTGAAAGCAGTGGGAGACTCTTAATTGTCTCCGCTCCAATCAATACAAACAGCGCTCGGCAATGCCAACTGCCACAGCAAACGCTGGCTCCCCAACAGCACGATTTCCACGTTTTCCTACCATTTCCACTGCAGAAGAGAGCTTAAAAGAAAGCAGGCTTTACGCCGGTAGAGGCAGGAGCTGTTGCTTCCAGGATGAGACCACCAAACCCTGCAGACCTCTGCCAAGGACTTCACTCCAACCCTGAGCAAAGGTTTACACCAGCCAGGGACATCGGCCACCAGCAGCTGCTCTTCTGAAGGCCAGAGAGAGCTGACACCCATCTCTCTACAGGCCCAGCTCTCCTCCTCAGCTGCCTCCAAAGCCAGAAAGCCCTCCGAGCTCTGCTGCCGAGCGGGATGCAGAGGACACAACTCAGCCCTGCCCTTACGTGAACCTCTGCCGCTGACAAACGAAACCCGAAAGGACCGACCGCAAGTATTTGGATTTAATGCCATCTGCAAAACATTTGAACTTCTCCTCAGCGGGAGGCTCGGCAGCTGGGAGTTCTGCAGACGCCAGGGGAATTTGAGCTCCCAGATCTTCTGGGGGCTTGGGATATTTCAGAGTCGGACTTAAGCCTGCTTAATGCACACAAAGCACAAGAGAAGAGCCTTCCCTCACGTTACGAAACCCTACTTCAAACCCTAAGAAAACACAGCAATACCAGAAACAAATCTAAAGAGGCCAGTGTTAACCAGTTCTTGACGATGCTACCACGTTTTCTCTAAAGTGAGCACTAAATTGTCTTTAAAAATGCGTTAATTAACAGGGTTTCACCAAGTTTATTAAACAGTTGCCCCAGTCTCTTCTGTAGGCAAGTCCTTAGCCCTGCGAATTTCTAAAGGTCTTCCACTCAGTAAATTACAGCCTCGCCTATGCTATTAGATAGCCTGTTATCCCCATTCAACTCTCCTGTTATAATTACCGAGGTCATTTTAACAGGTAATTTGGCATGGCTGTCATCGCTTCAGAGTTTATTATGCCTTCATTCACAAGTGCCACACACGTGCCTTTCTCATCCAGTCCCAGGAGCAGCCCAGGGCACCACGGGTGGGATTTTCCGAAGCATCACAGGACCACGTGCAAGGTGTCAGCATTACACGCCCGAGGGTGCACTGGCAGGATGAACGGATGGCTTCTCTCCAAATAACTCGCGGTCTTTGGGGTGAGATGTGAGATACCAACTCAGCACGTAGAGCTGGGAGAAGAGCACGAGTGGACAAGGCAATTCCGGCCAGCGCAGCAGTTGCAGAAGACTAGATTTGCAACAGACCAATGCACGTATGTAATAAAAAATAAAACAAACCCCAAAACCGTTGGGAGGCCAACCTTCCTGATCCTTCTTGCTCCATGCCAAAACCTTCCCATTAGTGAAAGCCACAAAACAAACCATGAGCCCGGGAGAGCCCGGGTGAAGGAGCCACTCACCGGCAGTTACGGAGAGCAGCGACCCGCTGCCCCACGAGTGGAACGAGACCCTGGATGACCCCACACGTGCTCCCAAGCAAACAGCTGACTCTGGGCGGTGATGCTGCAGGGGACAACTGTGAACCTTGGCAAGCCATTACTGCCTGGGGCCTCATTCCCCACCACTCCTCCTACCTGCGGCCTCAGTAGGTGCTTTGTGGTTTTCCTTCTAAACCATGACTCTCAGCAACCACTGGAAGAGGACATGGACTGCAGCCAGGCTGCAAAGAGCAGCGGACTCCTCAATGACTTCACGGCACTCCTTTTCCTTAGTTATGCCCATTTATGCATGGCTATATCCCAAAGTTTGTCAGTGTTAACAGTGCAGTCCTCCTCCAGAGACCCATTTACACAACAGGGCTGCAAATGGGACTGGTCAGAAAGTCATTTCGGGTGCAGCAATACATCAAAAGGGAGATGGAGATACAACAACAGCCCAGCCCCACTGTAACAGGGATATCAGCTCGAAGGGGCATAGGCAGCAAGATCAAGGTAATGACAAAAACCAGGGGACTTGCACCATGGTCACCTCTACAAACCAAATCCCAGAACAGAAAAAACCCACTCTTGAATAGTAGCTGTCGGGCTTGACTGGGATCCAACATCTCACATACTTGCTTATGACGCATTTCCACAGTCTTTCTTCAGGTTATAAGTGTATTCGTCCCCTGTTTCCCATAAATCTGGGCTTTCTTTTTAATCTCCTTATGATATTGTGGGGAAAGGACTCAATTTCATAGACCGCGCACTTAAGACAATAACCGATAAAACCCATTAGATTCCCACACAAAGGGGTTTAGCAGAGGCGATGAGGAGGAGACGCCACGGGCAGAGAGGAGGCGGGGGACTGCAGAAGAGGCTTTCCAATGCAGAGGAGGTTACACAGCCCATTAAGCCCCAACTTGTCTGAAAAGCAGTTTTCAGACGGGTATGAAAAACCAACTTGTCCATAGTCAGCTGGGAAATTACCTCTCTTTATAAGCTTAAACAAGGGGAAAAGAGCTGAGATCCGAAACAGAAGAACCTGGGTCCTCCTAAAGGTATCTCCAAGATGTCCATCACTTAAAGGGTTCTGCAGGGAGGGAGCAGAAATCCCCCAGCCTTGCAGAGAAGCTGTGGAGGGCCCTGAGAGAGCAAGTCAAGAAGTCCCCTTTTTTTGTGATAAACTAGACTTTGCAACTGCTTAAAATTCAACCCAACTGCGGGTGCTGCTCAAAGCCACCCACCTCAGTGCCAGCCCTCCATCAGCTACCTAAACCAGCACAGACCCTGAACTACTCGTTTGTGCCTTCAGTCCTTGCATTTGCAAAGGAAAAACCATAAACCTGTTCCCATAATACATATCCCTGCTCTTCCTTCCCAGCCTGGCGCACGGGGAACATCTGTAGGGTGTAGGTTGCTCCATCCAACCGGAGTGGAAGTTGGGGGGACGCACACAAACAAAACCGTCTTCGTGTTTTACAAGAGACGGCGAGTTCTGCTTTCAGGAGAGACACTGAGAGCCATTCACGACCGGCTGGGACTCTAAATGCTCGTGAGAGGGCTGCCATATGGGCTCAGATTTATCACTTGTGTTTCCTAACTTGCACATCTGTTTGCTGTAAGTAGCTGTCCAAGCCAATGCATCTCCCCTTTCCTCACGAACCACCCACAGAGCTTTTCAAGGACAAATCATCGTTGCTTTCGGTGCTTATCTGCTCAGTGGTCTCCGCTACGTTATCTTAACAACCTCAAGGACTATTTGTAACCAAAACCCAGAGCAGGCACATTTTTAGGCACAGGCTCCCTCCCTGTGCTCTCGCAGGGCTGGAAACTTGCTGTTGGAGAAGCATGGCGAGGAGCCTCCAAAAGCAAGGTTAACACGCGCAGGGATTACTGGGTGTGGTTTTAATCGAAACACTGAACGAGAAGACAGCGGTCTGTTCCCATCAGCAACCCAGGAAACTCCCCGTCAGCTCCTCTAATTCCATTAAAGTCATTACAACTATTTCCATTTCCCTCTGCCAGGGCATCTTCCCCTAAACCGAAAGCCGAGCAAAGGAATCTGAGAGAAAAGGGGAATTCCTCTAAGGACGGACGTACTGGGAAAATGGCGACAAGCCAAGGGGGTCATGAAGAACTAATGAGACTTCCCAGAGCCCAGCTCATCCGGACACGAGGAATGCACGGCATCCAGAGGGCACAAAGGGCCAGCACAGCTCCAGGAGAGTTTGGGTCCTGTGGATGGCCCCCGGAGCAACAAAACCTACTTGCTTTGACGTTTTAATGAAGAGCCAGTAACTTCTCTTTCCTCCAGAAAAAAAAAGAAAAAAAAAAAAAAAACACAAAAGAAAAAAAACCAGAAGTGGCCTCAACCACTTCTCTGCCAAAAATGTTGAGTACGATCCACTCTGCCACCTTTCTTTGGCGTTTATAAGAAACCTATCACCTTGGTACTGAAGTACTGGGATAAATGGAACAAAATAATAGAGAGAAGACTGAGGAAGAAATCAGAAAGCATTTACTAGGAAATGTGTGGTCTGGAAGATGATGACACAGTTCTGCATGGCCTAGCAGCGGTCAGGGCGGCGGTGCCAGCGGGTGTGCAGCACTGCTGGGACAGCTAGCCTACACCACACGCGCAGCTCGCCCAGCTACAGCCACTCCACCGCTCCGATCTGGAAACAGGTCCAAAGGCAGCGGCTGATTTCACGTCACTTCAGCAGCTCCAGGGACTTGTCGATGGCTAAAAGCAAGACGCCACACCAATGGCAAGCGGTACGAGAAGACGGCACCTGGTGCCATCTCGCCTCTTCAGGCTGCGTGACGCTCTTGGACAGTATGCATTTTGCTCCAAGACAAGTGCAATTATGCAGTAAAACTGTTTTAAAATAAATGAATACGCTCAGCTGTTCACATGCCCTTCAGCAGAAGTGCGCAGCACGGGCTGTTGCCATGCACAAGAGGAACCCTGAGCAGCCCCTCAAGGGTCGAGGAGCAGGGAAGCGCTTGAGGAAACGCGTAGACACAAACTGGGGAGATTATAGCCTACCAAAATCCGTACGAGAGTAAGTGGCGGCTGAAACTAAGATTGCAGAGGATATTAAAGAAGCAACGCTCCATCCACAGAAGAAATAAAAGGTCAGTAAAGGGAGACGGCGACTTCTCTAAGAGATTGCACAAGTGCTTTCCTGACACAAATAATGACAGGAGAGACAGATACATAAAATTAATTCAGCTCCCTGCCCTGACAGCAAGGAGAGACAGGGACCGTCTGAACACGGAGAAGGGAGAAACGGCAAAAGGCGGATATCTGAACAGGCCACGGCAGCAAAGAGTCACTCTAACCAGGCAGGAGTCACCCAAGCAGGGCATCGTTCCATATCTACGCTAAAATCCTGCCTCCTGCTCCCCCCACCAGCACCAGGGAGAGAGGGGACAGGCGGAGAGTGGGAGCAGCCGGACCTCCAATGCCTCTCCAAATTCACAAACCTGTCCTGTAATAGATTAAACCGTAGCAGTGCAGCCCAGAGAGGACAGCAAATATTACGCGGAATGAAGCCTGAAAGGATGTTACGGTCCTTGGAGAAAAATCAGCTTGATTTCTTTTATCCCTCTGTTTTACAGGAAGCCTAAAAAGCCTCCTCTTTAGACGATGCTCCGCAGTGACTTTAACATCAGGTTTTCGGCAGCCGCCCCCTCTCTTCTCTAACATATATAATCTAAATTACCGCAAGCTCCAACAACATCGCCATTGCCAGAGCTTTATTTCGGAACGCTGGCCGCTGCAATAGTCGCAGAAGAAATTAAAGTCTGCCATTGCCCCTGAAATTTAGATCTACAGGAAAAGCCATTTACTTTAATTCCAGACTAATGACTCTCTTCTTCCCATCAACATATTTTTCTTCCTCAAAGAGCCTGTTTTCCAGAGATATTTCACAAGTCTCCCTCCCACTTCTCATTATTGCTGACAACACAGCAAAACTCAAAGCCTTTCGCTTCGGAGGTGCTGAGGAAGACGTCCGACTGCTGCCAGGAAGACGGATTTGAGGCATGTACGGCCGCTGGCCAGTGTCACCCGTACCACGGCACGCTTCCCCCAGCATCGCCAGCTGGGCTGCAGAATAGGACAAAATACAGTTTTTTGATTGAAAAAGAAAGGAAAAATTAACAAAGCAGCTTGTTTTCTCCTGCCGGACCTCACGTGCCCAGGGAAAGCAGCCTCTCCGCTTTCTGCTATGTCTAGACATGCCTTTCTTGTAATATCCCAGCCTGACTTGCCCATCAATAGTCTTTAAATATTGAGCAGGGCTCCCACTGTGATGGCTGCCACTCTTCTTGACCCATGTGCTGCTGCCAGGGACAGCCAAGGCCACAAAACCGAGGAGGTGGCATCTGCTGGCTCGGGCGCAGCCACTTAAGTGCATGGCGGCAGCCCCCGGGAAGCATATCTGTGCCCAGCAGGAGCCCTGAATTATTAATATTATTTAGATAGCGCCGTGGGGAGCAAAGCACTTTGCAGAGGCGCAAGAGAAAGACTTTGCCCACAGCAGCGTGCCACGTCCGGACCGGGTTTCGAGCAGCTCCCACGCCATAGCGTGCTTCCCCGCCGTCTGCATGGTGCCGTGTCCAACAGCTACGCCAGGCTGGGAGCCAGGGATGAACTTTTCAGCATCAAAAGGCCATTAGAAGCATCTCTTGCCACGCCGATTTAGCTTGCAGGAGGTCAAGCGGCTTGCAGGACAACCTTGGGTGCCACAAATAGTGCTGTTGGGGGAAATCAGCATTGGGGTTTTGATGGCATCGTCTCCCTGTGAGCTGAGCTGCCGAGCTCAGAGCTGCCCCACCGCAGGCACAGGGATGCCCACATTACAGGCCAGCAGACGTGGGCACGTCGAGTGGAAATCCAGGCCTACACCTTGTTTCCGTACCGCCACGCAGGGTGGTCTCAAAGGAATCGAGCAATACTCAGCCCAAACTGCAGCTAAGCCTGGATACAGCTCTCCCTTGGTTTTTAGATGCTGCGGCACGCGGCCGGGCGCTGTTTGGAGCATCGCCGGAGAGATCCAGCCAGCACTTGAGGCATTATTCACCATGCTGGGACATTTCTCCACCCCTCAAGTCCTGGCAGCACTGCTGGTGGCTCCTCACTTCACCCGGGGGACACCATCTCCTTCCCCCTGCTACGTGCTTCCTTCCCCCCAGTTTCAGACCCTTCTCTTGCCTTTGTTCACGGAGGACAGCTCTGCTGTCTGCGTAATAACAGGGGATTCAGCAGCTGTCACTTCGCGGGGCTGGAGGATTTGAAGGCAATCTCTGTTGAATAAAACGTGCCCCTGGAGTCCGTCTGGCTGCCACGTCCACCCGAGCCAGAAGACAGAGGCAGGCAAAACTCACTGCCGTGATCTGAAGGGCAGAAGGACTCCACTTCTCCGCAGACTCCGTCTGCACCGTCGTGCCGCAGCCCCGAACCGGCTCTCCCAGCCCTCCGCAGCGAGCGGCTCGGACCCAGCAGCGCTTCCACCCACCTGAGCGCGGGGCGCAGACGGACCCACGGGTCGCACCCGAGGCCACCCCACGCTAACAGATGATTCTTCAGGCTGCTCTAACGACACCTCCACTCCTCGCAGAAGCGAGCTGTGGCAGCCAGCGTTGCCCCCCAGGCCCGCGTGCCCAGGCGCAGACGCTGCCCGCAGCTTGCCGATGCATCGCCATCCCTGGGTTTGCCAGCACCCGCCTCTGAGCCAGAACCCGCCACGCTCGCATCGCTTTGATTTTTGCAGTAGAACTGAGTAGAGAAACAGCCCACAGTTCTCTCGGCAATAAACCAGCAAATAACTCTGATCCACCAAGCTGTCCCAGGCACCACGCTCCACCCCAGCCAACTCCAGAATCCCTCTCGATCCCAGTTTATCCCTCACCCCTCCACCTCCAGCCCGACCCTGCTCCAGGCACGAGCCCCAAAACTATCAAACAGCCAAATATTTCAGTCTCTCCAACTTCATTGTGACTAACAACAAAACACAAGGAACGAGCACCGGGGAGGGACGGAGGGAAGACGCTGCCCCAAAATCAACACAGTTCCTTTGGCTTTGGTGCCCAAGCCACGGCAACACGTGTGCTGTGTTACACTGATCTAAGGGTGGTGGTCATAAGGCTGGGGGCTGGATCTCACCAGCAAAACGAGCTATGAATTCATACACCACCGGGCCGTGCTGAGGTGCAACACCTAGCTGCAATGAGAGAATTATTTAGCCAGATTCCCCCCCCCCTCCATCCCTCCCCAGACTCCCAGCTCACCCCCCTTCTCCATCACTCCGGCTCAGCCATCCCCGTGTCTCTGGGCGACTCTTCTTCCCTTTCACATCAAGCCAGGCAGTTAATGGCAACCCATACCGCACGGACAACGAAATTAGAAGGGAACAAAAGAGCAAACCTCGCTGCGCCATGGCCTCGCGCAGACAATGGCCCCAGCTGCTTCCCGGGAAGCCCCCAGCCACTACGAGACCCGGCTCCGGCACCGGCGAGGGTCCCGGCTCCCCAGGGGGCAGGAGGCTGTCGCTGGAATATGCATCTCATTGGTTACCTGTCAGCTTTCCTAGGCGGTTATGAAGTACAGCGGCTGCCGGAGGGTATAATGGGATGTAATAACGAGAGCGGCGGCTCGTTTGACGCCGGCCCTTCGACAGAGGAGCTTTGATTAGGTGATGGGAACTGGCAGCATCCGCTGGCTTTTAAAAAAAACACGAGCTCAAAGCTGTAAAATAAAGGGATCCCCAGGAATGCGGCCATTTTTTTTGAGCTGGGAGGGATGGAAAAATAGCGAGAAATGACAACTTTAATTCCCTGCCCTAATCTCTCCTCCCTTGGGAGGTCCCATCCTCGCTGTTCCTCTAAGCTTAGACATTATTTCTCAGCTCTCAGGTATGCTAGAAAAATGACATGTTATAATGTCAGGGAACCACAGCCTGTGGAGAGGGAAGGGAGAAAGCTCCCCGCCCCAAAAATCAGTGCAATCCTCTCCCGCACAGAGCGTGGTCGGCAGCTCGAGCCACAGCCACGCAGCCGCCCGGGGAGGCACCCACAAATTCACTGGTGGGACCGTGCCGCGGGTGGGACGCACCTCTCCTCCCTCGTACGGGTGCAGCACCTCAGCTGACCAGCAACCTCGCTGCAAGGTGCTCAGACAAAAGCACGACTCCGATATTGCTGCTGCTGGTGCCACCAGACCTGGCAAGCAGCGACTGCTGGCTCCTAGCTGAAAACTGTGGTTTTCCAGCTAAACATAATTTTTGCGGCTGGTGGCACCAACGACCGCACAGAGCACCCTCCAGCTACCCCCAGTAGCTCCCCCTGCGAGCGGGGCATCCTACAGCATGCACGGAACACGACGGGCTGCCCGTTATTGCAGCATCAGACGGCCCTCCCGCCGTCTGGCGGACAGGCCTGCTCGTTAGCCATGGTTAACGAGCCACGTTACAACGAAAGCAACGGATTTAGCTCAGAAGAATACATCAACTCGGGGACTACGCTTGGCTGCGTGAAATATTTCTCTGCACGTCTGCTAACGCCCGAACCTCCGGTGTTTTTAACCGGATGCAAGCGATGAAAGCGCGGGGAGGAGGGCAGCACGCAGGGTCACGCGCACGCTAACCCAGCACCCTGCAGAAACCCAAGTCGGTCACTCTCTCCGCAAAGGACGAGCGGCGAGACAACGGCCGGGAGAACGGGGGCAGAGGGGAACCCGCTTCTCAGCCCAGAAAGGAAGGGGGAACGGGGTTACCGCCGATGAACGGGCCTTTCCCTCAGGCCAGCAGATCTCCACGAAGCTGCGATTACTTCTTGGCAGCCGGCGATGCTCAAGCCCGCGCGGCTCTGCACGGGGCAGGATTCGGGGCGGGAGGAGGATCGCTGGCAGCAGTGAGGACGAGCTGCCTGCTCTCGCGGGGACGTTACAAAAGTAAAGCGGCATTTTGCAGGCTCAGCACAGCTCTTCTTTTCAGCGCAAAACCCATAAACAACAGCGCAACGGCTTAACAGGACTGAAATACGACGGTATTCAAAGGGGCTGTCAGGAGGATTAATGGCCCGTCTCCTTCCAGCTCGCAGCCGCGTTCGGGCCGGAGAGTTAACGCCGCACCGAGACGGTGAAGTTTCACACCTTCTCCATTAAGCACAAGCCATCGGGGGCTCAGCGGGGAGAGCTCGCTCCTCTCCACGGCCGGGACACGCGTTACGGCTCCCGCTCGGCGTCGCCGACACCGGGAGAGGTGCCGTGCCACCAAGCCAGAGGTGACACTGCGGGGCTTTGCTGGGTGGCCAGGAACGGGACGGCCACTGGTGCTCTCCCTTGGGCAAACCATCCCAGCACAAGCATCACCAAGGGCATTATTTACCATGACGAAGGGAACCAAATGGGTATGATGGTCATCAAGGACAGCGAGAGCTGCTTCACGGGGAACTCCTCTTACCGGGAGGGATTTCGACGCAAGCGAGTGATTACGTGGTGTCTGACCAGATGCTAAATCAACACAAGGATCTAATATGAAAGTCTGCTATGAGGCACCGTAATATTAAAATACACAGAAAATAAAAGAAACATTAAAAGAGCAAACAAACGCAAAATGTCATTATGTTTCCTCTCTGTTTGCCATGCAGAAACGGAGGCTCCACGGCCCCCCCGGAGACTCGCCAGCGCTCTCCCCTTACGCACGCAGCCGTGCGCGCGCCCACCTCGAACCCCGGGAGCACCAGCCAGGGGACCGGCAAACCTCGGCAGCAAGCACTCTGCGATGCGGGTTCATCAACTGCAAGTCTGGAACTTTACGCTCTTTCGGTGCATTAATGTTTTTTAAAAACAGAACCAAGCTGAGACAACCACTCCTATTTTTATGGGCTGATCCACCCACACGTCTGGTCACAAACTTGAAATTTCCAGACAGAACTGCAAAGAACTATCACAGTGCTGTGCCACTGATTTGTGCTCATCTAAATCACATAAATATTTATACAATTACTGTTACTATTCTTCGATGACCGAAGTTCAGCCTGGAGCAGAGAAGGCTGAGAGGGGACCTTAGAAATGCCTCGAAATATCTGCAGGGTGGGTGTCAGGAGGATGGGGCCAGACTCTTTCCAGTGGTGCCCAGCGACAGGACAAGGGGCAACGGGCACAAACTGAAGCAGAGGAAGCTCCAGCTGAACCCGAGGAAGAACTTCT
>Ga0065711_1045969_pt1 | contig 13161 bp, 5 predicted proteins | sample Hoacrofraction12_FD_59098 | JGI IMG/M metagenome (GOLD analysis project Ga0065711, IMG submission 59098) | Hoatzin crop microbial communities from Cojedes, Venezuela - Epithelial fraction 12 v2 (version 2) | ecosystem: Host-associated > Birds > Digestive system > Esophagus > Crop | place... | reverse complement strand
GGCGGGGCTGGGGCTGCCCTGCAGCCCCTGGGCAGGGCCCGGGCGGGAGCAGGGAGAGGCGGGAGGAGGCCGGGGCAGCAGAGAGGGGCTGGGCTGGGCCGGCCGCAGCCCCCCCCGGTCCCTGGCCCCCTGTGCCACTTGGGGAGTCAGAGGTGAATTTGGGCCTGAGGAAAAAAAGGGGAGGGTTGGAAGGTGTATTTGTTTTTTGTCTCTGTTTCTCACCATCCTGGTCTATTTTAATTGGCAATAAATGACTTTTCTGCGAGTCTAGTCTGTTTTGCCCATGACAGTAACTGGTAAGTGATCTCCCTGTCTCGATCCACGGACATTTTTTCCTCTCATTTTCGTCCCCTGTCCTATTGAGAAGGGGGATTGAGAGAGCGGCTGGGTGAGCATCTTGCAGCCAGCCAAGGTCAATCCATCATGGGTCATCAAGATAGAAAAAATATCTGATTGAATTTTCCAGCTGTGGCAATACTTTGAAATATAGTTTAGGTGAGTAATATGTATTGCATAAATCCAAGTATTCAGGAGAAACAAAGATGTTAGCCATTGTGATATCTTTAATGAACATCGAAGTCAGAGTCTGGTTTGCTTTGTTTATTAAATGTCTAAAGGAAGGACAATTATTTTCTTCCCACTCTTACCTTTTTCACTGAAAGCTCAGCCACTTAAATCCTTACCAGTACTAATGATGACAGAGTAGATGAACTCTCCTAGTCTTTTACAGTGCAGCAGTGTGGGAGTAGTACGTGAAGTCAGGAGATGCATTTTCTGAAGGCGGTACAGTGAATAACCCGTTTAGAGCCACTGGAAAGTCTGCTGAGTGAAGCAGTGTTCGTCCTACGGACAGCTGCCACTTTGTGGCCTCTGCAGGCTTTCCTAGTTTATCTGAATGAGCTATGCTGCCTTTCACTTGAAAAAGAAAGTACAAGGGCATCTACTGTTAGAAATAGCTTTTATACGTAACAAAGTACCATTCACATGAGAAGCAACAACAGGGAAAATAGGACCTGAAATATGGATACACTAATACTTCTTGAGTAGAAATTAATTCAAATTAACTTTCACAGAGGACAGAAGGTAGTCCTGAAGGTGATGAGTTTATTACCGTTGAGAAATGAGAACAGAAATACTATTCTCTAAGTAGGCAGAAGGAATATAGTAAAAATAATAACTTGTAGAATAATAATAATAACTTGCTTTGTCAGTTTGTTCCTGTTTGTTAAAAAGACTTTCGTCAAAGGCTGAAGGAAGTTTGTGAACAAGATGTCCACAAAGAGATGTATCATAATCTACCATTACTTTAAATGATATTTAATGAATATCTTAACATGAAAATTCTTTTTTTTTCTTTAATTTCCGTTGCTTTAAATGTTAATGTGAATAGTATAAGGATATTTACTGTTAGCAGTAATCAGGTCTCATTACCTAATAGTCTGTTACAGAACATAAGTTTTCTTAATGTGACAAATGTTATATTTTACTGTATTTGAAGTCACTTTGCAAAGAAGGTCCTGTTAGAGACCTGCCCTGTACATACACTATGTGCTAATGTATCAGTATGATTCATGTAATAAAGCTGTCTCAGAACCGTTTTTCAACTCGTAATGAACGTAAACACTGTAAAATAGGAGCACCTTTTTCCTTTTTTATTCATATTTCTTCGGTTTGTAGCAAGCAGCAAAAAATAATCTCTTTCCATAGTTTCAGCTCTACAAGAGTTACGTTTCATTTAGCTGTCAGTTCTTGTTGGGGAGAAAGGATATTCTGAAAGAAAGTGTTACAGTCCCAGCTCACACAGAAGAATACAAAATCAATAGCAAGAAAATCTGGACATAAATGAGACAGGTCATGGTGAGGTAAGAATATCTGATCTGCTGACCTTTGGAAAGGAAGAAATCATTTGTATTAGACAAGACTGACAGCAGAAAAGGAGTTGTAGTGAGTATCAGGTATACCTGGGAAACCATATAGAACTCTTTAAATACCATCAATATGATGGGCAAGTTGGGAAGAAGGAAAAGTAGGAACTGGTTAACTAGGGTTTCTTTTATAACTACATTACTCTAAGACTTTATATATGAAAAGGTGGAAAGATTGAAGTGCTTGGTGATTTTTTTGTTTTTTTCTATTGGTGAATTGAGGAATACATTCTGACATTTTCCTTTCATCCCACCTCTAAGATCTGCTGAAAAAAAAATGCTTTTCTCTGTAGTACCTGTGGTGTTTGTTAAACCCTTCAATTCTTCTAAGTGTCTTTTATTTTATTTTTATTTTATCTTTATTTAATTGATCCATTACACAAATAAGGGAAAGTTTTATTGATTAATCAAATCTTTGAAGAGTGACAGCGAACACTGTAATTGTTGATTGAGACAGGTTTTCTGCATATAATTACATCTAAAGTAACTTATTTTTATGAAAACATGCAATTTATAAAATACAAAGAAAAAAAAGAGAATTTTTGCATTTAGCATTTCTAAAAGCAAACAATATTAACATCTGATATAAAGTTGTGGCAGTGGTTTCATGCTTTAGTCTTTGTCTCCTAAAATGCATTTTTTCCTCTGAGTGCCTCTTTTTGTGCTTTTTACCTTGGAAGGACATAGCATGCCAGGAAAACAACTGCTAAAAGATTAATAAGTATGTAATCAACAGATACTTTCCTGTGTGAGGACACTGAGCTCAGTGAGTAGTGTGTGTGTGAGAGGAATTTCAAAAGTGGGTAGCAAGTCAGCTCTTCCTACCAGACCCTAGAAGTTTCTAGTTGAAGGTCTTAGCAGAGTTCTTTGCAAATTTTCTATCAAGCTCAGCAGCATATCAGTGAAGAAGGATGCTACGTTGTATCACTATTTGTCTATCTTAATGTTTTCCAGTTACCAAGGAGAATATAGGAGAGACTTAAAGCCATGCAGTAGAATTGAGAAAATAAGTGACCTTCATTTCAGCTTGAGATAGGGACTTGGTGAAAGCATCAGAGTGAGGTGAAGGACTCTCTCCAGAATTGATGGAGATTGATGCATGTCCTACACTGGGCACATTGCTTGTAAACTGAAAAAGCTAACTGATGATGCAAAGAATTAGGAACAATGGAGGTGGGTACTGTAAGTTTTCACCTGTTCTGAAGGACTCTTGAATAAATGAATCTGAGCTACTTTGCTGTTTCCCAAGAATAACTTGCTGATGTTTAGATCACGTTGTGTTCTAGACCTCAAATACTCCGTACAAAGTATCTGTAAAACCAAAGATTCCTTTGTGTCATCAGAAACTTCAAGGAGAAATATTTTCAACCCTTAAATGAAGTGAAAAATTCATGTGAAGTGTATTTTCCACTGTATTTATTCCATCTAGAAGAACAGCAGTGATTAGGATTGCCTTTATAATCAGGCTTGTTATTTTATAGTACTTGTTTTGCACAGCTAAGTATTCATGTGATGCAATACAGACACACAATATGCTTTATATTATCCTACCATATAAAAGATGTTCAGCACTGTGATTCTAAACTAAAGTTGAATCCAAAGCTTACTCAATTGCAGTTGGTTAAGTTGCGTTTCCAGGTGAACCATTCCTTCCACATCTTCCTTTCCATCTGGCTTCCCTCTACTTTTATACTCTGAAACGTAACAATAGAGAACTTTGCTTTTTTAGTTTTTTGTTTTGGTTTGGTTTTTTTTTTAATTAGTTGAAAAAAGACTTGGTGTGGATCAGTGAAGAAAACAATAGCTTCTCTCAGGCTTTTTCTGTGCTTTGCCTTGAAGAAGTCTGTGTTGTGGACTCAGGTAATAATAATTCTTGTGTATCTTTTAAGGTGCAAAATGGTGAAAGCTGTAATTGTTCTTAAGAAATGTGAAAATACAGAAAGTAAGATATCTTCTGCAAACACAGTAAAACCATATGATAGTATGATCCACGGTCACTGCAACAGAATGTTTGATTAAGGTGGTAAAACAACTATTTTTGTTTTCTGACATGTCATGAAAAAAATATCTTCTGGTGGTGGTGGATATGGGAGGAACTGCTTCATGTATTAACAACAGCAAGTGAGCTTCTCTTAGTTACAAATATTACGATAGATTTAGCTGAAAAAGTGTACTTTTCTTTCGCATCACTGATGCTTCAAATGAAAGTATGAAAATATTAGAGAATTTTTATGTTGGAATATAGCTGAAAAAATTCAAGACAGAAGTGAAAACACGGAGAATATTTGAAAATACAAAAAAGATTTACAATCAAAGTATCAAATTCAGGTGTTTGACTTTGTGATAAATTGTTCTGTAGCTAAATTACTGGAGAATTATAATGAATATTTGCTTACAGTTAATTGCTCAATTTCTGTAGTACAATAGAGATAACTCATCATTTGATCTTGAAGGTTGTGTAACGAGAGTTTTCAATCATTTTTCCCCACCTGCCAAAACAGCTTCAGCACTGCAGAAGATATTTCATTTTGTCAGCATTAAATGTCAGGAAATAATGAGGCATGCCCCTGAAAGATGATTATACTTTGCAGTTGAAAGGATCTTAAATTCCACATATTAGAAACTGTATTTGTTCACTAAAAGGTACTTGCCCGGAGACTGTTTTGTCAGTGGAGTAATCGTTTTCTCAATTTTTATATCCTGACTTTTAAAATTAGGAAAATTTTTCCCATTTTAATTATTACTGAAAAGTTAAATACTGTGAGTTTCAGTATAGTTGGTAGCCATGTTTCAAAAGATAATGTATTACCAAAAAAACCCACAAAACAACCCTCCTGTTTACACTTTTCAGATAGGGTACTTTCCAAAAAATATATCCCATTTCAAGTGAACGAAAATATTTCTTTAGGCAGCATGTAAAATAGCCTGTGGGAGTCACCGTCACAGGTAATAACATCTAGTAAATTCCTAAGTAGATGAGTTATTTATATGGGAACATGCACATGAGTTAAAACAATAAAGCTCTGCCAGTCTTTGTGTAGAAAGTAATAAATTCATGCATCACTGGCGTTTGGAAGAGATTTCAGTTGTAGAACTATCTGTGGCTGTTGGATGCAATATGGGCTCCTCCCAACCATTACCTTCTGAAACCATCCTGCATTATTCATTTTCACAGTACTATATGTATTATTGATCTTTCCTACATGACATGTCTCACATCCCAGTTTTTATGGAAATTATGGAAATAAGTGTTAGAATTGGTGTTACTACCGAGTGAACTATGTAGTATCTTACAGGAAAAGGGTTGTTGCTCTGTTGGTTTATTAATAGATTGAAGTTCCTATAAACCAAATAATAAATGCCCACTAAAACAGACCCTGCACATCTGATGGTAGATATTCCTCACTATAGTCTTACAGAGATGGAAATGTTCTAGATAGTTTTAAGAGAATTAACTGGGTTTTGCTCTGCAACTGATGATTTGATGGTCACAATGGAAAACCTAGGAATGAGATTTCAATGCAACATGTTTAAAGACGGAAAATCATAGGACAAAGATTGGAAGATATATTTTATATTTTAAAAATACCACATCATAGTATCAGTCTTGTTTTGTAGTTTGTCAGATAACTAAATTCAAAAAGATCCAGCATTTACATTGTGCCATAAGGTTGTAAATTACCAAAATGAATGACTTTGTGAAAACCAAATTGAAATTTAGTGATTTTGACATTTACACTTGATTAAAAACCCAACAGATAAATTTACCAAGTATGTCTCTGTAATTAATTAGTTTTGGAAATATTTGCTCTATGCCCATCATTAATTTATCAACCTTAAGAGATACAAAGGGCATCTGATCAACATAAATAGTGCAATAGATGGCATTTTACGCTCTCCAACTTTTGAGGCACCCCTCTTTGTCTGCGGCCAGGTGACCAGAAATGAGTTTGAGGTTTAAGTGCTTTGAAAAAACCAAACCGTAACACATTCAATAAATGCAGACTGTGCACCTTCTTCTTTAATGGCCACGTGACAGATGACCACCTGACCCACAGGGCAGCAAGAGCTGTGGATCACTGTGCGTTCATATGTTGCATTTGCATGACCACTTGAGACATGTAAGAAGCCAGAGCTCAGTTGTACTGTTGAGAAAAACTCCTTTTACGGGACTACTTTCAGTCCATGGCTCGCCTCGTCGACTTGCTGGCAGCTGCAGCGCAGCACTGGGGTCACCTGCCTGCGCCTTGCCCTGGCCCAGAGGGTTCGCAGGCTGCAGTCGGTTCAGTCAGCACCGTCCAACATGTTGGGTCATGCGACAGGAGGGTGCAGCAGTGCAAGTATAGAAAGTGTAGAGACGATCTCATAGAAATGAGTACAGTAGGCTTGATTGCAATTCCCTGTAGAGCAGGAAACGAAATTCTCAAATAATACTAATTACTAAGAGTTTAGGAATTAAAATGTGGCCAGTTTCAATACCTATTAATATTTAAGTTGAAACACTGTGAAGAACGTAATTTTTTTTCAGTTTTACCACTCTGTTTGACATCACTTTTTGTATACCTTCAGCTTTTTGTCTTTTGCCCTTCTCTTTCACTAAGTAATACAGTGGTAGACACACAACACAAGAACTTACGTTCAAAACAGTGAAGAAAGGCAACCTCTGGGGGTTTATCTTTGATGTTCAGCATGTACCTGACTGTCTTCCAGTGCAGCAGCTCTATCAACAGCTCAGTTTCTACTGCTGTGGGATTTGTGTTCTTATCCGAAGCACTAGATATGCTGGCCTTATAGTGCCTCGTGATGAACTTGTCCATTTGCTCTTTCTTTCCTTCACTGGCATTGCCCTGCCCAGCTGTCTGCAGTTGGACATGGATTTGCTTACTTCCTCAGTCAGCTGCTCTCACTTTACGAAAGATTACTTTGTCTCTGTGGACCATGAACTGCTTGCACCAGGCATGCGTGCATGCCATTTGCCCATGGAGAAGGGTTCATACATGTGATTGGCGGTTAAGTAAACTGGGGCACTCTTGCTTCTAGCTGTACCTGCATTGCTGTTGCATAAGGGGCTGGCTCATTCTTTAAGAGTCCTATTTGTTTGCATTCAGGAAATCCACTTAGCCTCCACTTGGCAGCTTGAAAGAAAAGGTGTAGCATTTGTGCATTTCTTCCAGTAAAATTTTGAAGTGGCGTTTTTTTTAATTCTCCGCAAGAAGGATTGCATTTGCGTGAGTATGTAACTGACTTTGGTGACCAAAATGCCCATGCAACATTAGAGGCTGTCCATTGGAAATGTTACCTTTACTATTTTATCATATATCTCTGGAAGTGTCCTATATTCTGAATTAATTTTCCAAATGTAAGTTGAATAATGCATGCGCTTCACAATATAGAAATGCAATATTATTCCAGCATCTTCTTTGCATAAATGCATTTTATTAAATATAACATAAAAAGTGAAATATCTATTCATCTATGCTTTTGTTCAATAAAAGTAACACCAGCAGAGTTTATTTCATTAGACTTGAAAGGATTTTATTCAGAGCCTCAAATAATTATAATTTAAAACATGGAAGCAAGCCTTTAAGACTATTGTGTGATGTTAGTATTTAAATACAATTATGAAAAGATTTTGCTGGCCATTCTTATTGTATAGAAATAAAGAGAGCAGTATATTCACAGTGAACATGTCAAGCCTGGATAAAGTGATCGTGAAGCTTTTGATAGACAGCAAAATCAATTTCTTTTTTTAATTAGAGGGTTGGAATTGGTGTCATAATTGTATATTGTTCTGACTGATTATTAACATTTTTACTGCCTCCTGAAAATATAATAATAATAGGTTTAAAAGGAAAACTTCTCAAGTGATTGAGAGGAGGACTAGGGGAATACCACCTTCAAATAAGAAGTACTGAAACATAAATTCAGTTGATTTCAGCTAAAATTGGGAGCTGACTCTAGGCTTGATATGAAGTCCTGTGATAAATTCATGATCAGAATGAATTCAGGGACAGAATTGTAATTTACTTTATTTGTGTGCAGGTTCCTGTTCTTTCCTATATGTCAATTGAAAGGAAATGTAATATAGTCATCTTTATCCTATTGTTCCTAAATGCTTACTATATCGAGAGAGCTAACAGAAACCAGTATTAAGTACATCAACAGGTTTTAATGACCAAGAAGTTTTATTTTTTGGTCCATTGTTCATGTCAGGTTTAATTAAATAGATAATAATATATTCTTAAGGAGAATGGGAGTAGCAAGAGCAGGGTTGCTTGACAAGGGAGGATGAGCTGGGCAGCAAGGGCGCCCACAAGCACTGGTGGGACCTTCACGGAAAGGGAGCAGTCCTATAGCACCCAAGCAGGGCTGGACTGGAGATAGTGACAGGACTGTCGATAGTGCCAGGCAAGCAATGTGATGAGCCACAGCCAGGACCCGGTCAGGAACAGCAGGAGGCAAGGCCAGAGTCAGGGCTGCAGACAAAGCTGTCCTCGGTGGAAGTCCAGGGTCTTTACAGGAAATCCAGTTTGTGAGCTAGAACTGCAGGAGAGACGACCAAGACGAGGCACTCCTGCAGCGTCACTGGAGGAAGGACTGACAGCCCAGGGGCTAAAATGGGGTCCTGGGCTGTGGGCAGGGTGAGGGGCGGCTCGGGGAAACAGGCAGGGACAGTCAGGGCTGAAGATGCCCTTGGGGCCATGGTACTGAGCCTGAATTTCTCTGCCAGCTCCATTATTCCATGTGAGGCGAAGCAGAGTAGTTTTATAAAGGTGCATTAAGTACTTTTATGTCATGAAAAAATACTGGGAACAGCATAGGTCCACTCAATCATTTAATGGCATACAGCTGAAGAAACAGAACAGCTTAATTAAGGTTTCATATTGCATATACTGTTTCATGTGTTATTTTTGATAAAATATTTCTGTCATCTTTTGTAATGGGAAATATGTAGTCTCGAATTCAGTCAGATATTTTCCCATGGTCACTAACATTTAAAAATGGCATTTTATGAGAGTAATAGCTGTAACATTACTTTCTAAATTAGTCTTTCTGCAATTCAGATATTGCTGTTCCAATTCAGTGCAATGTTAAAGTCAGTAACTGGAAACATGGTTGGTTTGGAGTTTTTTGTTTTTCAGATGGACACTTGAATATATGGAATTAACACTTGTATGTAAGTGTTTAATACAAGAAGTCTTGTTTAAATTTTGTCTTTAAAAAAAAATCCAGAAACCTTTGTTGTTTGAAGTTATACCTTTTTTTTTTCCTTTGTCCTCCTTTTTCCCCTGTACTCAGTGGGCAAATTGGGAGGAAAAAGGCAGATAAAATAAATAGAGGGAAAAAGGTATTTAGAAGTATGAAAAAGGAGAGAGACAAAATTTGGGTTTGTTGGAAAGATCTTTTTAGGTGGTAGAAGTAAAGTCTGCCTCCACTAAAACAGTCAGTAATCAGGGCAGGAATCTGGAAGGCAGAGTTTCAAGTTTTCTCCTCAGAGTCAGAATGAGCATTCAAACCTGTTTTTTTCAGCATTTCATCAATTTCATTTGTCATATTCTTATTCTCATATTGTGTGTCCTTTCCATCAAACTCTTCTTCCTTCTGGCTTTTTCATTTTTATAGCATTTATAATAATTATACTAAGCAAGAATGAGGAAAAAGAAGGAACTTAATGTTCCACTGATGAAATTCCCGTAGGTAGGGAAATGCCCATTCACATTGGCAGACCAAAAGAGGCAGACAGCTGGTTGAAATCACAGGCTCTTGCAGGACAATTTACTGTCTCAAGCCCTGTTAGTTTCTAGAGTCGTTTCTTTTTTCTGCTCATTACAAAGTTCAGAATCTCAATTCTTTTTTCTTGTTTTATGTATTCTTCTCCCTTTTAAAACAAAAATCTTGGATTTTGGAGCCACTTCTGGAGCTGGCCAATGAGTTTCTTCTTATTCCTAAGATGTACTAGTTGTTTCCTGTAGCCATGAACTGCTTTGTGTTGCAACATACTGTACTTTAAACAAAACGAAAGAAAACCTATACTGTGTCTACTTCAAGTTGTCTCCCTGTTCTAGTACAACTGCGGTTTCTACATAGAAGTTTTTAGGTTTTGTAATGGAAATATGTCTAAAATTATTATTTTAAGAACTAGGAAGCCTTCCTCCTCAGTACTTTTACCTTCTCATACTTATCTTTGATAGTGATGCTTCTCTGACTCAGTCAGTGTACCTGACAAAGACTATGAAATCAAAACCAGTTTAGGAGCAATCAGTGCTTACCTGTGCTGCTGCTGTTCATTAGACGGTCTGGTATACTTAACCATCCACACATCTGTAACTACTGAATTCTTTTATTTATCCCCGGGTAGTAACAGCTGAAAAGAATATCAAATTAGCTACTTTACTATTCATGACAGTGACTTGTGAATGGGGCCACAGCGAATTAGAAGTCACTGGTAATAAAGGGCACATCTTGAGTTGTTAAACATTTCCAATATTTTTCGTGATGACAGATCAATAATGAGGACAGCGTACACTTTACAGTGGTGCTAAGCTGTTAAAAAGGGCAATGGGATCTGTTCTTCATAAGCTCTGCAAAAGCCTTATTCTACAGCTTTACTTTTTGGAAAAATATTTAAGTTCTTTTTACCTCCGTCTTTGGTAAGTTATGTCATTGTGCCTGCCCTCCAGAGCAGCAAGAAAACAAACATATGACAAGCATGAAAACCAGCTTTCAGTATGGCAGCCAGTGAAAAGAAAATGGCTTACGCTGCCACAGGCAGGTGTTTGGACTGCTTGGTTCTTCACTGTGAGGAGTTTGGGGGTTTTTGCTTGGCTCTTTTGAAGAAATGTACTTACTTTTAAGAATGAACCAATTGAATGAATATAGCAGCTGCTGGCAAGTCGACAATGGGTAGTAGCTCTACAGGCAGAGCGCGGTTAAGTAGATAAACTGAAATAAGGCTTTGTGTTGAGATGGTTTTTTTGCTTGGAATTCTGTGCATGTCTGGTTCTGTTTCAGTTTCTAGGAGGCTTATTTTATATAACAGAACTTCTGCCTGAGGAATCAAAGATCATAGAGTAATGAAACTTATAGATCATTTGTGATAGGAAGAAAAATCACTGAGTTCAGAGTCTCAAATTGGCTTGTTTTCCAAGCTGTGGCTGGAAAACAATAGGCATTTCTAACCTTTCTTTATCAGCAAAATGAAGAGATAAAAATCAGCTTCTGACAACATTGCGGAAAGCCAATTTAGTATTTCAGTTCTCCAGTTTCTATAGGGTATTTCGTCTTGCTGTTGCTGCAAAACCCCAGTCTTTCCAGAAAATTCAAAATAGTTTGGTTGTTGCTGTTGAATATAAGTTTTATATTTTAATTTTTGCTTTCTGAAATGTATGATCAGACTCGAGTTACTAAAACTAATTGTCTCCCAGCTAGTCAACCATTTTTTCATCGCTGTCTTGCTATTCTGCCTTACCTGAGCTGTTCCTTGCTTTTTTAATTCATGTAATTCAAAGTAGCTTTAAAGTGCTCTCTTCTTACCTGTTCGCTCTGACCAGCAATATCTTTCATCTGTAAACAAAATTTACCGTCCGAGCAGAGACTCGGGAGGGATCCTTGGCCAATTAAACTCATCGTCGGCAATACATGGAACTAGCAGGGCACACAGAGGGGTGTCCGCATGGAGCGGTATGGGTTAGCACCATGGAGGGCTGTGAAAAGGAATGGCTGTTGCAAGGGAATGAAGATTCATCTGTAAGTTGCTCCAGTGCAGCCTCCAGCAAAATGTGGGCTCCTGCTACATGAAATGAGGACAAATTGGATATGATGCTGGGGACCGAGTGATCAGTTTCTGTGAGGAGCATCAGGGATGGCTGTAGGGATAACATTACCCAACAACATTCTATTCTATGATTCTAAAAATGTAGAGCTGTGAGAAGGTGGCTGCTGGTGTAACTAATTTCAGTTTCCTGTTCATAGCAATAGAATTTGAAGGCAATGAAAGTTATCTAGAATGACCACGCAAAGCAATAGTTTGCGGTAGTAGTATGCAGGATTATGTCTAGAAAGGGAAGTATTGTGGAATTCAGAGCTCCATGAAATTAATACTATCCTATTTTAAAATGTCAGCATTCTCTTAGGTCAGTGTTGACACAGTTCTGTACATATTTAGACTCTCTAGTTCACATAAGTCACTTCCAAAACAATACAAATCCCTGAATTTCTAGAAAAATGCATGTGTACTTCAGATTGAAGATACCCTTACTTTCCATAGTGCATTTGGATTTGGAATAAAAAGTTGTGTATTCTCTAAAGGTTCATGAAAAATCCCTAGAGTGTTCATAGTTGCTGACCAAGAAAGATATTTATTTAATTGATTTGATTTGCTGGCTTTTTGGTAACATCTTATGTGTTTTGTACGTCAGTTATAATAATTAAAGAAAAGGAGAGGGGAGGAATAAAAGGCAACTTTTTTGACATAAAGGTTGCTTTTTATCCATGCTTTGTAAAAGGATTTATGCTTTTCGGGAAACAATGAAACAGCAACACTGGAGACTCTTCTTTCAGGAGAAAAACGTTCCTTTCTGTTTTGCAATTTTCCTTTTTTTGACAAGTAAAATATAAGGGACAGAAGAGGAGGTTTATTTTTCATTTTTGGTTTTGTTTTGTTCTGTCTTCCTCCTCCCCTTACCCCAGTCACTTATTTGAAGCCCTAACCTTGATAGTTATCACAGCACTCTAAGCACAACTTCTGGGCTGGGTCTACAGGTCAGAGATACGTATTGTTAGAGTTGATAGGGACTACAAGTGTGAAAGTGTCAATGGGCTTATAATAAAATGGGACTTTGATGGAGTCTGAATTCCTGACAGACTGCCAACTTTTGTGCATGACCTTTGCCTAGCAAAAAGCTCTTAGTCAGTACTAATTAACTGCATTTCATAGAATCATAGAATCACAGAAAGCTTTGGGTCGGAAGGGACCCCTAGAGGTCATCTAGTCCAACCCCCCCACAGCGAGCAGGGACACCGCTAACTAGATCACGTTGCTCAGAGCCCTGTCCAACCTGGTCTTGAATGTTTCCAGGGATGGGGTCTCCACTACCTCTCTGGGCAACCCATTCCAGTGTTTCACAACCCTCATTGTAAAGAATTTCTTCCTTTTATCCAGCCTAAACCTACCCTGTTTTAGTTTAAAACCATTACCCCTCGTCCTGTCACTGCTGTCTCTACTAAAAAGATTGTC
>Ga0065711_1045972_pt1 | contig 13162 bp, 8 predicted proteins | sample Hoacrofraction12_FD_59098 | JGI IMG/M metagenome (GOLD analysis project Ga0065711, IMG submission 59098) | Hoatzin crop microbial communities from Cojedes, Venezuela - Epithelial fraction 12 v2 (version 2) | ecosystem: Host-associated > Birds > Digestive system > Esophagus > Crop | place... | reverse complement strand
GGGCGGGGGCAGCGCGGCGCCGCCACGGGAGCGCCCGGTGTCCCCGCGCGGGGTGGCACCGGGCAAAGTCGCTGCGGGACGCCGCCCCGGGAAATCTGTCCTTGGGACGGCGGGGTGCCAGCGCAGGTGGCGAGCCCGCTGCTCCCGGGAGCGGGGGGGGTCCCCCGGCATCCACCGGAGCGCGCTGACCGGAGGGTGCGTGTCCGCGCTGGGCTCTGTCCCTCGCTCCTCCCCACCGCGGCAGGTCCGGAGCCACGCGGGCCCGCCCGGTGGGTAGCCGTGCCCCGAGAGCGGGTAATCAGGCCGAGCAGCAAGCGCCCGGGTCCCAGCCGGCCTTGGGCCAGAGGCACACCCCCGGTGCCGCCCGGTGCCCGAGTGCCAAAGGTCCAGCAAGGAGCGGTGTCTGGTGCGCTGGGGCTAGCTGGCCCCGAGCCAGGCCGCCGGTGCGGACTTCAGGGTCTCGGATGCTCGGCTGTTTCGGGATCTGGGCTAAGGGAACGCCGTAACTTTCCGTCACTGTACACAGGCTTGGGCGCGCACACACCATCATCTGCAGCCCTGTGCCTTCGTGAGCGGTATGTTCCTTGGCCATCAGAGGAGTTACATGTTCTTGCCCGTTACGATGTTAATGACCATGCTGCTATGGCTGTATACTGGCTCCTGATTTGGAGAACGCTGAAGAGAGGGAAGTAATTTACATTGGAAAATGGAAGCTGCACTGAACTACTAGTGCCTCACCCTCTGTGTACAATGTGTCTGTTCTCTTCTGCCTCTCAGCTCCCTGTCTCCAGGCCTGAGCTATCAACATGACGAGGATCTGAGGAAGAGAGGAAGGCGCACACATTGCGCAGGCACAGAGGAATGAATGAAGGGTCTGTTTTTAGTATTCAGCATCTTTGCTGTTGTTTTCCCAGCTACTGTTCTCTTCTCCATCCAAGGAAGGTAATATAACCCAAGGCAAATGAGATAGAACAACCACTTGTATTTGGATTTCTCTCACCGTAAGATCGGCTGCATGTTACGTGATTTCTTTTGTGCAAAGGTGTCTTGTGCCTACAAACGATTGCGCTTCCATATGAATCGTCCACTGTCTTCACTCCTGTTTGTAGTGCTGCTTTCAGAGGGGGTTTGCAGGTGGAGAGGTTTATCTTCAGCAACAGGAACACATTCCTTCACAAGTAGGTCGGCTACCTGCCAGGCTGTCCCTGAGCAGTGGTCATTACTTGTTCCTGGTCATTCTGGTGAGCAGAAATGTCTCAATTCAAATTCTGGCATGCAGCCAGCTTGTGGCCTTTGTGGTTTCAGCTGGGAAGGAGTTCATATACCTGTGAGATTCTCCTGGTTAGTGAGAAGTTGTGCCTTCTGGGCTTCATTCCTCTCTGGGAAAAGGTGTGTATGCAGGGCTGTCTCGTCATTGCAAGCCACAGACAGGAGAACTGCTTTTCTAAGAATAGGCACAGAGACTAAACTTGTGCCACACTACGGGAAAGGACCTCCTTTTCCGTATGCTAGAGCATGAGAGAGTAAGGCGCAATAACTGGACCTCTGGGAGAATTTGCAAGGTGTGCATCAACTTGGAGAATTTTGATAATTTTGATGGAAATCTTATTGGTGCAGATGACGAAAAGACTTGTCCATGGATAATACAAAGATAATACAAATACAGTTTTCTGTTTTGTCTACATTACTAGCAGGTGTCCCCATTTCTTGGAAAACAGCAGCAGGCCATGTCTACCTGATTTACCAGTATCTCTTTGAAGAGGAGCATCTTCTACTTTCGGGCACATCCTCTAATTAAAATCCTCCAAAAAAGAATTACTTGCATGCATGGTTAGTAGTTGGCTTTTTTTTTTTTTACTTTATGAATCTTCTCCTTCCCCTTCCCCCAGTCAGCAAGCTGCACAAGAGTAGTAAGGAGTCAAATTTGTTTTCTGCCTTGCTAGCTGTCTGTGTAACCCATGCACTCACCTGCAGCCTCTTCAGCCCTGTGTAGGCTGTGTGGTCCTATGTGCATAGTTAACGCTTGAAAATACCTTAGAATCTTTAAGCTCTGCCAAGGCTGAGATGAACACGTAGAAGTGAGATGCAAAAAAAAAAAAAAACCAAAACCAAAAAAAACCCCAACCAACAAACCAAAAAAAGAAATCAACAAATACCTCTCTTTTTGGAATAAATTTTTCTCCCTCCCCAAAGCTCTGGTACACTACAGGGACTATGGACCCAGCCGCTAGTACTGCGTGAACACCTGGTACCCCCAGACAGGAAAAAGGAAGCTCAAGAGAAGATGTTGCAGCAATGTGAGACGTATGCAGAAGGGCTGCAAAAAAAGCTCAAAGTTATAGAATTATTTTTGGTTGAAGACACGATGAACAGATTTGGGATCTTCAGCTTGGACAAAAGACATTGGTGGGGAATGGGCAACAGAGGCATAGATGATCATGACTGGTATGCAGAAGTGACTCGGGAATGGCTATTCATTATTTCCTACCCTTGGGAACAGCGGATTTTAAGTAAACCAGGCACCACATTTATGTGAGAAATTAAATTATGGCAGAGGATACTTTGATTATGAAAAGTATAAATGCTCTCAAAAAGCAGCTGGATAAACTCATGGAAGACAAGCTATGAGGGTTACAAGACATGAAGATACGTCTACAACTACTGACTCAGGAGGTCCTTGAACTGTGGGTTTGCTTTCTTGATAGCTCTCCTGTGATAGGACCTCTGACCACTATCTTTTCAGCTTTGACATGACAGACTCCCCACCAACAGCAGTAAAGGTGACAGGCTTATGGCATGCAATGGTTCTCCTCTGCTCTGGCAGCAGCTCTCATGCCCAGCATCTGTCCTTGCCTAGGGCAAGCTCTGCATGTGTTTCTGGCTGCAGCTCGTTATTCCACTTTTCCCATTCTCTCTCACCCCCAATGGAGACATAAGCCAGAAGTGACAATCCACAGTCACTCCCTCTTTCAGGAGGGAGTTAGACATCAGGGAGAAATGTCTGCTTGGTTTCAGCTTGTCCCTGTTTGCCAGGACCCATGACCTTACCTCCCTCACTCTGACACAGTCTGGAGTAGGTTAGCTACAGTTTGCAGCTCTTTTTCCCCTGCAAGGGTTATAGTATGCTGTTGTGAGCATTTCATGCTGTGGTTTGAATACGGCACTAGCTCACAGAAACAGGATGGGGGAATGGAAAGTAAATCACTGCTTGGGAATTAGTTTGACTAAAACAACAGTATTCCACTTATTTTTACAGCTGGACAGACTACACAGAAGGTATAGACGGTCATACAGACTGCCCATAGACAATATACAATGTGGTGACGGAACATAATCTGACCAGGATGCTGAGCTTTCTGTTCAAAACATGCCAGCGCTTTGTGAATGCAATGATCCAAAGGCACAGCAAGTTCATTACAAGATAACACTAAAGTATGAATATCTAGAGCAACAGTTTTTGTGAAACAGCTAATGTAGTTACACAGAAACTGCAAGAAATTTAAAAGTGTAGGCACCTTCTTCATTTATTCGCAGACTACCTTGTTCCCCACCACCAGCATGACTGAAATGTTTTTTCCTGTAAGGCCCAAAGATCATTATGCTGTGGGAAAAATGAAACAGGCTGTCACAGAATCAACATGCCTTTATACAAAAAGCCCTTGGTCACAAGACGGGCAACAGAGCATACAATACATGGAGCAGGCAGTAGGTCTGCCCTCACAGAGCAGCAGATCGTACAAGAATTCCTGCAGGAGTAGGTAGCCTGGTCTTGCCTTAACATATTGCCTAAATGTGGGTATGATAAAGGGCTGACTTATTTTCATCAAAATCTCCAATCCCCTCTTCATCTTCAGGCTAACTGCTGACAGAGTCCACAGGAAGAAGAAAAGTTCCGATAACACTTGATAAACTGGAATATTAATCCTATGGGACTTGGGAACAATTGCAGAGTTACAAAATGAACAAGAGCTCACACCTGTGGCCATTAAGGTTATCAATTCCCATTTGTATTGCTACAAAAATGAGGTGTTATAATTAACTTCTAATAGCCTTCACTTTCCACAGGGATTAAAATCTATTCTGCCTTTATCATCCCTAAGGCATGAAACCCATTTGTAGCAGAGATTATCAAATGGACAAATGCACGTAAAATATTTCAGAACCAGACTCAGTAAGACCTGTGGTCTTGATCACCTATTTTTCCTCAGCACTGTTTCTTTTTTCTGTTAGCATTCACCCGTGTATTCTACAGACACACACTTAGCTCAGCGTCATGTAACTCTCAAGCTCTTTTTTTCAGGCATTACAGCTAGCACTAAAATTTTAGCCTGCTAACAGTCATAAAACAGCTTGTTAGGGGACACATATCAGAAACTGAGCACCCAAATTCAGTACTCATAGGTCCCCTTATATGCAAGATATAAACCAATATATAATATTGTACAGTTTTTGTCCTGAGCAGTATTTCTCTTTCCCTGGAAAATACATCTTTGCTGCAGTTGGAGCTACCGTGGTTTATAGTTACCCTTTTGAGGCAACCTAACACATACAGCTACCTGAATGTCCATCTTGGTTTAGCCACAGGCATCACATCACTTCTCAAACCTATCAATATAACTGTTTGCTGTCACTTAACACTTCTGGTACAAGGCTAATACAGGATTACTACAGAAAATCAGAGCCTCCCCTGCTGATCTCACATATACAATTCTATGATTAGGAATTCCCACACCAGGCATTTGAAATGCAGAATATACATATTATTTTGCAAAGCTCTCAGTACCCATTTCATGTGATTATTTCAGTTATGGTTGAATTGAATAAAAAAACAAAATCCTGGAGTTACCTGCAATAACAGCTTGATTCCATCTTTACTGATAATGTAGAGTCATAGACTATAATTGCAATAAACATTTCTTTTAATGCTTTTAATTGTTGTCCTACTTCCTACTTGAAGTCCACCTTCCTGTTGAAGTTCTCAAAGTACTTTTTAACTATATATAATACAGTCACAAAATGCTAGGTAACTCCAATAACACAAGGCAATGTGCACTATCATTTCCTCTGGGAGAGACAGAAAGGCCGAAAGAGAATGGGTTAGACCCTCAAAGCCATATTTGCGCAAGAACATAGAGCAAATGAATGAAAGCCAATCAGGTAATGATAATAGTAACAGGATTCTGCCATGTGCCTTTATGCATATATATGTATGTCAGTGTATTTCACAGTTTGTGCACCTAGCAGTTAGAAAAATGAGGATTACAACTGGTAGCTATTATTTGCAGACTCAGGCTGTTAAAAAGCAATTTATAGCGAGATAAAAATCACTGCTAAGGTTTTAAAGAAGGCTGCAAAGCCCTAGAAGGGCACATTTTTCAGGAAAAAGTTATTTTTAGCTTTATTTGGAAGGGCTTTCGATTGACCATGTCCATAAATCATACTATTTACACAGCTATAGTCATGGCTTTTATTTTATGTAATAAAAAATAGAAGCTTGGGCTTTACCAAAATCAACTGAGAGAAATATAGGGCAGTTTCATTTGTCATGAGTAAATAGCACTGTCATTTTTCTAGCACAAATTTTTAGGGATTTAGATAGCATCACTCCAGATTTTGCTGAAGCATATAGGGCATCAATCCAGTTCTGATTCAGCAAAAACAGTACCACCCTTTGATTCATCTTCACCATTTCCTCTTTCATGTAGGCCTCCCATTCGGTTAACAACTGGGTCACAGCCCAAGCAATGTGGCCCAAGACACACGTGCAGTGCTAGAAGCTTGTCATTCATTCTTCAACAGTAAGTTTTGGTTTAGTCAGCCCATGCAAGCAGGACAGTTCAGCATAAATGTCACGTAAAAATAATGCAGGACAGGAGCGGCAGCATTGTTCACACAGGGGTGTGACTTGGCCAGGTCACGTAATTGAACTGGTTAAGGTAGGCAGGAGAGTAGAAAACAGGCACGCCCCACCATTAGCACCACAGTTACGCTGTTAGGTAGCTGCACTTTAAATCATATTCTGCTCTCTGGAGATAATAACAAAGGATAGATCTCTTCCAAAAGACTGATTTCAGTATTGTCATTGTGGCAGGAAATAAGCAAATTTTAGAGGCAGAAATAAATTGTGGAGTGCAAGTTCTTCTGTAAGTGTAAGGAATGGACATATTTCAGGGAGTGGGAGCATTAAGGACAGGAAATCACTACATGTATTGACTGACTTCTATTAGCTTACACAGGGGAAGATAAGACATGTTTCACCTTTATTTCTCCATAGGAAAGGAAACATAGAAGACAAAGAAGGGGAAAAACTATATTCTGCTTCAGTTCTATTTTATGATAGGCCAGAAGAGCAAGTGGTGGACTTCAGCCCTGCTTCAGGACAGAGGATAATGGAACATTTTTCGAACCAACAACGCAATCTGGCAATTGTCTAGAACATCTGCACAGATGCTACAGAAGTTCTTGGTTGTCTGGCTTCTCCCTTGTTTTAGACCTGGGCCTTCATATTCCCCATCTCAGAATGACACAAATGGGAATTTAGCAGTTCTTAATGACTCTCCCAGCCTATTGCCTGTTTGCACACATAGCTGGGACAAGGAACTTCGCATAAAAGTTGTGAAGTACAAGTGGAAGTTCTGGTTCTATTATTTATTTTCTTTCTACATACTAAAAAAAAGTTTTTTAGAAGTCATATAAAAAGAAAAGAAGGTGTGAGGGGAGGTGTTTTAACCAAAAGATATCAGGTCATACTGACTCTTGATATCAGGGGACTTTCACCAGGAAAACTTTGGTCCCTACAGCTCAAAAAAACATTCCAGCAGACCTATCTGTATCTACAGTATAAGGAAATTTTCTTATCCTGTCATCAAGAATTGTCTCATCTCCTCTGTGCATAAGTCATTGCAATAATAGAAAAAGAAGTAAAGTTATAATCAATACAGAAGATATTGTTGGGCCTAAGTGAAGTTATTAGGAGGGAGTGTAGAGAGGACTAAACAGTTAAGGGTACTTACTAATAGCCCAACCACAGTGACTAAATATTACTTAGGGAAATGCCCCTCTAACGACAGACCTAGTCCCAGGAAGGAAGCGGATTCACACACCTAACCACGTGTGTATTTGTTCACACACTGTGTCTGTGCATCTGAATGGCCACTCCCCAGATTTCCAGTGTATCATCCTTCGGGCTGTTTCAGCCCAGGAGAAGTATGTTTTTCCTTCACCTGCATATGGTGCACCATCCAGTTAACAATAATGCAGGTGAGAGAAGCACGGTTCTGGATCCTAATGACAGAGCAAGATATTTGAACTATTCCAGGAAGATACTTTCAAGAAATACTACAGACTTTGAAACAGATCAAACCAGTATCAGTGACGTGGATCAACAGAGCAAGATTTCCTGACACTCTGCCTGCTTGATAATAATGTGAAATCTAAGTAAACCTGTGGCTTTTGAGTGACAAAGGCTGGTCTACAAAAGGAAATACACCAGTTTGCAAGATGACTCATAATTCATAGAATCATTGAACAGTTTGGGTTGGAAGGGACATTAAAGATCATCCGGTTCCAACCCCCCAGTCCTGGGCAGGGACATCTTCCACTAGAGCAGACTGCTCAAAGCCCTGTCCAGCCTGGCCTTGAACACTGCCAGGGAGGGGGCATCCACAACTTCTCTGGGCAACCTGTTCCAGTGTTTCACCATCCTCATGGTGAATAATTTCTTCCTAATGTCTAATATAAATCTACCCTCTTTCAGTCTAAAGCCATTACCTCTTGTCCTGTCCCTACGTGCCCTTGTAAAAAGTCCCTCTCCAGCTTTCTTGTAGGCCTCTTCATGTTCTGGTAGGCTGCTATTAGCTCTCCCCGCAGCCTTCTCTTCTCCAGGCTGAACAGTCCCAACTCTCTCAGCCTATCCTCATAGGAGGGGTGTTCCATACCCCTGATCATTTTTGTGGCCTCCTCTGGACCCGCTCCAGCAGGTCTCCAGGTGGGGTCTCATCAGAGCAGAGAGGCATAATTCAGAAATTAAAGTTTCTACTATGAAATTAAACTGTTTCTGCAGCGGAATAATTCCCATCAGGTTTCTGCCTCCAGAGAAAACCACAATAAAGAATAGTGAGGACTTGATCAAAAGACCTTTGAAATTACTTGAAGGATCCATTCACTTCCATTGGGTTTTGATTTATTCCATAAATTTATTCCACTCAGGAGATTTGGATAGCAGAAGTCTCCATAAAATTTTTCTGCTTTCCCTGTGTTTCAGAAAGTGCCTAAAATTTACTGTGCCTAATGTAACTACTTGAATCCAAGGGAAATGCAGAAAAAAAATTCAACAGAAAGCCACGCACAGTGACTATATTATGACAAACTCTTTGCAGGCTCTGGGGAAGGCCAGTTCTCTTTCGTATCACTCTTAGCTCTGTTTTATCTTACTCTTTCAATTCAGATGCCTGGCCTGGTCTCTAGTGCTTCTGACATGCTTCTGTAAAAAGATTTCAAACGATGTCTGTTGATGAAGTCTTTAGTTGCTCAAATTAATTTCAATAATATATAATTTTGTAGATACAGATTTCTAAAAGGCATCATTAGCATTACCTTGAAAATTGAATTTCCCTGAACAATTATCTGCTATTCTTTCTCATAACTTCATCACGCTTAGGCATTTTGCTGCACTTCTGGCCTACCCAGATTACTTCTTAGAACAATTTATTTATTATAGGTTCATAGAGCACCATTCCCACCTCTGGAAATCTTTGAGAGGAGTTACCTGAAAGCTTGAAAAGCTACCGGAGTGGCTGGACTGAGTAACACATGGGATTCTATTAGGCCAACTCAGGTAGGCCTAATAGGGCACATATCTTCTAGCTTGCTTGGGCAGAATCTCACCTTCACCTGGCAGGCGGAAACAAAAATAGCGGATCATAGAATCATAGAATGCCTTGGGTTGGAAGGGACCTTTAGAGGCCATCTAACCCAACCCCCCTGCAGTGAGCAGGGACATCTTCAACTAGACCAGGTTGCTCAGAGCCCCATCCAACCTGGCCTTGAATGTTTCCAAGGACGGGGCCTCCACTACCTCTCTGGGCAACCTGTGCCAGTGTTTCACCACCCTCACAGTAAAAAATTTCAGCCTTATATCCAGTCTAAATCTACCCTCCCTTAGTTTAAAGCCATTACTCCTTGTCCTGTTGCATCAAGCCCTGCTGAAAATATTTTTCCCATGTTTCCTATAGGCCCCTTCAGGTACTGGAAGGCCGCAATAAGGCCTCCCTGCAGCCTTCTCTTCTCCAGGCTGAACAGCCCCCACTCTCTCCACCTCTCCTCACAGGAGAGGTGCTCCAGCCCTCTGATCATCTTTGTGGCCTCGTCTAGACTCACTCCAGTAGGTCCATGTCCTTCTTGTGCTGGGGACTCCACAGCTGGACTCAGGACTCCAGGTGGGTTCTCACCAGAGCAGAGCAGAGGGGCAGAATCACCTCTCTCGACCTGCTGGCCGCACTTCTCTTGATACAGCCCAGGATACCATTGGCCTTCTCAGCTGCGAGCGCACATTGGTGGCTCATGTCCAGCTTTTTACCCACCAGTACCCCCAAGTCCTTCTCAGCAGGGCTGCTCTCAATCCTTCATCCCCCAGCCTGTATTGATACCAGGGGCTGCCCCGACCCAGATGCAGGACCTTGCACTTGGCCTTGTTGAACCTCATGAGGTTCACACAGGCCCACTTCTCGAGCTTGTCCAGGTCCCTCTGGTTGCCATCCCATCTCAAGATACGTATTTCAATTCTTCCCTGATGCAGGTTTGTTTTTTGCTTAAGCATGTCAGCATGGAAAGCGATCGCTATACGGCTGCTGCATTTATTAAAACATGTAGCTTCTGCAAGGGGCGTTCTTCTCCCATTAGCTTTGTCTAACTCACAAAGCTTTTTTTAAATGCGCACATACACAGTCACACGTATCACAATTGATTAACAATGTTTTTTAGTTAGTACATGTAATCTTGCTGATTTTAGAACAGCCCTATTCTAATGTAAGCAGAAAAAGCAGATATAAGAGGAGTACGGATAGGAATGAATGCTTAGAACAGACCTATCTGGAACACTACTTCTTCCTGTTGCAGAACAAGAACAGAAAGACACAAAAAAATCACTAAAATACAACTGCCCTACTCTGCTCTCATTTTTACTATCATTTGTCTGACAATAACTGAGATGTAAACGGAGGTGCTCTGGATATTAATGTGCGCCAATAGAATTAAAGTAATACAAAGGAAATATCTATTGCTTTTTATAATTAACCTGGAGATCCACTGCTGCTGCAGGTCGCTGAACAAAGAAGTTACTACAGCATTGAGGGAAGAGATACATACAGATACATACACAGGATCAGGTTCAGTTCAGACAAAATGGTGAGCTAGCTACCGTGAAATCAGACAGAGCTATCAATCAGGTTTACTTCATGGCTAGCAATGATCAGAGACTGACAGTAGTCCCCCGTGACACAACTGACACTAGACATGGGGGGAAGGAAAGGAGGGGATTTGCCTTCCTATGGAGCACTGGGAATTGGCCACTGTTGAAAACAGGATGTCAGACCATCACTCTGCCCCTGTCCCTGGAAATTTCTATGTTCCTACCTTTCAGAGAAATATTTACCAAATGATTAATATAGTAACATGAGCCTCAATCATCCTCCTCCCTCTAAAATCGATAGCAAAATTTCCAGTGATTTCTACAGACGTTGTGCAGAGGCTATAGTATATTAACACATCAATAACATGTACTGGATATCTTGAAAACACCTGCTGGTCGTTCATTTTCTAGCTCATTTTATTTGAGTAAACCACTTGGCGGAGCAATAAACACTTTAGAAATCTTCAATCCGCTGTCCCATGACACACAGTGTACTTTTGCTAACACATTAGAATGAAAAGTCCACCAAAACATTCTGACAAGCTAGCAAGCCTTTCAGGAGGAGTTTTGGTACATTTCCCACTTCTCATATTACTGGAGTTATGGAGTCTCTCTGAATTTTGGGGTTCTCCTGTGTTAATATACACATTTAGTATTTTGATGAATTAACAAGAGAGAAAATACTTAGACAAAAAGATCCTATAGAATTAAACATTGGATAAAAATCATTGAAGTGCCCTTCAGAATTGTATTCCTGCTGAGTATTTCTGTCGCTGTCCTTAGGGAAACAACGTTAAAGCAGATTTCTCAATAGAATATTGTTTTCCTTTCCTTAGCTTATGCAAGGGACAGTGGCCAATGTGGGCATAAATTGCAATGGACAATGAGTATAACTAGAACACTTTCTGGGTCCTACCCAGTTGGCCAAATCTTCCTGTTCAACACTATGCCTTTTCTGCATAAATCTGCTGTAACCATAAACAGGATCTCACGCTCAGATCTGGAATCATTTCAGTAAAAAGGTGAATCTCTGACGGCAATGGAAGGATCTAGAAAAATAATGAGTTGAAACATATTTGGATATTTGGCTGAAGTTTTGACCCTGATGGGAACCTGACATTAACTTCCGCATCTCTATATTGGAGTTTTGCAATGCAGGACAACCACACAAACACACATGCAGATGAACAGCAGCATTAAGGATACCTGAAATAAGGTAGTGGTTTTTTGCATGCTTGCTACTGGCCCACATCCACAGATTTCTTAAGTACATACTGTCAACCATATAGCTTTAAGATTATTTGGAATGTGTTTCTGTATTGCCAAAATAGCACTGCTGGCAGAGTTCAAATGTCTTTTGTTTGTTTCCCTCATCTACAGAACCTATAAAATTTCTTCAGGTTTCAACCTTTTGTGGCTGTTGCTGTGTATTAATGTTCTATTAATACTGCAGGTGTTTGGCATGGTTTCCACAGATCCCATCAAATTCTCTGGAAAGTTTTCAGCCTGTGGTTAGACTGCTCTTTGTCTGACAGTACCAGAAATAGCTGCAGTATAGAGGTCAGATTCCTTGGCTACCTTTAAATTAGCATGTTTGGGTACCAGCAACCACTTTGCAACAGCAACACAAAGGTTATCGTTCACTGACTTACCCTACTATGTAGATGTAACTTGAATTCCACTGTTTCTGTAGCCACATATAGTCTAGACATCTATGATTGCTTTGACTGAATTTTTAGCTGCTTTTTGGTAAATATCATCTGATCATTTTAATGTAAACCCATCCAAAAAGATGAAGTTTTCCCTGTGTAGAAATTCTGAGGTTTCCCTTGGGCTAGAACAGCATGATTTTGTACACAGCTTGGTGATACAAAGTGGGGAACCTGTTCAAGTAGAAATTGTGGTCTTGTTAACCTATAAAATTTTACAGATTCGTGATGACATGGCTAGTGTAGGCCACCAGTAAATAAACCACGCACATTTCATCACAGTTCATTCTGTCCTGTGCAAATTCTGGAGAAGTGGAGGAACTCTTCAGGCCCACACTGTGAAATGGTGACTGCTCAAAACTCACTAGGCTGCAGATGTCATATTCTGCATGTCACAAACAGTATCTCTGCAACTGGGCTGGCCACTGGTGTTGATCTATATTCCAGTAAGCAAACATCAAACAGATCATGTTTTCAGTGAAAGAGAGAGATACTAGGATCTTATCAAGTCAGATAAAAAAAGGGAAACTTCTGAGAAAAATGACAAGAAGTTGTTGTCAACACTGCAGTCCCCTAATGAAAGCATGAACATGCCTGCTTATACTTTTCTTACACTGCTGACATCTTCCAAGGTCAGTGCTGAAGTCAGGTGGAATGAACCCAGGTCTAAAGAGGCACTGAAAATCATTTGCTTCAGAATATGTCAAGACGTTGAGGCAAAAGACAACTTGGTTCCCAATAAATTCTTTCTGTCAAGTTACAGTCCAGCCATAGTCACGAACTACCTCATATTGCCTCCCAGATCACAGAATCACAGAATGTTTGGGGTTTGGAAGGGAGCTCTGTGGGTCATCTAGTCCAGACCCCCTGCCAAAGCAGGGTCACCTACAGCAGGCTGCACAGGACCTTGTCCAAGCAGGTCTTGAATATCTCCAGAGAAGGAGACTCCACAACCTCCCTGGGCAGCCTGTTCCAGTGCTCCATCACCCTCAGAGGGAAGAAGTTCTTCCTCATGTTCAGCTGGAACTTCCTGTGCTTCAGTTTG
>Ga0065711_1045954_pt1 | contig 13162 bp, 24 predicted proteins | sample Hoacrofraction12_FD_59098 | JGI IMG/M metagenome (GOLD analysis project Ga0065711, IMG submission 59098) | Hoatzin crop microbial communities from Cojedes, Venezuela - Epithelial fraction 12 v2 (version 2) | ecosystem: Host-associated > Birds > Digestive system > Esophagus > Crop | place... | reverse complement strand
AATCACAGAATCACAGAATAGTAGGGGTTGGAAGGGACCTCTGTAGGTCATCTAGTCCAACCCTCCTGCTGAAGCAGGGTCACCTACAGCAGGCTGCACAGGACCTTGTCCAGGCGGGTCCAGTGACTCTTAATGGAGCTGATGGGATGAAATCCCAGGGGATTTCTTCTCCTCTGTCCCATAATTGCCCCCGCCTTGCTCACCAGCATCCCACAACCAGGTCTCCTCCTCTTCCTCCACATGGCTTTTCTCCGCACTCGGTGAGGGATCTGGGGGCAGTCCCTGTCCCGCTGGCTACTGAGAAAAGCGAAAGTATGAAGTGGAGCAATTAATAGGGGGGGGAAAGATGCTGCTGGGGGCTGGGGGGGGAAAGCAATGCTCATGCTCCGCTGAGCCCGAGGGATGCTGCCGTGTGCCCGACCACCGGGATTCGGAGCAGCAGGGCCCCAGCTGCCCCGTCCCGCTCCTCGCACGCGGGCCTGGAGCGATGCCATGAGGATAACGCGCTGTCCTGCCCGCTCCGGCTTCCCCTCTGCCTGGGATCGGGTTAGTGCAGAGTCCTCGCTGCCGGGCTGCAGGACGAAATATTTGGAGAACTAATAAGCAGAGGGGCACTGCGAGGGGAGGTGGAAAGCGAACCGGTTCCTCTCTCCCTCACCCACTTGTCTGCAAGTCGAGAGGCAAGCGGGGAGCGGAGAAAAACCTCGAAATGGCATCTCGAGCCAACAGGAACATTTGCCCTCGGTGCGGCGAGGAGCCAGCGTGGGGTGGCATTGCCGAGCCCTCCTGTGCAAGCTGGGAGCTCCCTGCGTGGTCCAGAAAAGCCCGGAGCTGTGACCATCACCCTCTGGGCTGTAGGAGGGGGTCCCTGCAAACCTGCAGTCTTGTTTTTCTTCCCTGCTTCATCCTGAGAGGGGAAAGGTTGGGGGAACGCGCAGACGCACGTTAAATCCCGTCTGCACTGTGGCAGTGATGGGCTGGGGGAGAGTCTGTGGTCGCTGGAAGGTCTCCAGACACCATCCGGCTGGAAGGCTGCTGACAACTGACTCGAAGCAGCGCAGGGCGAGGGAGGTTTGCATCGAGGCATCCCCCCAGTAACCCCCCGGCTGCCTTTCTCCCGCCTGCGCAGCCCCAGCTCCAGAAAACTTTTGGCAAAGGGTGCCAGGGGGACTGACACCCCGGGGAGACCCCGAGGTGGAGCCACCGTGGGCTGATCCACTTCGATGCGAACCAGGGATCTCACCAGAGCAGCACAGAGCAGGGATCGCCTCTCTCAAGGGCTCCGTTGGCCAAGGGTGCAGCACTAAATCCTCGGGGGGGGGGACCTCAGCTTCACCACCACCACCCCCCCCCCAGCTCCATCTCTTCAGCCCTCCAGGGCTGCAAGTTCTCAAGTACCTTGGAGACCGTTCCTCCTCTTCCCAGCTCATGCAGAGGAGGCCACCGACCTCAGGCCACTGGCCAAGTTTTCTGCTCGTTGTCCATCTAGGATGAGGGCCAAAGCTGAACAAGACAATCCAGATCGGCGTGGAGATAATCTCTGCGCACGGGATTTTTCCAAGCTGCGATGAAAGCTGAGCCCTGTAAATGTCACCCGGAGATACCCCGGCTCCGCAGCACCCTGGCTCTTCTCACAGCTGTAAATTTCAGCACCGGGCAGGGGGGGAAACGTCTTTTCTTCATATTTACTTTGTCTATTAAATAATAAGTTTGTGCTGAGTGAGCCATGGGGTTTTCTTCTCCTGGCATCTGGCTCCACTGAGCTGCATAAAACCAGCACGTGCTGCCAACACCTCATGGCTGCTGGACTCCTCCACAGAGCGCAGGGCTTGGAGGAGAGGTGCCCACGTGGGGCCTCTTGACAGTGTAAAGGGGACACTGAGGCTCTCCTGCTCCCTCCTCCTGTATCGTCTCGGGAGATGCTGGTGTCTGGACCACAGGCTGCATCCCTGCTTTCCCATCAGTGGAAGGAGAGCTTGCTCGCTAATCTTCTGCCTTAACCACTTGACACACCGCTGGCTGAAGAGGCCACTTATCTTAGATTTCAGTAAGTCTGAGACTTCCTCCTGTCGAGAGGGCGCTGATATTCATCTGCTTAAAACAGTGCTCGAGTGTGGGCCCTGCCCACAGCCAAGGGGCCACCGCTGCTTTGTGCGCTGCTGGAAACATCTTGTCAGCGTGCGTTTGGGCTGGGAGGGGACAAGAACTGCACTGGCTGGGATCAGCTTGGGGCTTCCTGGGCATCTGGCACCGCATCCCCTCCAAATCCAGCACCCCCCAGCCCAGGGATGGAGGCACGAGGCCGCAGGTCCCTGGCTGCATCTTAGAATCACAGAATGCTTTGGGTTGAAGGGGACCTTTAGAGGTCATCTAGCCCAACCCCCCTGCAGTGAGCAGGGACATCTTCAACTAGATCAGGTTGCTCAGAGCCCCATCCAACCTGGCCTTGAATATTTCCAGGGATGGGGCATCTACCACCTCTCTGGGAAACCCATTCCAGTGTTTCACCACCCTCACTGCAAAAAATTTCTTCCTTCTATCTAGATTTAGACTCCAAGCTCCCCCCAGCCAGTGCCTTTCACTTGTCCCTTGTCCCTCCACAAGCCAGGGGCACTCAGCTGCATCCTTTTCATGCTGTTCCCTATGGTCTGGAGCTGCTCGCTTCAGCACAGGCTGCTGCTGGGGCCGGCTGCACTAGCGCTCTGTGTTGTCACCTTTCTTTAGTTGTAGCGCTCTGGTTTAGTGCTCTCCAAGCTCACCTTTCTACAGGGTTCATGGTAAAACCAATGGCTTCTCTCGCTTTGGCCTCCATGGGCGGCAGGGGTTGAGGGCTATGTTTTCAAGTTTAACTGTTTTTGCAGAAATAGGATGGTATGATGGGAGAAAATGAGCCCGGAGCCTCCCAAAAACCCTTCCTTCAAACTCTTCCTCTCTTCCCATGGTGGATGCCATCCCACAACCTGCCAGCTCCATCCCTTCCCCTCTCCACCCCAGCTTCAGCCCCAGGTGAGGGACTGTCCCACCTCCCACCATGGCGGTGAAAGACAGACACGCTTCACCCCGTGCTGAAACAAGGTGCGGGGAGATGTCAGCTCCTCTGCGACTATGATGGAGCAAGACGTTCATGTCCTCCTCCTCCGGTGTCCCCCACCCTCCCAGCCTGTCCCCTACTTCCCCCAAGCATTCCAGGACATCCCACTGAGCCTGTCCCTACCACCACATCCCCCCGTGTGCTCGCCCCCATGCCAGCCCCACGGGCTCAGCACTCAGCCCCCCTCGACACCCTCTCCCTGCTGAGCTCATCTCTCCTCCAAGAGCTTGCAGGCCAACGTCTCCACCCAGCCTCTCCCGCTCGTAAGCCTTCCCGGATGTCCCAACGCCAGCTCGAGATCATCGTGGCAAAAACAGGACATCCCCTCCAAGTCCTCCCCACCCTGCTCCAGGGATGGGTAACTCCATGGCTTTTTCCCATTCCCCAAACTCCCAACTTCACCACCATCTTCTGCTCCTTCTTTTTTCTTCACCTTTTCTCCTGGAAAACCCACCCCACGTGTCACGTACCTTCAACCTCATCTGCTCCCTGCTCTGGGCTTCATGTTTGCCACCTCTCCACCCTCCACTCTGAGCACGACACAACCAAGATTGTGGGCAGAGGTCCTACTTCTCTCCAGCTGTTTTGGCCACATCACCCTCGTGCCCTTTATTGGCCGTGAACACTTCCATCACTCCGAACTATCTCATCCTCCCTCCCCAGGCTCACCCGCCGCTCTCCTCGCAAAGCAGTTAAACTACCATGGATGACACTAATGCAGAGCACGAATTAGCGCTCACATCCTTTCCCTCCCTCACACCGTCGGTGAACGCGAAGCAAACCCTACCGCATATCCCTGCAGCGGTGACCACGGCCGTTTTCCTGTATCTCCTGCTCTCCCTTTATCCACATGGATTTACCAGCTGGCTGCAGGGAAGCCCGCTGATGGAGACAGCAGGAAACAAGAGCCAGGGACCACTGAAAAAAGATGCTTTAAGGATGGGATGGTGTCTCTCTGCACAGGCAGACAACAGAAGAAGATGAGTCCTCCTTGTAGCTGCCACATCATTGGAATTAGAAACGATGGGTCCCACCTCAGCCTGGCGTTAAGGGCAGCCACGCTGGGGTGACCACTGCTCCCACCTACCCTTGCTGAAGATGTCAGCGGTGTCTCGGGCTGCCCAGGTGCTGCCTCCACCAGCCCTGACGCTGCGGCAGAAGGCCACGCTGAAGGACGCCCGGCGGAGCAGAGCCTTTGACAGCGGCGTGATCCCGTGACAGCGGGAGGGCGTCCAGCCAGCGCTCCTCAGAGAGGCCTCCCGACCCTGACTGCCAAAATCCCGCTTTAAGTACAGGAAAATAAATTGTGCAACCTGCCTGAGACTGGATCACAACACCCCGTGCAGGCGCAGGGGGAGCAAGGAGCAGGAGCTGGGCTGAGGATCAGGCCCCGCATCTCTGTGTTTAGGCTGGACCCTCGTCCCTCGCAGGTATGCCCAGGATTTCTTCAGCCACAGAGCCCCTCCTCACGGGTCCCAGAGACGTGGCCACACACAAGCCCCATCCTTGTGCCTGTGCTCAGACCTCCGGAGCCCCAGGCTGCCCTAGGCTGGCCTCCTGACCCGGCAAGGCATTTCTCCCCCCCTCCCAGCTCTGACCGTTAACATTTCCTTGAGCGCACGAGCAAGGCACGTCGGCTGAGCGACTGCAAAGAGCCTCCGTACCACTGCAGATCCCCCACCTGCCCTGGGCAATGCCTCAACGCCAGGCGCTTGGTCCAAAGCAGCTAGATCATACACGAGGGGTCCTCTCCTTCCAGACCTCCAAAAGCACAAAATTGCGAGCCTTAATTAGAATCAGCAGTGCAAAAACAAACCCCACTCCAAACCCCTGAGCGGCTGTTGAGCCCACTTGTTCCTCCGGCTCTGATCTGGGACAGTTGTTGCGAGCAGCTTTGCTCCGTAACTGCAGCCACGCGAAGCAGAGGCAATGCAGCACGGAGACATCCGTGCGAGCTCCTCCAGATGCGCATCGTGAGAGCTGTTACAGCCAGGCCCAGTGAGAAGGGGTTGGAAAATGCAATGTCCTGTTTCTTCAGATGTCCCAGCCTCTCTGAGCTGGGTGGCAGCCAAACTCAGTCTATGACAAGGTCTCATCGCTGCCACCAGTTAAACTCCCTTCACAAGTGACTACTGATGTACAGACCAGGAACCAAAGCCGTGGTGGCTGGTCACCTCTCTCACCTGCCTTATCATCCCCAGGCACCCAGAAGATGGTCTCCTCCACTCTCTGTCAGGGCCACTGTTCCCCAAGCAGGAGTTCAGCAGAACTGCAACTTCTTCCCCACACCATGACCCAAGAAGACATCAGCTTCCCCAGTTCTCATCTCTTGGCCTGCAAGATGATGTCAGCTACATATTTGTATAAGCACTACCTTGCTGGTCCAGAAACAAGAGATTCACGATCTGTTCCCACCACACGTCAAGAAACTGTTAGAAAAATTGCCATGGCCAGGAAAGGATGTAGGACACCAAAAGTGCTACTGCATCTTCTCTCTTATCTATCTTATCTCTCTTATTTCTAGCCACCAAAGAAACCCAAGAGACTCAGCACCTGGCAACGCACACAATTTACAGCCTCAAAACCTCAACTTATCTTAAGGAGGGTAAGTTGGTGTCTGGAAGTTTATCAGCAAATGGCTCTTGAACCCAAGAATTAGAAATTTAAAAGGGAATTTTCAAGCTGCTTCTGAAAAAAGACAGTTCAGGCTCGCTGTTGTGCTGCAAAAAGCTGCTTGCTGAGCTACTGGAAGGAAGTTGTGCAGAAAATTCAGTGTGGCAGGATCACAGATACCTTTAAACTTGAAACTTGGCTCTAAAGCAAGATGTCCAAGAAAGACCACAGAAATATAAAACATGTTCAGGGCAGTGCCGGGGGTCAAGGCACTGCGGTTTATAAGCAGCTCAGTTGCAAGAGTGAAAAAATCTGGAATTCTGGAAAAAAAAGGACCATCACTATTCATGTTGCCTCACAGACTTACCAGGGTAACAGACCTTGCACAGACAAGCTATCTGAGGCCAACCACAGGGTGACCGTCAGCTTGCAGCCACTTCCGAGGACACCATGAAGACGTTCTGGAGTCTCTACCTGCAGCAGGATATTTAACTTATTTTGCATGGTAACAACACTCTCCAGGCTCATGGGGGAAATGCATCTCAGAAGGCTTCATGGTGCAGCTTTCTACCCTAGAGCAAAGTCCTCCCTCTGGAAAGCCAGAGGCAGGTGAACTCGAGCACTTCATCGTTTACTTCATTAGCAACGAGCCATGCTTCCTTCCCCCTGGTCTGCTTTGTTCTGGAGCAAAAGGCAGGCTTGTTCCAAGCCCATCAGTAGACCTCACTAGGTCTGCAGTAATAAAGACAACTGGGTATGAGCGTGGAGGTCTTGCAGCTCCAGGGCTGCCTCTCGCATTCACAGAAGCTGGTGCGATGGTGCCGCATCTTTGCTGTTTCATCAAAGCCAAGCGAAGAAAGACACCAGGTCTGGATGGAAAGCAGGATGAACAAGTAACCGACGGGACAAAAGAAGGAAGAGAACATCCAACTGATGGCACAGCAGGGAGATGCAGACTCTCCAGGGGACCGAAACCACAGAAGGGAGAGCGGGACAGACAGGACTCCCAAGATGCCATTAAGAAAAATGAGCTTTGAGATGAACGTGGGGAAAGGCAGAACAGCCAAAGCGAAACAGCAGCAGTGGAAGCCCTGCAGATAGCTCATTTGGGACCTGGCCTGGTGTAAGTGCTCTGCTTTCTGTGGCCAGCTGGAAAATCTGCAGCCGTTTCATTTCCACCAAGAAACCCAGAACATCTGGGAGGGCCTCAGAGCTGAATTAGATGCAAAATAAATCAGCCCTTTGTGTCTTTTTTTCTCAATAAAGTCACTTTGCCATCCCAATTTTCCACGTGCTGTAGCTAGAAAAAGCCAGGCTGATGAAGAAGCACGCTGGGATGATGGCACCTCGGAGTCCTCGCTCTGGGCTGCCTGCAGACTCAGGAAGTCAATGCATCGATTACACTCTGCTCTTGGGCTTTTTCCTTCTACCTTCTCTTGGCAGAGCAGGCTGGTGTACATTGTACCTGCAAACCAGATGGAGGTTTGAACACAGTCCTGGTCTCCCTGGTGAGCGTCAAAGGAACAGAAGCCTTGATAGGAGAGGACACTCATGCAACGGGAGGGGATCTTCCAGCACCATGACCGTGAGAGAGCTGCCAACATAAAGGCTTGAGCAGGGGAAGATGCTGGAGGTAACAACATACCTTCTAGAGGAGAAGAGGTCAAGACAAAGCTGTGGCTGAGGAGGTAAATGGAGATTTGGAGCTGGGGAGCCTGTCCAGGCCGGAGGCTCAGGGCAGAGGCAGTGGTGGAGGTGCTGCGACTTCCCCAAGCCCTCTCTGAGTTTCACAGCCAGCATGAGCTGGAAACGTCCCAGAACCAGGCAAAGAGCCCAGGAGAAGCTGAACTCTGGACAAGTGAGGATGGTGCCTGGAGAGCAGATGAAGCCGAGGGTGTAAAAGCCAGTTAAGAGTCTGGGCAGTGGGACAAATTTACATGAAATCTTCCTGCATGGCTCTGCCACAGTTTGAAGAGGAGCTCTTGGAGGTACCCAAGCTCTCCTAGCTGAGCACTTTCCCAGCTGCATCCCCTGCATCTTCCCGATGGTGCCAAGACCCACCTGCCCGTGTGCTTCCCCAGGAAGAAGATCCCCCAACGCTATGGAGGCAAGAGCAGAAGCAGATGCGTGGTTGGGTAGGTGGAGAGCAGTTGTTTCAGCGCTGCTGTATAGAAAGCTCTCCACCCATCGGAGATTTGAGGGGAAACCAATTCTGCCATGGGGCTGAGCACACCGGAGGAGGAAGGGAAGGATCCCAGCACTCGGTCAGGGATGGCACTGGGCGTTTCACAGGTCATCTGAGCGCAGTGGCCATTTCCAGGGATGTTCTCGGGCATGGCAACAGACTCTGCCCATGATTTTCCAGCCAAATCCAGCTCAGGAGGGTTTGTTCTGCACCCTGATATAGCAGAGGCCCTGAGCTTAATTCTGAAAGTACAATAAAAATCCCCTCTAACAAATAAATTCACAGTGGTCTTAATAACGCCAACCTCTTTTTTTTTTTTCATTCTCCCTTTGTAGCAGGCCAATGGGGAAGCCACCTCAAGCTGGTTTTTCCCCCATCCTATTTCTGTCTCCATCTCCCGTTTCCTTCTATCCCATATTACCTTCCAAATTCCAGCTCTGATCCTTGGATAATTCGAACATATTGCATTGCTTTACAAACTGTGTTATTTTATCCCTTTCACCTGCCACTTTTCTTTTAGATAAACACTCATAACTCCCAACATATCACTTTAACTCTTTGACCATCACTGCAAATTGAACCAGCCGAGACTTTCACAGGGGAAATTCTTTCCTCTCCTTTTCTTCTCTGTTTTGTGTGTTAAGCCAAGCAAAATCTCACCTGCCTCAGCACTGTCTTCAGATCATTTTACTTCAGCTCTGCCTAATAATTTCACTGAGGTCTGGGGTTGTTGTATCTGTCCAGGCCAGACTTGCGGTGTAAAGCTGTCTTAATCACAGCTCCTTGTTGAGGGCTACTTGTTTCCTGCCCCAAACATCACCTCTCGGGATTTGAAGACCCTGAGCCGTACACAGGATACCAGATCTAGACACAGGCCCAGCAAAGCAGGGAGCTGACACGTCTCACACCCATTTCCCATCCCAATGCAATGGGCATGGACAGCACCGTGAGCCGGAGCTGAGCAAAGCACTCCCAACTGAGGAGCATTTTTCTGGTGCTCCTTCCCTATCACTGCCAGCATTCAAAGTCCAGCCTTGCCTTGTCCTTGCTGTTCAATCCGAGCTCTGAGTTGCTCCAGCATCACCTCTTGCACACCAGCAGCGTCCTGGTGAGCCAGAAACAAGCCATGGTGGAGCTGGGGAGCAACAAAAACATGGGACAAAGGGAAAAGTTGCAAGCTAGAAATCCCCTTTTCCCCTACAAACAAAAATCAGGAGCACTTCACTCACCATTCTCACAACCACCAGGCAGGGATCCCTGTTCGGCTCCTTGGGCTTAGCTGTGCCAGCCCTCCTCAGGACCCAGATCCACCTCCGATAATCATGGAATAAGCTGAATCACCATCAAATCATAGAATGCTTTGGGTTGGAAGGGACCTTTAAAGGTCATCTAGGTCCACCCCCCCTGCAGTGGGCAGGGACATCTTCAAGCAGATGAGGTTGCTCAGAGCCCCTTCCAACCTGGCCTTGAATGTTTCCAGGGATGGGGCATCTACCACCTCTCTGGGAAACCCATTCCAGTGTTTCACCACCCTCATTGTAAAGAATTTCTTCCTTATGTCTAGTCTGAATCTACCCTCCCTTAGTTTAAAACCATTACTCCTTGTCCTGTCACAACAGGCCTTGCTGGAAAGATTGTCCCCATCTTTCCTATAGGCCCCCTTTACGTACTGAAAGGCTGCAGTAAGGTCTCCCCAGAGCCTTCTCTTCTCCAGGCTGAACAGCCCCAACTCTGCCAACCCATCCATCCTTCAAAACGTCTGATCCCCTCAGTCATCCCGACCTTAACGTGTTGCCTCTCCCCAGACTTCTTCCTTCAGGACACCGGACGAGACAGGTTTCTGGATGGAGTTTGCCATGGCAGGGGTTTGCAGGGAAGTCAGCCACCTTGCGTGGACAGCAGCCATTCCGGTGTGCTAAAAGGAGACCAGCATCAAACATCTCCCTCTTCACCCTGCAACAGCTGGACCCACATCGAGTCCTGCTGAAAATCCTGCCTTGGCCAAGTGGTCCTTGCTGCCAGGCCACCATTGGCCAGCAGCCTGGTCCTCTACCTCCCATGCACCACCAGCGTGGCCTCAGTGTGGGTCGTCCCAGTCCAGATGGGTATGGAACATGTCACGCACGGGGCAGGTGAGGTGGTGAGCAGAGAAGCTACTTGGAGCACAACTTTCTTGCTCCTATGAGAAGGCATCTCCTGGTATTCACCAGCGGATGGAGTGGTTTCTGCCACCTTCATCCAGAGCCACTTTCACCGTCCTTCAGACATTGTTTTGGGGGAAAAGAGCCAAACTACAAGGGTCTTGGGAGGTCCTACAATAACACAGGCTGACCTCCTGGCTTCAGCACTCCACTGCGGAGCCAACACATTGCATCCACTTCCCACCAGCACCACTCAAAACCAGAACTCAGGAGCCACCAGTGGGACCAGTCCCAGATGAATTAAAGCTCTGACGTGAGGCATAGCTGGTTGGAAACACCTCAACAGTTCAGGGAGAATCCCACAGCCCTCCAAAAACTGCTGCCGGCTCCCTTGCCATGACCCTCAAAAAGCTGCCGGGAGGTGCCTGGGTTAACAGGGCTGCTCCACAGAGATCCACCCGCTCAGCCCTCGGTCACAGCCGATCTGTGTCACAACCTCTGAGTCATCCGCTTCCTCCCAGTCACCGAAAATGGCCTAGAAGTTTGCACAGATGGTGCTTAATCCCTGTTTGGACAATGGTTGTTTGGGCTCTTAAAGGACATTTACTGCAGGAAAGCAGGGGAGGGAGGGGAGGGGGCGAGGGGTGGGAGAGGACTGCAGGGTGGAGGTCAGCAGCACAGCGAGCCGCGCAGTGCGCAGCGGGGATGCAGGGATGCAGGCAGCCGGGTGGAGCCCACAGAGACTCAAAGCAAGATGCAGTGCTAAATCTCAGAGGGATGAGGACCAGAAGACCATGTCCACTGGATAAGGACCAGGGGACCGTGTCCACCCCAAGGACCTCAGCCTGCCTGGGGCTTTCTGTCTTTGACCTGGCCCAGAGCCCTGTCCCTGCACATCACTCCAGGGATGCCATGGGTCAACAGCATGGTCACGGCTGCTTGAAAGACAGGGGTAGAGTCAGTGGCCTCTTCCCAAGGCCAGGAGAGCATCTCGCAGGTCCTCTTCCCACCCCGGACACCACCCACCTCTGGGAAAGGACATCCCTTCCCACCACAGATGGACAGCTGATGCTGTGGTGAACTTGGCCTCCTCGAAGGTGGGTGATGCTGAATGATGCTGTGTCCAGCCTGCAACGGGAAACGCTCAGCACCCTATGATGTGCACCCAGAGCTTTGGTGCTGGCATGGCTGGAGGTCCCAGAAATGCCCCGTACAACATGCAGGGTGGTGCTTTCAAGGCCTCTCCTCTCCTGCCTGTGCCCAGCTGGACTCACATCGAGGTGGGGGGACTGGACCCCTCTGTACCACCACCCCAGCCCCATAGACATGGCAGACCCAGGTACAGTGCAGGGACAGGGATGGCGGGGGTCAGCCCACGCTTGACCGAGGGGGAAGCCCTTCTGTGGGGAAAAACTCTCCTTTCCCACCTCTCGTCCCTTCCAGCCACCAGTCCCACCAGTCAGAGCACCGGGGGATTTACAAACAAGCGTGAGAGCAAACCTGGGCTGAGACAGGGCAGGGAGAGCCAGCACGGCTCCGCACGGGGATTCGCGGCCGGGAAAGCCTCTTCCCCACCAGTTCCCCCTCCCCAGCCCAGGAGAGATGGTGTGGGGCAGGGAAGGGGGTTGCTCTTGCTCCACTAAGAGCAGAGCATCACGTCTCAGTCCCAGGGCTGCCGAGCAGCTGGGTCACAGCCAAAAAAACCTCTGCTCCCCGCGGGTTAAGTGGGGCTGACGCAGCCGGGAGAGGGGAGATATCGAAGCCTCGAGAGCCCCGAGCAAAGCAGCGCGGGGCCAGCTTCCCTCCCCAGCTGCGCTCGCTGTCCCCGTCGCGCGTCCGCTCGACGGAGCCCCGCACTTCAGAAGCAATTAGCAGCCGAGTTGAACTAATTCCCCGCGTGGCGGGTCCAACACAAACAGGGCGCGCTGGCCCGCGCCCCGCACCTCCGCGCGCATTCACCTCTGTTTCGGAGGGCCGGGGCGTCCCTGCCAAGAGCAACACAAATCACCCGCTGCTTCTCCAGGTTAAGAGGCGGCCCTGGAGGGCTGGAGCTTGGTGGCCGGGGCCGTGCGCGCTGCCGCTGGCCCCGCAGCCGGCAGAAAAGCGGCCTCTGTTAACAGCTCGGGTCAGGACGGAGGCAGGCAACAAGGATTCGTGTATGCAGGGCTCGTCCCGGGGGGCCGGAGGCGTGAGGTCGGGGGGCGGCGGCAAGGGAGCCCGGAGCTGGGGTTTCAGGGGCTGTGGGGATGGAGGGGAGAAGGTACTGGCGAACGGCACCTGCGGGGTGTTTGTCAGCCCCGCCGAGGCTCCAGCAGCTGAAATAACATCTTGGGGAAAGGAGAGGGGGGGATGCTGCTGGGCCCCCTCGCCCCCGCGCTGGTCCCTGCCGCTGGGCGCGGGCACTGCTGGGACACCAGCCGATGGGTCACTGCGGGGCTGGGGACGTTGCTGGGCTTGGTGGCAGCCCCCTGGCAGGGTTCTGGGACTCACCCAAGGGCCCCTGCTCCCGTTTCAACCTCCCGATGCAGCAGCGCAAGCGGTGTTGCCGGGCTTTTCTGAGGCGCGTTGTGATTTCGGGTGCAGCGGGTTTGCAGAGCTAAAATCGGGCCCCGTCTCTCCAAGGAGAGAATGCAGGACAAGTCTTGCGACCGCGAAGGGACCCAGGCTGCTCCCCGGGAGACAAACCCACCGACGTCTGAAGACGGAAGGGGAGAAGGCAGCGAATCCTCCCCGCCCCGGCACACCAGCCCGCATCGGGGCAGCTGCCAGGCCAGCCACGCAGCCCTGAGCAGGTCAGGGCTGCCCACCTTGTGCGAGACAGCCCCAGGGCAGCAGCCCAGCACCCATCGCAGCCGGCACAGGAGGAGACATGTCGGGAGCGGGGCGGGAGAGCAGCCGGCGCGGTTACGGCAGCGCTGAGCACCGCGTCTTGCCCGGCATCGGCACATACCGGGCATCCCGGGTGGCATCAGAGACTGTGACCCCCGTGTGCCAGCTCCTCCTCAGTGCTCACTGCTCCCGTGGCCGGGGCTGTATTTCTCCCACCCATCACCCATGCCAGGACACAGCTGGAACCATGCCAGGGGCACCTGCGGGAGGAGAGGAGAGGAGAGGAGAGGAGAGGAGAGGAGA
>Ga0065711_1010537_pt1 | contig 13162 bp, 11 predicted proteins | sample Hoacrofraction12_FD_59098 | JGI IMG/M metagenome (GOLD analysis project Ga0065711, IMG submission 59098) | Hoatzin crop microbial communities from Cojedes, Venezuela - Epithelial fraction 12 v2 (version 2) | ecosystem: Host-associated > Birds > Digestive system > Esophagus > Crop | place... | reverse complement strand
CCTTCTCTGGAGATATTCAAGACCCGCCTGGATGCGGTGCTGTGCAGCCTGCTCTGGGTGACCCTGCTTGGGCAGTGGGGTTGGACTGGGTGACCCACAGAGGACCCTTCCAACCCCTACCATTCTGTGATTCTGTTACGAAGGTACACAACACAGATTGTTACAAACTGGTGTTGTTGCCTCCGTGCGTTGGTGTGTCCTGCCTTGAGGCTCTGCTGGGGTTTTTTTGGCTGTCTTTTCTGTGAAGTTTTCAGGTTCGTTTTCCCCTCTGGTGCCGCAGAGCTGGGTGAGCGGCTCGCTCATTTGGAGCGCGAGGCTGTCTGGAGGGAGCTGAGCACGGAGAATGCTGCCGTCGTTTCTCCTGCTCGGTGGGACGCAGCCCTGATCCTCCCCTCTGCTTTTGTCCGTCCTTCCCTACCCCCAGCTCCCTTGCCTGAATACCCGACTGGGTGCATCTCGCCTTTCTCACTGCATCTGCCTGCATACGAGTCACTGCTAGCTAGTGGCATTACCAGACTATGCCTAAACTGTGTGAAATTCGTGTGTGAATGTTAAAAGATAAAGAGTATCTCTTTATCTTTTTTTTCCCCTTCCCCCCTCAGTTGCACATGTCAAATCAATGTAAAGTTTCTGAACTCTTTGTACTTAAACACTTCTGAGGACTGTATTGCAAATGCGTATTTTGGTGTATATCGAATCTATCAGGAACTTCATGTTTGCTTTAAAAGATTCAAGATATTCCTGATGCTAGAAGCAAGCTTTCACAGAGCACGTAACTACCTTGAGTCACTCAAGTAAGTTTTGCACCACACTTCCTAAAATGGAGCCAGTATGTTTGCTCTGAGAAAGCATTTTGAAGTGTTTTTGACTGAGGAGTTTGCAAGTTGCAAGGAGGAATTTGCGCTGGTGGGTTTCTGGCTTGAGTCTGCAAACAGTAGTATAATACGGGCACCGGCAGGCTTGGTGAAGACTGCTTGTAGCTGCGTGCTCAGAGCACGTTGAAGCATTTGCACAAAGAGTGCTTCAAGTACCAGCTAAGTTACTCGAAAAGTTGTATCCTCTATTATAAGGTGTAGTAATAGTCTTCAGGCAGTCAAACTGCAGCGAAGTCAGCGTGTTTTCTATCTGGGGAAGAGAAAGATGGCTTCTGTAGAGTTGTATCTACCTGTGTTTCTGTGCAAGTAGCTCTTAAAATAGGGGCCGAGGCAAAGGTATTTTGCAAATGGATGGGTGGGGAAAGTGTGATCAAGTAATTCAGTACAATCATCAGTCACTGGCTTTCTTGGGAAGCCTATTGTGCCTCCAGTACAAAGAAGCCTCCGAGGTCTTTCTGATTATATTTGCAGTGGATTACAACTACCAGTTTCCATTTGGGAACAAATAATGAGATGTTTTGCCTAATTCTTAAATGGGCAATAGCTAAGATAACAACCAAAATATTTAATATCCTACAGATACGAACTTTAAATGTGAAGAAGCCATGCTGTAGACGTCTGGAAGATCCTTAAATGGCTTGTACTCAGTAACTTTAGGTGCTGTGGAAAAATGCACGGAGTAAACTGCAGCTGCGTTTTAAAACAACAAAAGAACTTTCAGGATTCTTCTCCAGTTTGCTTGTTTGACTGCCCTAAATTGCAGATAACGTGAATGCCTTACTGCAGAAATAGTCTGTTTGCTTTGCGCAACTCTTCTTAACCTACTCTTCCAAAGGTGATCATTTACAAAGGTCTGTTAAAGTTTCTCTCCCCTCTGTAAGAGAGCCAATGTTAGCCTTTCAAAAGCATGCATCTGCACTGATGAGAAAAGTAGTAGTAAAGCGTGTGGGGGCCTTAATGCCTGGATTTAGAAGGAACTTCATACACAGTTGATGATTTAAATCATTCTGCCCTTGAGGGTAATGCAACAAAACCTGAGGAGTTGACATGAATACTGTATTTTTTTTAGACTTTAATTCTTCCTTTATGGCTCTGGAAGTGGAATGATGTAGAGCTACTTCTTGGTTTGACTGGATGCAGCTCTTTTGTCTTCTGTTTCTGGCAGATGCCAGTTGGGCTTGGCAGTTGTCTTGCCCTGGGGGGAGAAAGGTGGGACTTTGTCCAGGAGTGATGTCAGACATTTAGAGTGGCACTGTGTGTGTTGGCTGTCCCTGTTTAATATGGGCTCAGCTTAAAATTCTGTAAGAAGGCTGACTTGCTGCAGCAGCTTTGTGTGTGTGCATGCAATTCTGTGTTGTAGTGTCTCTAGCCTGATAAAAATACTAAGATCCTGTGCTCTGAATAAGTGTTAGTTTGTAATGAAAGAGAGGACCAAGTCATTCTCATCCCCACCCTATCCTCCTTTATTAAACAAAGTAGTAAAGACTGCCGTGCTTTTGTATTTTGCTGCCTTTCCCTAACTCCTCTGAAAGCCTCTAATTGCTGTTCCATGTATGATGGATCTTCCACCATGGTTGGGTCTTGGGTTGCTGCTAACTTTTGTTTAAAACCAAACTGTTGTGAGGGATGGATTTTTAAAAAGGTCTGTGAACAGAATTATTCACAAGAACAGGATTTCTGACCAGAGCGTAAGGTTCTGAGCTACAAGAGAGCATTGTATGGTAAAATTGGCAACACCAGTGACTTGTGGAAGATAACGCGCGCTTGATCGCCTTTTGCAAGGCCGGAGTGGTCTTAAAATACCCTGAAGAGATTCAGTGTGCCCCTTAAGTCCAGAGGAGAACCAGATTCAGTTGTACTTAAAGGTGTTTGTGACTCCTGTTTCAGCTGTGGAGAGTGCCTTGTAATGGAACTAACCTGTCACCTTTATATTTAGGAATCAAAACAGCCTTTGTGAGGAAACAGAGTGACACGGCATTCATAGCAGCTCACTGTGAAATGATCCCAATCGAATGGGTGTGCAGAAGAATTGCTACTGGCTCCTTCCTCAAAAGAAACCCTGGTGTCAAAGAAGGATATAAGTTCTACCCGCCCAAAATTGAGATGTTTTACAAGGTAAGTTTCCTTTCCTGTGATGTTAATCAAACTTAGAGCTGAACTCTGTATTATCTCCTTAAAAATGTTGACAAATAAAGCAAGTTGTGCTAGTGGCTGACCAGTCCTCTTAGTATTGGTAGTTTTGCCGTCCTGATGTTTTCTTGCATTCTTGTTTTGTCTAAAGTGCATGTAATGTAATACTGGCTTACAGGGCCATCAAAGAATAACAAGCCAAATGGTAATAAAATAGAAAAAAAAAAATTTTATAAAGTATAAGGTCTTTTTAGGCGCAAGCTTAACGCATCGTTTGAACAGGATGTGTTGATATATTTGAAGAAATGAAAATAAACCATGCTTGCATGGTGAAGGTAAGTAGCTAGCTAGACGTTTGGGACTCTGAACTTCTCTGGGAACGTGTGCTGCAAGCAGCGTCTTGTGAGCGATGAGCTGGAGTGTTGTCTGTAGCCTGCCCTGTCGCTCTGGGGGCACTGCCCGAACCTGAAGTGCTTCTCAAGACACTCAGGTGTTACAGCAAGTATTTTCAATGTTGCTGTCACTTTTTTAGCACTTATCATAAAATACTAGTTTGATGCCTGTATTTGGTTTTTGAAAAACAAACAAAACCTAGTAATGTCTTTTAATGGTTATTTTCCTCTTGTAGCAGGCTCAAATTGCATGATGTGTATGTTTTGGTTGTCTTAACAGGATGATGCTAATAATGATCCCCAGTGGTCTGAGGAGCAGCTAATTGAAGCCAAGTTCTGTTTTGCTGAACTTACTATTGGCCAGACTGAAGTGGATATTATGGCTCGTTCTACTCAAGCCATTTTTGAGATTCTGGAAAAATCATGGCAGCCCCAAAACTGCACTCTGGTAGACCTGAAGGTATAAGAATCTGGTTTCTCATGATCCTGGTTCTGACAGGAAACATATCACTGTGTAGTTCCTAAAATAGGTATCTGTCTTTTTAGATTGAATTCGGTGTTAATATTCTGACGAAAGAAATTGTTCTTGCTGATGTTATTGATAACGATTCATGGAGACTGTGGCCGTCGGGAGACAGAAGCCAGCAGAAGGACAAACAGGTAGTGTTTTAGTCTTTACCTTCTAAGTCAGTTGGGAAGGAGAATGAAAAAAGTAAACCCTACAGTTAAACATCTGCTTTCGGAGTAGCTTTTTGTAGCTACTGTTATCTTGTTACAGAGTAGCTCGTAGGGTACCTAATGTCCAATCCTGTTCTCATTAAATGGTTGATTATCTGGTTTATGGTAGGAAAAAATCCCCGGCCTGTATCTCTTCAGTAGGAATGCCCAACAGCACTGGTGACTGGAGCTGTTGTAATGAGCTTCCGGGGTCAACAAGAATTTCTGACTTGGTGTGCACATAATAAAATAGTTGGACAACAAATTGCTAGGATGAATAGAAGTTTTGTTTCCCAGGCCTGCCGCCAAGTTTCTCTGCTTAGTCAGGGTGGTATCCCTACTAGTAGAGATCTGGTGATACATACACTCTTCATTATTTATTTTGGTTAAGCTTGAATTCAATATTCGGTTGTCTCTAAGTGTTACCAACAGGCTGTGTCCACATACGAGGGCTGCAGACGTAAGTCTGAAATAAAGCTGGTCCTATATTTAAACTTGTAGCAATTACACTAGTCGATTATCTCTGAATTACCAGATAAGTAGTTATTGAAGAACCGGTTTGGGAATGCTGCTGCCATGAAGCTGCTGTGTCAGTCATGGGAACTAGTAACAACAGAGTTGCGTTTCCCTCTGGGAGAGAAAGTGGCTGTAAGCCAGAGGGGAAGACTTCACAGTGTGTGTGGGAGGAGGAGTGTTGCTCTTACATGAGGAAGCAGAACTGCTCTATTGTTTGCTTTACCCAGATTATGTAGGAGCATGCTTGAGTGAATTGCTCTCACGCTGCTTTTGCTCATCTCGCTAAGATGTGGTGCACGATAACGTCATCTTAGAACCTAGGCTGGCTAGCGCAGTGCTGCTGCAGGCAATCGTGGTGTTATACAGCCAGTTTTAAATAAGTTGTATCTCTTTCCTTAAATTTACTTTCAGGGAAGCTTCCAAAACCTTGATCCCTTATGGCTAAAAGCCTTTCATATTGCAAATGGGCATGACTTGTAACGTAGAAGGTTGTTTACACCTACAGGATGGTTCTGCATGAAATAGCTCTTCCTTGCTCCCATACCCATGCTCTCTTGTATCTGTACCAGTCTCTGTTCTCCTTCCTGTGGAATTGCTAGAAACTGCGTGAATATTTTGGTTGGGGTATTCTTATCAATTACAGTAGCAAAATGAGTGCTTTGTGTACCCAAAAACATGTAATCGACTTCAGTTATGGGTTTTATTTCTCTTTTCAGTCCTACCGGGACCTGAAAGAAGTGACTCCTGAAGCACTGCAGATGGTTAAGAGAAACTTCGAATGGGTCGCAGAAAGAGTGGAGGTACCTGTTTTTATGAACAACGCATCTAGACTTCGGTAACTGCATCTCTTCAGTCCCGTTCACTGTTTGTCTTTCCCCTGCCCCTCTTCACTCTTTTCCCTAGTTGCTCCTGAAAACAAAGAGCCAAGGCAGAGTCGTGGTGTTGATGGGATCCTCTTCTGACCTCAGTCACTGTGAGAAAATAAAAAAGGCATGCGCAACCTTTGGAATCCCTTGTGAGTTGAGAGTGACCTCTGCTCACAAAGGGCCCGATGAAACCCTGAGGATCAAAGCAGAGTATGAAGGTAAATGCCGAAGAACCACTGCTTGGGACTGAGACGGTAGCGTGGTCAAGAATGACTTGGCAACATCAGGATTTGCGCGGGGTTTTTCCAGTTTTTGCTAAACACGCCACCAAGCTGTTACAATGCTGTTCTACAGTTGCTAATTACAGAATGACAGGTTATAGGCTGCTCTGAGCAATTAGTGTAATGCATGGTCCTGCTGCCCGGCCATAGCTCCCACCGCTCAAAGCCCAACCTCTGCTTTTAGCCCAGTGCCAGAACTGCTTTGCCCAAGCCTGGATCGTGTTGATACGCTGACTGTAGCATCCTGCTGGTAACGCTGGCCCTTTGTTAGCAAGGAGGGCTGACAGTTTCTGTGGCTGATTCTGAATGTTCTTATGTGGTCTTTGAGGGAGATGTTTCTCCCGTCATGTTTTCCTGCCTGATTCAAGAAAATATTCTTGCTCGTTAGTTTAGATGCCATAAGAAAAAGATACTTGATTTAAATTCTTATCTTTACCAAGAAAACTTTATGTCCCTTCCGAAGTGTTTATAGCCTAGCAGAGGAGAGAGAAGAACTATTTATTTTTGCAGGAGTATACTTTCTACAGGGGAAAAACTGGCAGATGGGGCACGTTAAAAGCTCAGTGAAACTGCACACATGGTAACCATAGTTGAGAAACATCTGTTTTGAGGTGAAAGATTTAGGGAGAGGAACACTTAACAATGCCAGAGGTTTAATGGCTGTTCCCTACAAAGCTAAGCAGCACCTGTTCCTCTGACCCTGAGACTTCCCCTCGGAGCAGAGCAAGACGTGCTCACCGCAGCTGAGGTACACAGTAGCTGGGATCTAAGTCAGCAAGAGTTAGAAGTTACTTCTCTACAGGGGTGTCCTGGTTTCAGCTGAGATAGAGTTAATTTTCCTTTCAGTAGCCGCTGTGTTTTGGATTTAGTACAAGAAGAATGTTGATAATACACTGATGGTTTTAGTTGTCACTATGAATTCAAGGACTTTTTCCAGTTTCTCACATTCAGCTAATGAGCAGGTGTGCGGTAGCTGGGTGGGAGCATGACCAGACAGACAGCCGGGCTGGCCAATGGAAATATTCCATACCGTGGATGTCACGTTCAGTATATAAGCGGGGGTTGGCAGGGGGGCAGGAACCCTTTTCCGTGAGTTTGGGCTTTTTTCTGTGACTTTGGCGAAATCCACGATTGTTGCTTGGGGACTGACTGCGCAATCAGTCATCCGGTGGTGAGAAAAATTGTGTTGTTTATTATTTGTTTTGCATATTCATTATTACATTTGTCTTATTAAACTGTCTTTATCTCAATGCACAAGTTTTTGTCCATCCTCCTCCCCGTCCCACTGCGGGGCAGGGAGGAGTGAGCGAGCGGCTGCGTGGTCCCAGTTGCCGGCCGTTGGGTTAAACTGCGACAGGAGGGGGATGCTGGACACAGAATTGTAGTGCTGTGTACCAGAATTGGCAAAATGGCTGCAGGCAGAACTGAGACTTGGGTAAAGTCCCCACAAAAGCAACTGGGAGAGAAGCAGAAGGTGGATTGCTGATTTCTGCGTGCCTTCCTTCCCCCAGGAGACGGAATCCCGACAGTGTTTGTTGCGGTAGCTGGCAGAAGCAACGGCTTGGGGCCAGTGATGTCTGGTAACACTGCCTACCCAGTGGTCAACTGTCCTCCGCTCTCGGCTGACTGGGGCACGCAGGATGTGTGGTCCTCACTCAGACTGCCCAGCGGTAAGATGATCTGCAGCTTACGCTCTTGTACTCGCCTCGCTCTGTTTTGTTGTTGTTGTTCCAGTGTACGTACGTGTACAAACACACCCAGCAAAACACTGGAAAAGTAGCTGGATCCGTACTGAGCAAAGGCTTTGGAAATATCTTGCATACAGTCTTTGATGGCAAAAAGCCCAATAAACGGAGCAAAGATGACACAGGAATAGTCCTTAGAAAGATACGAACCTTGGCTGATCCTCGCTGAACGTTCCAGTTTGAAACTGGAATTAGTATTAATGGGGATTTAAATAATTGACTCTTGTTCAGTTACAGCCCTGCATTCTACTTCAGATCAAAGATCAAAAAATACCTTTACCACAGTCAGCGTAAGTAAGAACTTTACTCTGTTATGCAGTGCGTTGCTACCCAAGTGGTTTTAAGTTTTATGAGTGACGTGAACGGGTGCGCGGCACCTGGGGGGCCCAGAAGCCTGCTGCCTCTGTCGGGAGAGCCACCTGGTACGTGGGCATTGGGCTGGAAATGCCTCCACGCAGTCACATCAGAGGTGGAACATGTGATGCTTAGTGGCTTTAAAACAAGATCACCTGGTTCCCGAGGCTGAAACCAACGCTGTCGTAGACTGTTCTTCAGAGGCAGGGCTGCGCGTGGCTGTAAGACACGCTGGGGTAAGCGGCGCTCTCTTCTCCGCAGGTCTCGGCTGTCCCACTACCCTGTCACCGGAAGGCGCTGCCCAGTTTGCTGCCCAGATATTCGGGTTAAACAACCACTTGGTGTGGGCCAAACTGCGAGCAAACATGCTGAACACCTGGGTCTCCCTGAAGCTGGCTGACAAAAAGCTGCGAGAGTGCACCTTGTAAGTCATGCTAACAAGTAACTACTGTTAGTTGCGCAAAGATAACGGTGTGCGTATTCATTTGCATTTGGATGAGCTCAGAAGTCCTGTATCTTCCTCACAGAAGAAAGCATTGTTAGAGCAGCAGATGACGTCTGTTGTGTCCTCATCCTTCCCTTGTGTATTTTTTTTTTTTTAATACAACAATTTAGTAAAAGATGGGGCAGTAGGATTTTGGGTGTGTCTCTCTGTTGCTCCAGAATGGTGCTGCTCCGCTCTCTAGTGCGTACCGTTAACCCCAGACTATGCCGAGAGAGTGATCTGGTGTGATCACAGTAGCCTTCAGCTAGCCTGGGGTCTCTCTGTGCCAGTAATGTTCTTCCACACTAATAACGTACATCCTGACCCTGACTGACGCAGCTGGGCCGCTGACTGCAGCCAGCGCTGACACTCTTCTGCTTGCAGTGGTGGCATGCTTTCTTTAGCAATAAAATGGCAACACTTGCTGTATTAATAGGAAAGGGGGCTGGGAAAAGGTTTTCTGAGCCTGAAATAAATACCTGCCTTATTTAAAAATGTATATACATACATGTATTATTTTTTTTTTTTTTTTTCAATGTGTGTGTATACATAACCCCACTGATACCTTCTGGAATGATGTGCTAAAGCTGACATCAGTTCTGTTGATAACAAGCTGTGAATGCAGGCGGAGTGAGGTGCGAGGATGCTTGTTGCCTGTGCGCCGTAGCTCTGGCGCTGTCGGGCTGTCCCCACCCACTGCAGCGGCCCCAGCTGTTCCGCATCTGTGTGGCCGCCCTCTCTTTCTGTGGAGATCTTGCTGAACGGAAGGGGGAAATAAATAGCAAAGCCACAAATGACTGGGGGGAAATCGAATCCAAGCATGACTGCCCTGTCTTCGCGCGCACCAGTCTTCTGAGTAGGTACGACCCTAACAAATATGCAATTACTCAATGTACGTAACACTTCTGCTTTTACAGTTATAAATAAACTTGAATTCAAAGCTGCTTCGTGGAGAGTTATTGAATAAGGACACCCAGACTAGCTGCCGGCTGCGGTGCGTACCTGCAGGGCCTTGTCAGGCGGTCCCCGTGGAGAAAGCCTCATGNGCTCAAACCTGCAGGGAGTGTGTTGAGTGCCCGTCTGCTGGAAGATGCGCTGCTACCTGGTGAAGGGGCTGGCTGCTCCAGGGAGCTGTGCTGCTTTGTTCCCAACGCACTGCAGTAGGATTGTGTGGCAGCGTGAGTGATGGGATAGATGCTGCTGCTGGCCTCAGCAGAGCTGTCGGCATCGCTCTCGTCTGAGTTGAGGGTAAGGGTTTCTCAGCTGGCCAAAGCTCACGCTAACGCAAAATAACTAGAAGTCTCTTGTTAAGGGCGACTGCTTTTCTAATGAATTTCTAAACGAAATATTGACAGGAGTGAGGGCTAGCGGTGACAAAAGAGGCTGACATTCCTTGGTGGCATACCGTCACCTAGCAGAAAAACCAAGGGGTGAACAGGGTTTGCTTGGGTGAGCAACTGCTGTAGGTGACCCTGCTTCGGCAGGGGGTTGGACTGGGTGATCCACAGAGGTCCCTGCCAACCCCGACCATTCTGTGATTCTGTTTCTTTAGCAACGCAACTTACACGGTGTTGGGAGTCTTGAGCCGTGTTTTAAGATAAAACCAGAGGTGCCTGGATGACAGGCAGCAGGCACATTGCACGCGTTTTCAGAGCACGCTGCCCTGTTCCACACGTCCAAAAGTTCACAGGTGAGAACGCTCAGTCTCTGGGTGCAGACAAAAATGAGGTGTAGAGGTGGTTTGAACAATTCAGACTTGTTTCAAGGCATGTACGAGAGGAGAAGTTTGGAGTTTCACAGACAGTTGATTTAAAAAAAACAATGAACCAACCAAACCACAAACCCTGAACTTCCTGGAGAGCCGCAGCACCTCTCGAATGGGGTTGCAGCCCCAGTTCCCACAGCCCTGCTCCATTGCAGATCTAGGTCTGTGCATTCAAACCTCAGATCCTCAGAGCTGTGGTGCAACGGTGACTGGATCGAGGGACGTAAAGCCACCGAGTAGCTGCAGGAAGGGAAGTTCAACTTAATCTCCCCTTCCCCCCCCACCCTGCACTGCTTCCATTTGTTAAGGAAATAACTGCAGCAGGGGTTCGGCACAGCAACGCTGCAGCAGCCTCCAGAGCTTTGGGCTTCTGCCTCAGCAGTCTGGTAGCAGGTAACCGTGTAACAGTGTCCACAGCTTATCTCTGGTATGGAAATCATGAGGAACTACCAGTTCAGCCAGACTGGGAGCTTTCTGAAGGACGGACTTCCTGAAGAGTATGCCCTGAGTGTAAAGAAGATCTTCGACTCGGAGAAGACAAAAGATCATAGAATCAGATCATAGAATCACAGAATCATGAAGGTTGGAAAAGACCTCGAAGATCATCAAGTCCAACCATCAACCCAACAGCCCCATGCCTGCTAAACCATGTCGTGAAGTGCCACATCCACACGGTTTTTGAACACCTCCAGGGATGGGGACCCCACCACTGTCCTGGGCAGCCTGGTCCAATGCCTGACCACTCTTTCAGTAAAGAAATTTTTCCAAATGTCCAATCTAAACCTCCCGTGACGCAGCTTGAAGCCATTGCCTCTCATCCTATCACTGGTTACCTGGGAGAAGAGACCAACCCCCGCCTCACTACACCCTCCTGTCAGGTAGTTGTGGAGAGCGATAAGGTCCCCCCTCAGCCTCCTCTTCTCCAGACTGAACAGCCCCAGCTCCTTCAGCCGCTCCCCATCAGACTTGTTCTCCAGACCCCTCACCAGCCCCGTTGCCCTTCTCTGAACACACAAAGATCTGTTGTTCCCCATAGAAGGTAAAATTCACAGCTTCTTGCAGAAGGAATTAAGATGCATTTGTGTGGAACTTGGTCTAAGAATGAACCATAACAGCTTTTCCCTCTCTCTCCCCTCATGATGACAAATGTCATCATCAGTAAGAGGATATCTTGATCGAAAAATAGTGCAGCAAACAAGGTGCTAAGAACAGATGCTTGAGAAATAAAGCGTCAAGTTCAAGTCTTTTCAAGGACAGAGCTTTTCACAGAAAAGAACGGGCCGCCCTGCGGGAACTTGGCGCTTCCAAGACAGCGGGTGTCATCCGGCAGTAGGCTGCAGGGGCCGACAAACAGACCCGATAAACCGGCACAGGAAAGGGGCTGGGCTGCGGTGCCCCAGCGAGCGGCCCTCAGAACGGAGTACGGTCTGATGCAAGAGGGGAATCAAAAAAAAGGAAGAAAAGGAACAAAAGAGCACGCCAAAACAACCAGCACCACATCGCAGCAGCGCCGGGGCGAAGCTAGCCCACTTTGCCAAGCACCTTGTACAGCTCTGCATGCCGAGAAAAGCATTCCTAGCCGACAGAGCAGAAACGGTCTGGACACGGAACCAGCACTCACGCAAACAGATGCTGTAATTCAGTAGTTGAAGCTGCCAAGCTCCAGAGAAATTCTATTTGGATTGGAAAGTGCCCGGATTTGTCTTAATACAGCAGAGGTCCCTGTCCCCAGTTTCCCACTACATCGTTTCCCTTTTCTCACACGCTTAAACGCCCAGAACATGGCCCGCTCGTAGTCAGTCGGCTTCAAAAGTCATTTCCAGAGTGGGACATTCTCCCATCTCACTCACTGAACGAAACAAACCCCCTCAGCCAGAAGTACAAAGACCTCTGTACCAATTTCTTTCTAACATTCACAACATTTTGTCCTCCCAGGCGCTCCTGGCTGCGTGGAAGCTCCATCACTTGTGCTACCACTGGTGCGATCACGTTTTTAAAGCCACGGTGGAATCTTGCTCTTGGCCTTTGCTTGTAAAAGCAGTCGCAGTCATGAGCGTCCAGAGAAGTATAACTTCACCAAAGTCAAGGCTGAAGACTCGGTGGACTCCGTTTTGTTTTGTTTTGGTGAAGACTTTAGAATACCTTACAGCCTAGCGTTAAACGTTTTACAGCTTTATTTTTTTAATTGTAGAAAAGCACATAAATGAGAGGGTAACGGGCAGATTTCAGCGTGACACCACGTGGCACGGATACAATAATTCTTCAACAGGTGCCTCATCTCCACTCGCTGACTGGATACACCCTCCTTCCCCTTGGAAGTCCAGCTGTAGGTAGCCAGGTTTCCACAAAGACTGTACCGAAAGAGGAACATCTCGGGCTCGGTCAGGTACAGGCCAGGCAGCTGTGGTTTCTCTGCTGCTCCTCAAGACCTCCTCAAAGCCAAAGTGCCAACCGTTCTCTTGGGGAAGCGTCCCTGCCCCGGCCGACCATGCCAAGCAGGCGGTGCCACGCGCTCTCAGCCTCCCTCGCGCTGCTCTGCAGAAGACTCCGTTGTGTAGATCAACTCCACCCGGTCTCACTTGTAACCAACGCCCATGACGCTGTAGTAAAATATCAGCAATCACCAGATATTTACCCCACACACCGGGACAGAGCTCAAAGGAATGCCTTAGATGGCTTCTAAAACCCCAAGGACGAGCGTACTGTCCTTCCAACCTTGCAAAGCCTCAGGCAACGGTTGAAGATGGCCGTGTCTTCCTTCCATGGGGCTCAGAGCAAGCGCCTCTCCCCGCTAACGGTCTGGCATCACTTCAAGTTTCAGAGCCACCCCTACCAACGTATCTTCCAGCCACCCTGGCGTATCGTCCTTGAAGAAACTCAGGACCAGTAGAAAGCCCACAGAGAAATGATCTGCTAGGAAGAATGCGATGGATGAAATTTGTACAACTTCGATGGAGAAACACAAAGTCGCCATTTCACCCCAAGAAAATGGAAGGTTCTGAACCTGAAGTTCATCGGTTCTCACCCAGGGCACCGT
>Ga0065711_1045971_pt1 | contig 13163 bp, 6 predicted proteins | sample Hoacrofraction12_FD_59098 | JGI IMG/M metagenome (GOLD analysis project Ga0065711, IMG submission 59098) | Hoatzin crop microbial communities from Cojedes, Venezuela - Epithelial fraction 12 v2 (version 2) | ecosystem: Host-associated > Birds > Digestive system > Esophagus > Crop | place... | reverse complement strand
CAAATCCCCCCTTCTTCATTTTTTAAGATCCTTTTTTTTTTTTTTTGTAAATATTGCCACAGAGAACTAGACAGAGATAAAACCTCCTCTAATCACTTCAGTTATTCTGCACACCCAGATGGTGGAGGGGAGAGGGGTCAAGACACAGCTGTCTGTGAGGGCCGGCAGCAACTTAACTGGGCTCACTGCACCAGTGGAGAGCACCGACAGCTACTGCAGAACTGCTGCCTGCACCAGCACTTCATGAGCACGGCCGCACGCAGCAGCAACCGCACTGCCTCGGCAGTCCCACTGCCCGTGCAGGCTCCATCCCCAGCAAGCAGAGCATTGCAAAGACACACGTCCTCCGGTGAGAGAACCACTTGGGGTAAGCTGAGAACACCTGCAGGTGCAGAGGTCTGGGTCTGGTTTAGTGTCTGACCACTCCTGACAGGAAGAACACCCCCACTGTTTCTTATGTGTAAATGGAATTTCCTGCATTTCATTTGTGCTCATTGCCTCTTGGCCTTCCAGTGGATACCACTGAGAAGAGTCTGTATCAGTCGTCTGTAGGTCATCAGGAACTTACATGCATGGGTAAGATCCCCCCGAGCTGCCTCTTCTCCAGGCTGAACAGCCCCAGCTCTCTCAGCCTCTCCCCATGTGTCAGATGCTCCAAGCTCTTCATCATCTGAGCAGCCCTTTGCTGGACTCTCTCTAGTACATCCATGTCTCTTGTGTACTGGGGAACCCAGCACTGCACACTGAGGTGGCCGCTGAGCTGCGGCCTCATCAGTGCCAAGGAGATGGGAAAGATCACCTCCTTTGAACTGCTGGCCACGCTCTTCTTCATGTCGGCCCTTTTTTCTCCATCCTGGACTACAACTAAGCAGATGAGAGTGATGGCATTAAAGTACGGTTTTGGGTTTAAGAAGTAGAGCTGTATGGTAACGAAGCAGAATCCAGCTTATGAGTATTCCCCAATTTATCTTCCTCTGCTTCTAAGTCTTTAAAAATCATTTACAGTAACTGTCACACAAGAGGATTATTAAGATCTCACACAACTCCCATTAGCATCTCTCTAGCTTGGACAAAGACGACTGCAATTAAAAGGAGGATATACACAGCTGCTGGACATCCCACCTGATGTCAAAATGTCACTGCTGCCTGGTCTCAGCCCAGTATTTTGCAGCACGAGTCTGCATGAAAAGGCAGAAGAAAAAAAGGGATGAAATTGCCTTGTTGTTTGTTTCTGTGTACAGATATGCTAGGCCAACTGGAAAACAGTACGAAGGGGTCACCATCCTTCAAAGAAATCTATTTTGCAATATGCTTTAGAGCATGAACTACTGCACTTAAATCAGGCCAATATAAGAATCTCTCACCTTTTCAAACTTTCCGAACTGTGTAACTGGTCTGGAATATCGGTTTACAGACAGCAAAAGCAAGGAGCTACAAGGGCAGCTGTGTGGATCTCCTGCTCCTTGTGCAGGAACACACAGAGCAGGAGTTGAGGTTGTGCCCACGGCAGGCTGGGGACCGTCTGGGTCTTTCCAATTCCATTTTCTGAACACCTTGGGTAACTGTGACCCTCCAGGGTGTGTGCATGACCGTAGATTCGTTACAGAGCTCTTCCCTGCCAGAACAATGCTTTGTCTTCACTTTGACCAGTGCTCCAGAGGGCAAGAACAGGGCTGAAGTCCTGTTGTGAAGGGGATGCTTCCATAGGCAAATGTTCGACCAAGCCCAGAAGCAAGACAGGTCAAATAGGCACAAAGAGCTGTTTGATTTACAGACCTGGCTCTGCCGCAGTGTTCAGCAGTGCACTGATCACATATGAGGGAACTGTAGGCACAACAGGCTGCAAAGTGGCCTGGTCTAAAAGAAGCTCTAATTGATATTTATTTCGGAACTCCCTGTCACTCCTGAGCCACTTTTCCACATGGAGGAATAAAATCTTGGCCATCACCCCCACCACCCACCTAAGCTTTCTACATCTTTCCTTAGAGGCAGAAAAGTGATGGCTGGTTGGAATTTTCCTGCAGCAGGCATTACAGTGAATTCTTGGAGGCAGCCATCTCTCCTTCCAGAGACAAAAGCTTCCCTAGCTTCAGCAGCATAAGCAGAGCACTTTGGCAGCTCCCACCCATGTCTCACAAGCCGGCTGTTCTCATGTGAGCTGCGATAGCACTGATGTGGATATCTTCTTTTTGTCTGTTACCTTTCTTGCTTCACAGATGACAGCGTGCTTACTTCAGTTCTTCAGGACTTGGTAGGCAGATGTTATTCTCAAGGCACCAAAGCGTCTATGAGCACAAGCCCCACTGAACTGGAAAACGTAACTACAGGATTTCCACCCTTGTGAAAACACAGATTCATGGGTTAGAGTCTTCATCAGGGAAATCACAGGTTATCTTAAAGGAGAGAGCCTGATGTTGCCTAACATTAAACTCACATTACAGTGGGCTTGTCAAATGCTGCCTGTGTTCTGAAAGTCTTGTAAGAATTTCCTCATTTTGCACTGGTGCCAAAGGTTAATTGTCTCCTGTCATAAAAAAAATCTTCTGTTCAAACCAGAGAATGATGGAATAGAACAACACCAGCCTGTTGTCTGGGTCTGTACTCGACTTAGTGCTCCAAATTATTCCAGCATCCGGTGTTTGAAGCCCTCTCCAGACTGTATCCTATGCCACAGAAATTTATTTAGGCTTACAGACAACAGCCAGATGGACCAAAAATAAAATTTTAAAAAGTTGGGTTTTTTTGAAAAAGCTTTTCTGGTTTCAAGAACTGCATTCAAGTACCAGCAAATGTCCAAATGAGCAAAAGTGTGCGGACAACAGATAGAAGCAATGGCTGGACAGAACTCAGCAAAGGTTCCATTTTGGTAGCAACTTCGTCCCCAGTATCAGTTTTCTTTATAGTTTTCTTCAGCTTTAGCAGAGTACCCATTTCAAAGTGTCAGCTGTCAAGGTCACTGGCTGTTCCACAATGAATCTATTCAGGCCATGATCATTGCTCCTCAGGCAACCACTAACTTCCAGTACAGTGCCCAATTAATTTTGTCTACCATAATGAGATCCAAAAATATGTCCTCCTATTGTCTGCCATATCTTCTGAATTAGAAAGAAATCCACCTAATCGTACTGATTTTTAGAACACCCAGCAACATTTGATAGGATGGGCTCCTAAGAGTTTTTGTTTTTTCTTTGAAGAACAACAGGTCTTTAAGGTCTGCTGCTGCTCTGAATTAGCCAATTTCTCATTTGAAAGCACATTTTTTTTTTCCCAAGCTTGACTGCTTTAAACAGAAATAGGCAGTAGTTTTCTATAAGAAAAAAGAAAAATTTAAATGTAAGTAAATAAGCACATTCACTCATCAATTTTTACTTGCTGCTGTTACAGAATAAATTAAGTAGAGCACCAAATAACTGGGGATATACTGACACGGTTTGTGGTAAGTAACAAGAACCTTACAGACACCTGTGATGTGACAGAACTAGAGAAATATTCTGCATTTTTGCAGGAGTTTATGTCCTCCTCAGACAACCCTAGCTGCTATAGCACACACATGGAGGAAATACAGTGCATGTTTGACAGTGAGTTCACCTCCAGTATTAGGAAAATCACCACCATGGGTACAAGCATAAAACTTACCAGGTCCCCATGTGATTTGAGGAAAATCAACTCCACTGCAGTCCCAAACCCCCACCTTTCACAGATTTCCCCAAAGCAAAGCCAAGTACAATCTGACTGTGGATAATGCAGTACAGAAGGTTTGTAACATGTTGCAACAAGTGTGACCTCAGTAAGAACTTACTGAATTTGTTTTTCCTGAGCAAGTACATACTGTAAAAGTTAACAAGGCCTCCAACTGCTGAACCCTTTAACTGACAACAGTTTAGAGGAAGCCCCAGCAGTGCTGAGTTTGAGAAAGTATGGTACAAGGCCTCTCAGAGCTTTCCATGAATCTGATCTTGAGGCCAAAAACACCGAAACGCCAGAGATGAAAATGAAGTGACTGTTAAAGACATTGACCAACACCCACCCCAGCTTTGTGTCAGACCATTTAGCAGTTACTTCCATAAGGACAGAACCTGTTGAAGAACTGAACAACTTAAGACACAAATTCACCTAAGCAAAGCCCAGTGGGACTAAAAAGCACTGGGACATTTAGATATACAACCAGAGGAAGTAAGTGGAAAAAGGAATGAAAGATGGCCAGAGAACACCGCGAGGCTGGTCAAACACTGGGACAGCTTACCCAGGGAAACCACGGAGTGTCCATCCCCAGAGATAATAAAAGCCCACCTGCCCAGCATGGTCCTGTGCAGCTTGCTCTAGCTGACCCTGTCTGAGCAGGGCGGGTGGGACTAGAGCTCCAGAGGTCTCCCTGAACCTTGAGTATTGTATGATTCTGCAATAAGCTCTTCTCATAATCACCATAACATAAAAACAGCCTTTATTCAGGAAGGTACTTACGGATATGCTTAAATTTATGCATGAACCCTACAAAAGTCAAAAGAGTTACAGTTACTGGAAGCAGAAACTTCTTTGCACAGCTTTAACCATATGGTCATCACTTACTGCAGTTAAAGAAAAATTTACCCACACGCTTAAACAAGTACTCAGGTCCTTTTCTGAATGGCCTTTAGTCTGTTCTTTTGTACATAGCACTTGGATTCACTAGTTTTTCATGCTCTATTTACTTAGCATTATATTCTGATCAGACTTCCACACAGAAGCCTGAAGGACTGCCACTACAGAACATGCAGGAAAAAACACCCAGCACGTGAATTGAAAGGCCTCCGTCGTATCGGCCTGCTGCCAGTATAGTACAAGCAAAATACTAGGAAAGCAGAAGCAGCAGCTGTAGCCATTAGCAGAAAGAACCTGGAATCACGACTCCAGTACCACGTCCCCAGAACAAGTCAACAGCTCCCTACAGCCTTCCAGTTTGTTCCCACATTCACAAAATGAAGCAATGCACTTATATGCGGTTCTCAAACATCTATCACGTATAGAGAAAACACATAGAAAAAAAGACATTGACTAAATACGAATAAATTTTAATTGCTTGATATTCCAGTAAAAAGCAGCATGCAAGTCTGCTTCAGAAGATAGCAGCGTAGCACTCACATTCGCAAGCTCACTTTGAATCAAGTTGGAAGAGTGGCCAGTTTCCAACATTTTCCTGAACACGTGCAGAAAATTGCTAATGGCAGGTAGAAAAGAATACAGCAGCTTTCCCTGTGCCTTATAAATCGATTCTGCCCTGTCTATGGCTAATGCTCTTATATTTAGTGGCATTAGCATCACACCAGCGGCTGAGTTCAGCATTGCTTTCAGTTAAAATGCCAAAAAAATCTCCCAAACCAAAAGAAATAAATCACCCCCTCCATTTAACTTGAGAAAACATGGCTTGTGCAGCATTTAAAGATCCAATTTCAGCATTATTCATCTACTTGAACTGTTTTGTCCTCTGCACGTGCACCGGGCTTGATGCCTAGCACTGAAAGAGACAAAAGTAGCAGAGGAACAGCTTTGTTTCCATTCACAGCTGCTTGCTGCCAGGAGCCAGTTACAGTAGAAATTAGGCATTGAGGGGAAGAGTTCAAGCGACCTGTGACACTCCAATCTGCTCATTTCGTTGATTCTTGGGAAGTGACTGAGTTAATGCAGACATCTCTCCTGCACCAAGGTCCTGTACAATGGCAATTCCTCACTTCTGCCTCCCAGGAATTTTCAATCATATTCTGTAAGTAGAATGTTGATTACATAGATGTCACCAACTTCTGTTAAAGAACAAGAGGTTAAGTAGGCTCTTGGAACAAGCAGTCCAGAGAGGAACCCTCCAGCCCAAGTGTTTTAACCGACCTCCACCCACGCGTTGCTTGTGCTCCAGGGAACATCCCTTCCCAGTGGAAGGGCACTAGCTGCTGCAGATACAGTGAATGCACTTGACAGAATGAAACGGGCTCAGCAGAGTAACCGATGTTTACCCACAGCTTAACATTCACCTGCAAGAAGAACCTGGAGGCTCTAAACAAAAACAGAACCCAGCTATGTAAGGTACCAGACAAGCCTTAAGACCCAGCAGTGGACGAGATTAGATAGGACACAGCACCACTTAACCGATGCAACTTTTGGAAGGAGGGGGGAAGAGAGACTGATTTCTGAACCATTAAAAATGCACAGCACAGTTCAAGCGGGGAAAAAGCGTAGAGAATACTAGATCACTGCAGAGGAGCATCAGAACTGTGAGTGCTAGAAGCCAAACATCAAGATACATGGAAGTCAAACATCTTCCTCAAGATCCACTTTGTTTATTGCCTCCACAAACTCCTGGATAATGAAAAACAATAACTTTTTTTTATGATCACATGAGTACTTAAGATGTTGCGTTGGACCTACTACAGCTACAAGGAGAAACTACAGTTCAATTTAGGTCTCCAAAGCAGTCATGTTTAAGTCTTCAAAAAACCCACAACATTCAGATGAGAAAGAGATCTGCACAGGAAAGACATGGGCCTGTTGGAGTGGGGCCAGAGGAGGCCACAAAAAGGATCAGAGGGCTGGAACCCCTCTGCTGTGAGGAAAGGCTGAGAGAGTTGGGGCGGATGCCTGCAGAAGAGAAGGCTCCGGGGACACCTTTTTGCGGCCTTTCAGTAATTAAAGGGGGCTTATAAGAAAGACAGGGTCAAACTTTTTAGCAGGGCCTGTTGCGAAAGAACAAGGGGTAATGGTTTTAAACTAAGAGAGGGTAGATTTAGACTGGATATAATGAAGACATTTTTTACGAGGGTGGTGAAACACTGGAACTGATTGTCCAGAGAGGTGGTAGACACCCCATCCTTGGAAACATTCGAGGTCAGGTTGGACAGGGCTCTGACGAACCTGATCGAGTGGAAGATGTCCCCCCTCACTGCAGGGAGGTCGGGCTAGACGACCTCTAAACTTCCCTTCCAACCCAAACTATTCTATAATAGCTTACAGAGGAGACCATTTGCGCAGAACTTTTAAAACAAGCTGCCAAGATACATGCTATTAGTCATAGAATCATCTCGATCACCCTTAAGATCAGAGTCCAACCGTTAACCTAACTCTACCAAGTCCACCACTGTTAATGTTGCAGGATGCCTCCTGAAGCCCACTTAACACCAAATCTACGTCAAAGATTGTATGTTGACAGGAGCCAGGTCTTCAGTCATTCTGCAAAGCTGGGCTTGGACCCATCCTCTCATTTGTATTTCTTACCAGCTAATAAGTGCTCCCTCCTCCTGTTACTCATTACTACATTTCTGCAATTACTATTTTAAGTATAATATGGGGAAAGTCGGAATGGGACAGCAGCACATCTAAAAAAATAAGCATACCCCCAAAAAACAATGCAAAGCCCATATGCCTTTTCCTCCAGTCTGGGCTTCTAGTTCCAGAGACAGCAAGGCCATATATGCCAGAACACCAGAAGGACAGTGCCTGTAAGCAAAGTGATGGTGTTCATACTGCACACTGCAGCTTCATAGCTTGCATTTGCTACTGAACACATAGAAAATCTACAACAAGCTCCAGAAGGGTCTGGGATCAGCTCACAGGAATCACAGTAAACTACAGTCTTTTACATCTATACCCTATTACAGAAATTAATTTTTGGAGTGACAAACCAAACATCTTCTTGTGCTTCTCCTCACTTCTGTCAATTCAGCGGATCTCAAAATAACAAAAAAATCTTGCGAGAGTTTAAGCTTGTCTCATCTATACAGGTATTTTCAAATCTGAGACCAAAACTTGCTCTAATCATGTCAACTGAAAATAATTTTCTATAGTATGTACCATTTTTGTATTTATTTGGTCTGATAATACAGCCCTTGCAAGTGCCTTTTTTGTTCAAGACAATTTTACACAATGTCATGGTCAAATTCACCTGAGTGAAAAAGAATTAAAAGCGTGAGACTCATTTCCTGCCTTTCCATGCCTTCATTCTTCCACTAATGGGGAGGATTCTTTGCACACTTTTGAAATCTCCTAAACTATCATATAACTACTCTCAATTCTGCTTAATATTCAGTTCCAGTACTGCATTACCCATTATTTCAGAAAGAAAGCTGCCATCAAAAAAGTAACACGATCAGGAAAGAACTAAAAAGTTAAAGTGCATGCAAGATCACTGATCCGAGAAATAGGTCAAAACCACTTCAACCAAAGGCAAATTTATGAATCAAAATGGAAAAGAAGCAACAATTTCCAAGTGTGTGACCAAGTTTAATGATACATCTGTTCTCTGAAACACTTGACCGTCAATAACATTTCATGGGTTATGATGCCCAGAATGTTACTTCATAGGTGTTTTATACGAATATTTACAAAGACTTGCAAAATTCAGTGGCACTAAACAAACAAGATAAACTTAAAACTTTAAGCTACAATGCTTAAAAAATGTAAACAGTTTATTTTACATAGTTGTAAAATATAAGAACTTTCTAGCGCCTCTTAATTTTATCTGGAAGGTGAATATATCCTGGTGCCCGTGAACAAGGAATGAGAGCATTCTTTACACAAGTGTTGTGCTCCAGTGTGCAAAAAATTACATACAAGAAAGGAATCTAAAGTCCACAGTTAAAAGACAACAAAAAATTTTTCACTTCCTGAAGTTGAGAAATTTATAAAAACATTTACACATGGTTGCTGACCCATCAAAACTTGCATAACTTAAAATTCTGAACAATAGCTACAACAAATTCTAGATCTTTCTCAAATGGAATTCTGTGCAAAGATCAGACTAGACCATTCAGCATTTTTCTGGCCATACCTCCCACCTCCCCTTCCCATTCCCTTTCCTGACATCTAGTGGCCACAAGCACCACTGAAATCCTTTTGATATATGTTCAAATTAGTGCATGTAACCAAAAGGCACACACATGTGTGAATACATTTTCGTGCAGAAACCTGTGCAGGTTCACAATTACGTTGCAAAACAACTGTTTGTAGAAAGTTGAGAGTCTAACATTTGGCAGGATTATTCTTACACATTCCTTTCTATTCTACAAGCCCAGGTGTTAATAGGTAGACACTGTTTACCAAGGATCCAATATTTGTGTAGTCTTAAAATAAAGATTTAAAAATAAATCAGCCTGTAACATTATTATATTAGATACTTTGCTTTTGCCCGCAATATTTATGGAATTTTAATCCCACAGTACCATAGCTTTATGCTGTCAGTTGCAAAACAACTAAGATACATATTTCTTTTTGTTAATGAAGACTTTGATTGCTCCAGTAAAATCAGCTGATAAAAGCACTTCTGTGTGATCGGTCTTCAAAGCTCCTTAATAAGGAAAGAGAATAAACTGTTAGTTCATTAAAAAAAAATTTAAAAAAATCAAGCTCTCATTAAAAAATAAGCTATCACTGTGACACCCTTCTTCCTCTATCACATTTCTGTTATCTAGCCAATACTTCAAGAAACGTTTGCATTTCTAGGAGAGTGACTTACTCGTTATATATTGGTACAGCTCTACTGCTAACCGCTCAAGCGTAAAAACAATAACCCTAAAGTACACAGGACAACAGCTTTGGACCTCACTTCACATTCCCTCAGGATTTAAGAATGCAACAGCTCCCAAAACGTTCAGCTGCTGAGGTAGCAATATATATCCATGCCACAGCAAGGACTTGTCATTTTGAGAACCACCCCTCCCAAATTTAAAGTATTCTTCATAATCTTTCCCTCCTCATACCATAGTATCAACCAGAGCTCATCTTAAACACCTACCAGAGGGTATCGTATCTGACGCTTCAGAGTCTTCTCCCTTACTTTCAGCTTCTTGCTTTTCAGAAGTTTCCAGTGACACCATCAAACCAGGATTGGGAGCAAAAATTGCAGATGTGACCACTGCGTTGTGTGCTTCAGAAAGACAATCCAATTTTGATTACCTTGTTTCAAGGAATTGTTAATTTTACAAGAATAGCAGGTATAAATTTTAGTAAATATCCAAGAATCTCAGTGCCAGTGGCACCAGCTAAGCTCATCGTTCAAGAAGCGACTGTCACTGTTTTGTAAGCATAGGGATCTCAAACATTCCTGTAAACGCCCAAAAGTAACTGGCAAGAGCTCCAAAACACATTTGATATAAACATGGTCCCACATTTCCTCAAACACTCTGTGTGTGTGTAGGAGATTTATTACAAAAACAAAGCAACTCTCTAAATCTTGCCATGAAGGAAAAACATTTGCACTTGTTTTCAAAGCCACTTTTCCATAAAGGATTTAAGGATTGATAATTATTTTGATTACTACACTTATACAACCATGTTTTGCCAGCGAAATGTCACATTCATTCAGAATCTCTTACTCGAGCTGGACAACCGCTTAGCTACTCTGTCTCTTGCCATCCCTATCATGCATCTGTAGAAAGTTTCCTGGGGATAAGGTTTTCTGATAGAGTCCACTTACTGAAAATCCACCAGTTACAATTCATCTTGCTAATAATTTGTTCAAACTAAATGAACAGCCATGCTGAGAAAATAAGAACTAGAAGACAAAAATATTTAATTTTTGAAATAATAATTTTGATAAAGCAAAGATCAAAAGTTGATTTTTACCTTTAATGCCTTCCCAGAAATCATTACGGTCTCTTCTTACAGATGTAAACTTGCTCAAGTCATGGTATGTACTCCAAATATAAACGTATTTATCTTCTGAACCACTCACGATGTAGGTAAAGTCATGGCTAAAGATTCAAAGAAGGAAACACATTACTTTCTTGGCTGTTCAAGCAACTGTTACAATAGCTTTCCAGAGGACTTGCAGCTTTACAAGTACAACGAGGCTAAGTTCACAATTCAAACTGATCCTTTATTTTAGTGACTCAAAAAAATACACAGTCCTTAAATGAATGTGCATGCAAGCTTCCTGGTGCTCTCCCTCTGGAAGAAAAAGGTAGTTCTCATGAACAGCACACAGAAGCTGTTCTCCTGCAGTTTCTGACACAGAAGAGGATTAGTCTAACAGCTATATGCAGCAACAAGAAAATGGCATAATCTATAAGGGCAGTTTGCACCTGTTGGAGTCTGGAACCTGTGTGAACACCTGAGATTGTATTGTAAACAATTCCTGTTACACAATCATGGGCAAAAGAGATCCACATAGGTGGAAGATAAAAGGTGTTCAACAAGCCTGTAACCAGATGACTGTGTAAGGCACACTGACAGGGACAAAACAGTACCTGCAAATGCAACTCAAGTATTTACTTCTGATTTACCTGCTGCATGAATATGCTACATATCTAAACTCTAACACTGACTATGCTACAGCCCTGTAAGTAGAGATGACTTAATTTGGGAAATTCATCTTGAGCAGGGAGACTGGACAAGATGACCTCCAGAGGTCCCTTCCAACCTCAGCCATCCAGTGAAATACAGGGCCAGCCTTTAAGGCAATTTCAAAGGCCAACAGCTGACAATCAAGATTAAACTTGGCCTTATTCCTTAGGCACTGCTGCCCTCCTCTGCTCAAACATCCAGGTTAAACAGATACCCAAGCATTTTTCCCCTTTGGCTTCTGCAAGACCCAAAGAGGGAATAGAACAAATACTCTTCTCCCTCTACTCCCTCTCTTTTACTACCTTCAAAACCAGTATTTCCATGACAGTCATGATAATATACTCAAACTCAAAAAAGCATCTTAGGCCAGTATAGAGAAAGAGGAGAAAAGAATTCCAACTCAGATTTGCAGGCTGTTTCCTGACAGTGATGATACACAGGCAGTGACCAACAGCCTTGAGCAACAGTCAGGTGACCAACACATATGCAACAATACCTGACAAAATTACAGAATTAAAACCTGTTGATCACAGAGGAGAGAAAAGATGTGGTGTCCCGGCCCCATCAGTTCTAGCACAGTTCTTGTATTTACAGCAATAGTACTGGACATGCACTGTACTGTCACTACGAAAGGTTTCACTCATCCACAGAAGCTCCCTGCTCATAGGCAGCTTTGCCATTCTTGACCAGAGCCTTTAGTTACCTTTGTATTCCAAGCCAAGTGACATTTCAGAGGGTCAGTTGCATAATAAGGTAAACAGATTATTTAAACAAAAGCCTCTGTACTTCAGTCACACCATTTCCCAAACGCAACTCCATTGCTATCATACTGTCTTACCTAAAGCTGGCTTTAATTTGGCTGCTGCTGTTGACATAACCTTTGTATTTCATGGATAAAGACAGATCTCTTAGGTCATACAATCTGATTCTGGAATCATTTGATGTCACTAGTATCTAAAAAAAGAGAGAAATAAAAAATTAGAGGAGGAAACCATTAGCATATCCAAGAAGGAGCAACAGAGTTCATTCAAACAATCAGAATTCCTAGTTCTTTTGATTAAAAAAAAGTGACAAACAGAAAGAATAGGTTTAAAGAAGCAGAACAATATTTAGGACAATGGCATTTTTCTCTCTCATCTTCTGTGAATGGATAGAAGACAACTTCACTGTCAAGATCATCACGACTGGCCTGTACCAGAACAGCTGCTCTTTACTGAAGTAAAACACGGGCCCAAAGAACAGTCACAAATTTGCAAAGGATGTTTTGAAACACATTCCAAAATAATACAGCAGAACAGCTGTTCTAGTGAGGTAAATTTCTGAAGAGTCATGACCTACCAACCATGAAGCACAGATCAGAGACCATTATCTGCTATATAAGCAAAGTGAGCTTTTTTTGGTTGATCTGAGTTTGCTTCCTTTTCATATTTTTCAGATCAGAAGCTTAAATGTACTTATAAGGAACAAAGAAGTCTATGAAAGTGTTGTCAAAATGAGTAAGGGCATTCAGTTGATTAGCCTTGTTATGGCACCTTATAAGTGGAGCAGAACGCAGGTTAGCAGTAAGTCTCAAGATGATGCTAGGAAAAGGGTATACCAAGTAGCAAATACCGACCCCCACTTCTCTAACCATTAATGCAGCAAAGTTGACAACTCTTGGAACACCATTACCATCAGATTACAGAACTTCCTACCTATTTGCAAAAGAGTTCCTGCCGAGCTGTGTTTTATTACATCATCTAACATGCCAACTCTTCTTCCCTCTGAGGGTGACGGAGCACTGGAACAGGCTGCCCAGGGAGGTTGTGGAGTCTCCTTCTCTGGAGATATTCAAGACCCGCCTGGACGGGGTCCTGTGCGGC
>Ga0065711_1011659_pt1 | contig 13164 bp, 9 predicted proteins | sample Hoacrofraction12_FD_59098 | JGI IMG/M metagenome (GOLD analysis project Ga0065711, IMG submission 59098) | Hoatzin crop microbial communities from Cojedes, Venezuela - Epithelial fraction 12 v2 (version 2) | ecosystem: Host-associated > Birds > Digestive system > Esophagus > Crop | place... | reverse complement strand
CCAATCTCAAACCCACAGATATCCTGTCTATTGTTCCATGCCTTATGTAGTTTTGTTATTTCACATTATGCTAGTTTCCACAGTTGCACAATATGTGCACTCGACACGAATCATCTTCTAGTCTATTACATCCTGACCTTGCGTCCTGGAACACTGGTGGGGAACAGAGCTGAAGTCCATGCATGTTAATAATGTCACAGAATATGTACTTCAGATATCTAGTTAGTCTGTTGGGTGATATTTTCTCTGAAAGTTTTTACCCCCTTTCTGATGTAGAAAGAAGTGTTACTGAAAAACGTTCATAGCTTTAGCAGAGGCTATGGAAGGGGAAAAGTACCAAATGCAAAATATAGCTTAAGCTCAATTTGTGTGCAGCAGTTTGCAAATTTCATTGAAATTCATGTGTTATCACTGTAGTGTTAAAACAATTCTGCACAAGAGCTGCTTTGTATAATTAATTTTCTTCATGATGCTTCTGTGGTTTCAACCTGTCACATCCAGTAGCAGCTTTCATTCTGAGGATCCTTAACTATGTTTTCAGATTTTTTTTATGGTTTGCAAAATGGTCTGTATTTTGAACATGAAAAAATATTTAATTCGTGACTTGGAAAGTAACAGTTAAACCTAAAATATCAACTTGAGGATAACTCTGCGCCTTAATACATCCTTTTCAATGGCTAAAATTCCATACTCAGTGTTTAATTTAAACATGAAATATATTCTTCAGTGCCTAGAGTGATGGAAAAGACTAGGTCTGAAATGAAAAAAAGAAACCAACAAAACAAAACCCCCTGCTATTTCATGGATGAGCTTTTGCAAATAACGGAATGTGTGAAGAATCTCAGGGAAGGCAGCAACCCTCCTGCAGACCAGAATCTCTGAGCAGTTCGTAAGCCACTTCTGGTGAGAGTCCGTTTGCAACTGGGAGCCAGAAAGCTGTGGCAAATGTCCTTTACAGTTCCTGTTCTGCCAGATTTCCTGGCATGAATCATGGCGTGGACATGGCCGACTCGGTTTGGAAAGGAAGTAAGCTGAGTTGAAGACACCATGATTTATTTCTTCCCTGAGGCAACAGTCCATCACAGCTGAACTTCCAGGGAGGCGGCTTTGCCAGGCCAGCTACCACACAGGCTGAAGCTCTAGTATTTCAAGTAAAAATGATGGGGCAGTTCTTCTAATCAGTGTAGTTGCCAGGAAAAAAAAAAAAAGTAGATATTGGAAAGAACAATAGGTTGAAGGCTCCTTACATTTTGGTTTTGATCCATTTGGTATTTTTAGGCTTTCTAGTACAATGATGAGAACTGATAACATAATTTGATTGAGGAGGAATTCTCCTGATCCCTTAGCTCCAAGCATTAAATGTCCTGAAACTCATGCAAAAAATTACAGGAGTTTTCAATGACTTTGAGAAATGGCAATCAAAGCAGGACTGAGATCCCCATGGCAGGCAGCGTGCCTCACTGTTTTTCTTAATCAACCTGTAAATTGATGGCATTACAGAAGTGGTGGAAAGGTAGGAACTGCAAGAGCTTTGCTGCTTAGGGCACCACCACTTTTGAAGCAAAAGTGTTAGGTTTTCTGAAGTGTGGCAGGTGCTCTTTCTGCTCCTGTAGCTGATAAATTATATCTCTTTCAAATTAAATTTTAATTTAACTCCAAGGAATTAAACAGGCCAATAGTCTCTGCCATTGAAAGTATCACTTGAGGAGATCTGTAGGAGAGGATCCCCACGAGTGGTGAAAGCATTCTGCTGTGCTTAAGAACAGGCTATAAGCTTATAGCTTAACATTTGTATTTTAAAAATAAGAAGTGATGTAAGGCAACAAAAGTACTCTAAATTTCAACTTTCAGTCATCTCTTTCAAGTGGTAATTACTGAGTATTTTATCCTCTGTAGTCGATATCAAGTGCAGCATTTTGATACATTAATTGAGGGAAGCATCATCTGTTTAATAGTCTGGATGTCATTCTTTCTGGTTATTTCAGGAGAGCCAGAGCCAACTCTGATATTATAGGTGGAACTGTAGTGTTGTCTACAATTAAAGATACTTTCAACTTCCTTGTTTTCTTTTCCAAAAAGAAAATGCCCTATCAAGTTTTAATCCTTCAGGCTGAAGTTTTCCATAATTGGTGTTTGCTTCCAGCACAGGTTTTGTTGTTTCTTCCTTTTTTTTAGAGATTAAAGACAGTATCATAACGCAGAATGAATAACGTGCTCAAATTGAGGGAGTTATCCTTAACTGTGACATTTCCTACCTTTGAAATGTTACAGTCTGTAGTCTTAATGTTCTGTTGACATGCATTTGTGTGTCATGTATGTATAATTTACAGACTACATTTTAGTTGTTCTCCTGCTAGACTGGCATCAAGAGGACTGCTGCAGACAGAGGACTGAGTTTAGAAAAGAATTAATGGGCATTCAAATGCTTGAGTTCCTATGTAGGCTCTTTATACAGTGCATCTTTGCACATCACGTATAAATCATTAAAGTAACACCATTGTTTGCTTGGTATTCAAAACACAATTTGCCATCAACTATGTAACAATTCAGCAGCTACTGTTCTCCTTAGGAGAAAAAGTCAAAGTTTGCTGAAAATGGATTCAGTTTCTGTTTGAGATTAAGCGCTTTTTTTGTCATATAAGCTAATATTTTGTCTTCTTTTTACTATGGCAGTGCTAGTTAAATCAGACCCTGCTGGTGAATTGCAAAGAAATAAATCACAACAGACATTAATCTACATGAGGGCTAAGTAATTAACTTCATAGAAGGGTGGCGTATACTGTGTCTGTGACACTAGACTGACTGCTGTGCATAGAATAAATGCAGTATTTAGGCTGCCTATGGTATTCCACCCCTTCAATTAAGTAAACAAATATATATAGAGCTACTCTGGAGTGTATCCTTTGTGGTCTAAACACTGTGTCTTATTAAAATCATCTGCATGCAGTATGTGGGGTTTGAGTTCCTGCCAGTGGTTTCATCCATTGTTAACAGTGATGCTCGGCTCTCCCAAGAGTTAAATACAGTGGTACTATAGTTATGTGAAAAGGGTGCTCTTGGTTACTTTGGTGGCCATTTCGTTGCATATTACCTCCCACTTTGTTTCCATCCATGTGTGTGGCATAGGGTGTTGCCTGGAAAAATACAGGCTTTTTCAGGAAAAAAAAAAATCCATATAGGTTGAGAAAAATGTCAAAGGCGGTCTGTAATTGAGTCTGGGGGGCAAGACCAGGGCCAGAATAGGTACATGCCTGCCTGCTTTATGTGTACGTGTCAAGATATTTAATATTTACATTTACGTATCTGTTTTCACCTCAGTGATTGTGATAAAACATCTGGTGAACTCCAGAAGATAGGATCAGTTGCTTAAAGCGGAACTATAATTCTTGGTTTTCATTTGTAAGTATTACGATCCTCATTCTGCAAGTGCTCTCTTTTATCTGGAAAATGAGGCCGATTTTCTGTTCTACTTTTTAGAAAACATCAAGCTGAAGTAGTTATATTTTATCATCGTTAAAAATATTTTTACCTACAATGTCATAACTGCATTCAGATGTTAATCCATTGCATGAAGCATTTGCAGCAGATTTCTTTTCAATACAGCACTTAATTTTAGAGGGTGATATGGACAATGTAAGTTGACAAAAATTCTGCTTAGAGAAAATAGCTAAAATGATACTCGCCTGAAGCTCCATTTATTTGATGATGCTATTAAATTGAAAGAGTATAAAAATGGTGATAAACCACATACACAAACAACTTAGTGTGAAGTCTGCGATTTTAGTCATTAAAGTTAGTTTACCAGACTTGCTGTTTTCCACAAACTCAAATTAATCTGAATATTTTCTAAGCTTTAATTAGCTATCTCTTCAAAGAGTGTTTAACTTGCCCTTCTCAAAGGTTATAATAGCAACAGAGTATTTTAGAGATGATAGGAACATTGATTTTCATATAGTTTTTGTTTTCCCTGCTGGATATGAGATTTTTTTTGCAAATACGGCAGTGTTGAAGCGGAGACAAGAAAACAGGATTGTCTAAATTAAGATCAGCCTTTGCCTCCAAACGGCAACAACCCAAATGCAACTAATGAAAGATACTTGTTAATCAGAAAGTTTCTGATCTCTAGGAGCATGGTGACCAGCTATAGAAACCCATCGACTTAGATCAGAACAAAGTTTTCTATATCTAAAAATAAGGAAGCATTGTACTTCCACGAAATGTGTTCGAATGGGTCACAGAGTTCTGACTCGGGAACCGCTGTCACCCTTAGAGTGTGTCTTGGACCACCATGCAGGCTCGTCTGCAAACGTCTAATTGGAAACAGTGTGTGGCAATACGGTTGCGCAGGCCGGCTGCAGACCACATACTCTGGCAGATCGTTCCAAGTCGTGGTATAACGGTTCATTTTCAGATTCTCCTTTTACACCTGTGTCCACGGGACGTGTGTGTTAGAAGCGATTATAGACTGTTCTGGTTGGAAAAATTCGCCCCTTCAGAACAACCCCTCAGTCAGAGACAATGCTGAGGAAGTTCTTCCCACGGCCATTTTTCTTTGAGGTGTCTGAACTCTAGGTGAAGATGAAAAAAAATGTGGTTATTAATGTGGTGATTGGGATTGCACGGTACTTTCACCAGCGATCAGCATTGCAGGTTATGAACCGGTGTCTCAGTGACAGGTGGATTGACCCATGAGGTGCAGTCGTTAAAAGGAGACGCAGGAGGTTGAACAAGGACGACTGTGCTCCCTTTGACCCTATGGGACACTGGTTCGTCCAAAGCGGAGGCGGCTGCTGCTGCTGCTGAAATGGCATTTTATCTCCTTCCCAGGAGAATCCCCAGCCCTCAGAGGAGAGCTGTGCTGGACAAGAGCACGAAGCGATGAAGGCAGGAAGAGTTTGTCCACTCCCATCCGAAAGATTTACAGGCTCCAGGGGAGGCAGGGAGCCAGGAATAAAGTGAAATATCCTCAATGAATAATTCATTTGCTGGAAAGTGGTTTTTCAGGGAAACTGAAACTATACAGAGATTTAGACAAACTGAGCTGAAACACTCTCAGCCATAAAAAAGATGGATAGGAGGGGAATATATGAAAATCTTGAAATATGTTGTAATATCTTATTTCAACCGTCTGGATAGATTCCTTTAAAAGGCACATTCAAAGCTGGTTTTTTTCCTCAAAATCATTCCTTTTCCTTTTTTTTTTTTTTTTTAATAGATCTAACTTAAAAGAGCACGTGTTACTAGAAGGTGTTAAACGATCTGAAAATGAAATCAAATTCGTGCTGATTTGTGTCTTCAGGCACTGTTTTTCTGTGGCTTTTCTGCTTGCTTGAGGAGCCCAGCACTAGCTGACACACATGGCAGCACCGAGAGTTGTCCGCTGAGAACATCTCCTTTTCCTGAGTTCTGTCTTACAGTTCTCAGAGTGGTGGTGTTCAGTGGAGTTGCTACTAGTGCAGTTTCTGGAAAAACACGTGAAATACAGTTTGTGTTTGTAAGATCTCTGGTGTGTGGATGGGAAGCTCTGCACGCAGAGGAAATCTCTGCCTTGGCGAGAAGATGGAGCAGGCTGATGCCTGTGAGGCTCACACTGATGCTGGCACCTGCGCCTGGCTGGCCTGGCAAGCCAAGGGGGAGAGGGCTCTGTTGCTCCCTTCCCAGATGCACATAAACCATCTCCTTGGTCAGTACGAGCGTCGAGGTGGGCACGTGTTTGTGCTACAGGGCTGGAGAGCTAACAGGTAAGTGAAGTGCCTGGCTAGAGTGATCACCCAGGAAACGCAGAGAAGCTTCAGAATGTTCAAAAATCCATGGGCTCTGTGGTGGCACTGTGAGCTATGGTTTTGTCGTGCACTGCACAAACCACATAGAATTGTGAGACATTGGCAAGGCAAAGCCAGGTGCTTGTCAGGAAGACCCTGGCGGTCATTTCCCTTGGGTCTGGTCATTCTGTCCTTTATCTACAGTGGAGAACAGGCACAAGTTGGAACAATCTTTCCTTTAAACTTTACAGACCTTGTTGCTTCAAAGTCTGCAGTAACCCCATGACTCTGCAAAATGAACAGCAGGACCTACTGTTGACCTATGTGGCCCAGCTAGACAAATCCCTTCTTTCCAAATCTAGATGTTGTTTAGATCCTCTCCAGTCTTGAAAGTGCAGTTCAGCACATAATCACCCCAAAAAGAAGTGGGTGAGAATGATACTAGAGACAAGGGGCTTCTGGCTGGCCAGGAACCAGCCACCTCTAGCAGATGGGAAGAAGAACAAGAGGACAGGGACATCTCAGCTCCTAATTTACAACCCTTTTGCTGTTGCATCCCATCATCTCACTTTTTAGGCCCTTTGTATTCTGTTCTGTTCAGTCAAGAGTAGCCTTCCCTTGGTATGTGTGCGTATGGGAGACTGGGGAAGCACAAGCTGGGGAAGATCCACGTAGGTATAATGTTATTTATTTGTAGTAAGATAAACTGGTAACTGTAACGCCTTGCAGGAATAGGCAGAGATCTATTTAGTGTTGCTGTTTGGAGGCCACCCCTAGGCTTGCTGAAATTACCAGTCCACCTCTCCAGTGCTTGCTACTAATTGTGGGTGCTGCTGTCAGCCCTCGTGCGCAGCACGCAGCCAGTCTTGGTCGGGGGGCTCAGCCCAGCACCCAGTCTCGGTCGGGGGCTCAGCCCAGCTCGCTTGACGTGGGGGCGGGAAGGCGGCTGGTTGGGAGGTGCTGCCTGGGGGGGCTTTCCTGTTCCAGCCCCGCTGCTTGTGCTGCACCCTCCAGCCAGGAGGAGCGTGCCTGAGGGCTGGCTTTGCTTAGCCAAAATCTGCTTATCTGTAGTCATAGTAATGGAGGTGGTGGAAAAATTAATTCTGACGTAAATCAGTTTTTTAATATCAGCAAGAAAAACAGTTTGTGAACGAGTTTAAATGATAAAATCTTGAATGAGTCAAGTATTTAGTATGTTACATGTCTTTGTTATTTGTTATACGTCATTGATCTTTGGGAAGCACTTACAGATACTCATAGATATTGAGCGCTTTTGGAAGAGTATTTTATTAAAGTGAACTGTGGGAGGAGACCTAAAAAGTTGATAGTGATACAAAGAAAACTTTGGGGTTTTTTGAGAAATGAGAAACCCCAGTTGTCCCGAGTTAAATAGCTTCACCCAATTTAAAAATGGGTCACCATCCTAACATCTTGAGAAGGTGTTCTCCTATACTAAACTCCCACTCCTGTAACCAGCTGTAACTTCACGAGGGGAAGCAGGTTTATTTGGTAGTCGCAGTTGCAGGTTGGTAGGCTTGCAGCCTGAACTCTTTTGATATTTTAAAAGCCAGACAGAAGACAAAAGTACCCCTCATCCAACACCTTGACAGACAAAGTTTGGCTAGTCACCACCTTGCTTTGATAATACTGTTTCTCCTCATTAGAATTACTATCTGATGCAGCCTAAATGTACCATAGTGTTTAAGTTAAAGCAGTGTGAGTAATACAGTCAATTAATTAGGTGCGGGTAGCACTTACCTTCCATTGCAAAGGGATCAAAGGACAACACTTAATAGCATTTATTTTCTTGTTCTGCTCCATACTTTAGTGTCAATTCATTCAAATAACCCTCTGACCCAAATGTTAATATAAGTTATTACATTAAGTTATTATGCTTTGGTGAACATTTCTACCCTGCGTTGACATCATGACTGCTGGGACTCAAACCATGCTGCTTTGTGGTAACTGGAAGTGGATGGAAAAATGGCAAAAACACCAAATGAGTGAGGAACACCCAGATAGCTCTAAACCTCTGCCCTTCCTCTATGAAGTATCTCCTCATTTCTTCCACCCCTGCCCTGGTGTTTACCAAAAACCTTGTGCGGAGAAGAGGAGATTCCACAGAGAGACCCAGGCCTCCAACACTTGTGGGTGTCAGTGTGCCCAGCTGAAGGAACTTGAATGGAAAATGACTGGAATGGGAGCATTAATCCAGGCAAGAGTTTGAATGGAAGCTTGTGGATACTTTTGGTTTTATTTGTGGTTTGTATCACTATTGTGGTTCAGTGTTAGGGCCTTCACAGAAAGAAAGGGGGGGGGGAATAAAAGTAAATTTTTACTTTGACTTCATTATTGCCAAGGTTTCCCTCTGCATCCCTGAGGAATTGATATTAGAGAGGTTTATTCTACTAACAGTCTATTAGCAGGATTGGCCCCTTATTCCAAGCATGATGCAGTGCGTGAGATTAAATAAGGTAAAATAAGACAAAGTTGTAAGTAATTAGATTGCGTGTGGGCGCTGAATGTTTTCATCTCTGTGCTAAAGGTATTCACTTCAATCATTAATTGTTTTGTGAGCCGAGCCATTAAAAACGGCCCAGGTCTTGCTAACACAGTCAGCTAACAGTAATGCGTGTAATGCATACGTTTGTGGGGAAGCTCTTCAAGTTTGAGATACCAAGTTGTTTTAATAGGCTTGGCTTTGGTTTTATTTGTCTGTGGCCATGCTGTGGAGTAAAGGAAATTAAGTGATCTGAATGTCATAAATAGATTTCATTTTTTTTTTCTTGAGAATGACATATTGTCTTCTTCAGCCTATTAATACAATGTAATGCTGTTTAGGACTTTAAAATACAAGAAGAAATGAGGCTTTATTAAATTCAATAAGTCCTTTGTCTAGGATATTGTTCCACTGTAATGATTTTACTACTTGAAATAAGTGAGAGTCATTTCATGTTTTCATTCAAGAGTTTGATAAATGACAGTGCCGTACACATCACAAGAAATAAATTCTTTCAGGACACAAGCAATAGTGGCAGGGAGATTGCTATACAGGAGCTAGTATAGGTGTGTGGCTGTGACCAGACCTGTGCTACGGGTACTTGTGTGTTGGTGCGCCCATCTCCGTTCCGGTGTCGCATTTCCTTCTGCTGAAGGTTTTTGAACAGCGCTGTCTTTCAGATGAAGACCATAACAGATCCACATCCGTGCGTGTGAGCGTGAGAGGCAGCTGTCTCACAGGAGTTACTCCTGTAGCTCTGGGCTCCGTTCCTGGGAAAAGTAAAGGAGAAAAATGCAAAAAGTGGCAAACAAAGAAGGGAAAACCTGGAGAGTGCACCGACAGGCAAAAAACCCAAACTTCTTGTACAGCAGCCCCTCATAGTGTAACTGAGTTACTGAGATATGCGCTATACGTGGGAAGCTTTAGAACACACGCCATGGTTTTTCCCAAAACATTGGATGTAGAGGCAAAGCTAGATACAAAACTGTTGAAACACTCATCAGTGCCAGTGAGATAGGGAGAAGGTATTTAGATCCAGTATTGCAAGCTCCTGACACGGAGCCTGCAGCAGTGTCCGAGGAGCTTTCACACGTGGTTAACGTTGGGCGCACGGACCAGCTCTTTCCCCAGCTGGGCTTGCTTGTCCCTGTAGTAGGTCCTTTTCTTAGTCTCCGGTCATGTCTGTCACTGTGGGGATGCCAGGAGGGGAGAGTAATTGGACTGTGTGCCAGTACAGCGTTGCATACAGCCTGGTGTGCACCCATAATCTGCTGGTGCCAAATGGACGGAGTTAGCCAGCCATCTGCATGGCAGTTTTGGTGGTGTTTTAAAAGAAGGAAGTCAGTACAGATTGAATATTGGGTAGCACAAACTGGAGCAGCGAAGGTCGTACTCATTCTCTGGTCTAACAGCATCGTTTGCCAAGGTGAACAGCAGTTTATTACACGCCCCGTAGTTTCCAAACAGTTGTCTTCTTCAGTACCAAGCACTGCATAATCTCTTGAAGCAGTTATTTTTTCATGTTATATTCAGGACATGATCACTGGGCTTCAAGAGGGCAGTAAAAATGTGCATGTTTCTTCTGGATGCTTGTTGCTGTTTTGTGGAATTTGAGTTCATGAAAACAAAGTGGGGTTTTTTTCCATTATCTCAATCCCAGTTTGCATTATCTTCCAGAAATGGCAGTGTTGGATCCAGCTGGAAATGACTGCAGAATTATTTTGCAATAGCACTAAAGCGTTCTGTCTGGAAGTTGAGCTATTCAGATTACGCGCTCCTCCTGAAGCCGAGTGTTCAAGAGCTCTTCCTTAGAAACATCAATGGTCTTAAATGGAAATGGTCTTGTATGATGATATAAAAAAATCAGACCAGTAATGCAGTATCCAGTTGGTGCAACATTTCCATGATGATGCATTTCTTGTAATTGTGAATTCTTTAACATAGAGGAGGGTAACTAAAATAACACAATTTATTTTACTATTAAGAGCTTCAGTGAACTTCGGGAAAACAGTTTGAGTACAGTGTTGTGAAGGCCCTGTTACCTTGGGCACATTGGCCTGTGTCCTGCAAGCGATTACACTTGGGCACAGCCTCGCTGACTTCAGGTGGTCAGCTCACGTGTCTGAAGTTAAACATATGCGCGTATACTTGGAGAGATCAAGGCCTTGCCTTCGTTTGGAAAATCTGAAATATTTTAACCAAGGGGTAGATTTTGAGACAACACTCCAGCAAAAAATTTTGCCTTAAAATCAAGCAGATAAAGTTGTTCTGGTTTTTTTGTCTGCCACTGACTGTAAAGGCTCCTTCTGGCTGGTACTGAATAGGAAGCTGCCAGATCTGTTCTGGGAACTCTGCAGCACTTTACAGCGTGACCGACCGACGGCGGGTTGGTGACGCCGGTGCCTCGGTCCTTTGCCGTGCGCAGCCGCACCGATGGCCATCGGAGGTGCCCGGGAGATAACCGGCCTCCCCACACGGTCTCTTAATTCCCTGTGGGTTTCTCCCGCAGCTGGCTGTTCCGCACAACGACGAGTGGAGCCGCTTCGCCCGGACCCTGGTGGAAATCCGCGCCAACAGGGCAGACAGTGAAGAGGAGGGGGCGGTGGAGCTGTCGGCCTAGGGCAAGAGACGGAGCAGTGCCCGCCGTCACCGGAACAGCAGCTTCCCCCGCCGAGTGCGCCCGTGTTCGGTGTCAGAGCCAGGCTTGCTGTGGCTGTTGATGCCAGTGTACGTGCCAGTATTGCTCAGAGCATTCCGTATTAATCACGCTGCTTTACACGGGGCTGAAAATATCCAGAGCATTTTCATACTTTATATTTCTGTCTGAAAAGTAAGAAAGAAAAGACAAATCAACCCTTTATGGGTTTAGTTGTTGCCTTTTAACTACTTAGTAGCTGTATTTAATAGCTAGGAACCCCTGGTTAAACTTGTGCTCGCATTGCCCTTCTGGCATAGTCCTATTAAATCCATATGAAGCCAGATATGATTATGTGCAGATGTGGTGTGCTTCACTGTATGGGACTGGGCCAAAGACTTCAGATGTGGTGTTTCACATGGTGACTTACATTATGAATGGATGTACTATACGAAAGTTGCTGCTCCTTATTTATTGCGGTGTGCTGCATGGAACATATTTATTTGAAAGCATTAAAATAAACGATCCTAAAGCATGTGCATAATGAGAGAACTGCATTGTCCGTGTGCTGCTGTAGAGGTTACATTAAAGTCCACGTAACAATTAGAGTACATCAGTTGTGCTTAACATGTAAGATCTGTAAAGGTTGGCTTGAGTGGATGGAATGAGTTTCCTTTCCTTCTGAGATGCCTATTATTTCTAGGCACTTTAACTATATTTCAAATACAGTTGGTCACTGATACTTGTCATGCAAGTTAACGCTAACAGACTGACAAGGGGTTGTGGTTCCCGAGTATGACACTGGTCTTGCCAATAAAGCGTATTGAGCCCGGTCTGTCGCAGTGTGGTTAATCTTTCCTTGCCAGCAGCGCTCAGCGTGTTTGTCACCGGTCACTGGCGAGGCGCTGGGCACATGACACTGCCCTGACTCGCAGAAGGCTCATGCGGCTGCTATGTGAATGGATACCTTTGGCTACGGGGACTGGCCATTGACGGACCTGCACGCATCAGATCCTGCTGCAAATTTTACACGAGCAGACACTAATTTTTATTTTTCCCTCCATCCCTGGCACGTGGAGCAGCACTGTGCTGCTGTACGCAGTATGAGAAAAGGAATAGGAAAGGCTCCTCAAGCTGTCTTGAGACGGGCTGGGCTAGAGGACACGGGAATTCTCTCCTTCACAACACACTCCTGTGGCTTGAGCAAAGAAACTGTGTGCAGACTGATCTCACTGCGTGCAGCAGCCCCCAGGGACGCCGGTGACTGCCGACCCTTAGTGGTGAGGCTGCCAGTGATGGCCACCTCACGACATTGTGCTGAGCCAGAGCCCAGCCTGGACACGTGGGGTTAACAGTGGCTCAGGCGCGCCTGGGCAAGCAGATGAGCCCTTACAGCGAGAGGCACTGACAGGCAGCAACAAAGTTTTCGTACGTTAAGTTTGCAGGGAACCGTGGCTTGTCTTTGGGCAGCGATGCTGAGGAAGGTTTCAGCTGCTGCTCTTCAGAGCCATGGTCATACCCAGCCCCACCGGGAAGTTGCTGCACTGCAAGAAGCCAGGGATGGCTAAGAAAAAGAATCCTCGGGAGAAGCTGGGTTTCCCTTGTCCTGCTGGGTGTTAGAAATAACCCCCAGCAAGAGCGCCTGGGCTAGTTTCTTCTTCATGGTGGGACCTGAAGATACGTCCCGGTGCCTGTGGACATGTCCTGCCTGCCAGGCTGTGGTACGCGGGGTCTGCCCAGCACGCGCTCGCCCCGCAGCACCGACACCTCTGCTGTCGGCCTGGCAGCTGCGCGGGACTGGAGCCGCACGTGTGGGAGCCATGTTCAGCTGCTCCCGGGCCCTGGCCCGAAGAGCCAGTGCAGCTCCCACAGCTGAGAGACGAATGAGCAGCCCGGCGGGACACCTGGAAAGCAGTGGTTTAGCCGTCGTCTCTGGGTCCTTCTTTTTTCCCCCAGCTTCTCCCTGTTCTCCTTTCAAAAAGCACATGTATGGTTTGTCCCTGTGGGCAAAGCTGCTTCGGTGCGGAGGGGCTCGGCGGGGCACGCTGCGGCCATTGGCGCGTCACGGGGTCACGGGCGGATGCAGCCCTCAGCTCCCGATGGCGACCCCACGCCTGGACGCACGGGGACACAGCACGAGCACACACAGTGGTGCTCAGCCGATGGGCTCTTCTCCCCCGTTCACCGCAGCCAGTGCTGTGGCAGCGGCTGGCAAATTTGCTTCCACTTTTTCCACATTACCGCTCAGTTTTCAGACTCGGGGCGGG
>Ga0065711_1011382_pt1 | contig 13164 bp, 5 predicted proteins | sample Hoacrofraction12_FD_59098 | JGI IMG/M metagenome (GOLD analysis project Ga0065711, IMG submission 59098) | Hoatzin crop microbial communities from Cojedes, Venezuela - Epithelial fraction 12 v2 (version 2) | ecosystem: Host-associated > Birds > Digestive system > Esophagus > Crop | place... | reverse complement strand
AAAGTCAATAGTAAAATTATGCCAGAGGCAGAAAGAAAACCTTCATTTTAACAAACTAGGTGCAGCACTGTCAACATCAATAGCATGGACAGAAACACTTACATACAAATACAGCGTCCTTTTTATGAAGATTAATGTCATCTTCAAAGACAGCAGATTCTATTTCCTGCAAGTGATTAATTCCTGCATTTTTTATTTGTTCACTGGAGAAAGACAAGAAAATAAGGTTGATGCTAGTTCAATCACACATTCCAGTAAGCCAACCAACAGCTCTTCTACTGAGGTACTGTGACAAGCATAGCAGTAACAAAGCTAGCAGTCTGGAAGCACATCTACTCTTCCATCTTTTGTGCATCATCTATATTCTAACAGAGAGATATCATATGTAGAGTGTAACGCAGAGGAATTTAGATACTGTCCAGCTCTGAGCTGAAAATAAACAATGAAGACTGGATTAAAAAAAAAAAAAAATTAGCTCTTCAACTGGTGTAAATCAGCATAGCTTCAATGACTTCTTGGAGGCTGACTACAGTTTAATCACCAAGAAAATAATTTAGATTCCAGCTCCTGTTTCATTCTTACCTGCTATAACTCCTTAGTAAAAGTACATGTTCTGGACTGCTATATGTTGAAAGTGTTCCAGAAAGGCCCTTTCAATTAAATCTTGTGAAAATTAACCATAATACACAGCAATGTCTTGAATAATTTCAGCTGCTATGGGAGCTAATGGAGAAGATTTAAAGAACAGAGAAGAACGCAACAGGAAATTAAGAAAGACAAAAGGTACTGGAAGCAGAGTATGGGGCAAAGGGATACAGAAGGACACACACAAATAGTTAAAAGAAAGGATGAAGTAAGGTCAATGGAGAAAGATATTTAAAGAAGAACGAACTACATACAGACAGACAATAGTAAGAAAGAATGAACCACATTATGCAGTTGAAGAAAATAATTGAAAGACACAAGGCTGAGACTGTGAGAGAAAGGAAGCAAGTGAAGCTACAATACAGTAAGAGACACATCCAAGCTTATTATTATGGGACTAGCCTGTCTTATTATTATCAAAACGAATTCTGTTGCCTTCTTGGTCAAGCTTCATATTGACAAAACCAAATAAAGGAAAAAAATAAGAAATGGGATACAAAAAGAAAGGTAAAAGGCAAAACGAATGACATAATTCTTGGGATAGCAGTGCTGCAAAATAAACATCTGAACATCCCAGAAGCAGATGAAATTCTACATGCCTAAGCTACCCTTACTCAGAAGCACTGTCCTGTTCTGTAAGGTATGCGAACAAGCACTCAGGATTAGGACTGTGCATTTTTGATTCTTGCAGTCACCAGCATAAACATCTTTCTGAAACAACAGTACATCTAACGGGGAAAAAGTAGTGGCGGTTGAATATACTCTGGATGTGATTTAATGACTAAGCTCGTTTTATTATGCTTGTCCAAGACTGAAAAAACAATTGTTGATGCAGTTCTAAACTGCTCATCTTCTCTGAAAGGTATTGGCATCTCCTCGTTCCCCCCTCTCCATTTGCTTTAAACTGAAGCACAGAAATATGTGCTCCTGCAACCCTGCCTGCGAAGGCCCCCTTTCTCCGTTCTGGCTGGTATGTAATAATGCAGAGGGATGGTTCAGAGGAATGGTTGAGCCCTATAGTGGTGACGGCCATTAACAGAAAAGAAACAGCAACTCTGGATGAAAAAGTAATCTGAGTTTATCTGATACGTTATATCTGAAAGGAAAGGGAGTATTGATCTTCATGTCAATTTAGAGCCATAACATTAAAAACACAAAACCAAAGCAGCTCATTCCATCAACTGACAGCTTCAAATTGACCTTTTGCTAAAATCCTATTTTAAAACTTTTGTTCCAAAAGGAAGAGAGAAAAAAAAAAAATACAAAAACACCAACATCTGCAACTGAGAAACACCCATGTCTTAATAATGATTTGACCATGGCAGGCAACTAAGAACTACCAGTACCAGCTCAATGGGAAGGCAGCAGTCACAGCAGCAAGGCATGTGTTAAATATTTATTCTGCTACTGAACAGTTTCTAAAGGCCACTTGCAATAGCTTTTCTGTGTTCTGACTTGCAACGATACTTTTGCGCCTACGTCTCTAATTTTTTACTTAAGGCTACTGTCTTATATAGCAAAACACAGACATGTTGAGAATCTTTTCATACGATTATTCTCTTGTCTTCAGAGGGGAAGAAGCTTTAAATTAAGGTATGAGGTTTAACACTTTCATGGGGAAAACATAACCCACTAATGGTAAATTTGACTGACTTCAGTGGGACCACAATTTCAACCTTATACACCAGACACTTGAAAATTACAAATAACTAACTTCTGTAAGTGGCAAAAAATTGGAGAACATTGGGAGAGGTTCAAGTTCCAGAATAAGCATTTCATTTGATTTTGATCAGAAACAGAGGGAACAGAGCTGCACACCAGATATAGAAGTGTCCAGCCATGAACCAAGAGTTAAGACAACCATTAAGGTCAGTTTAGTTTTCTTCAAAGTGAATGCTTCAGAGTACCAAATTATCACCAGACTTCTTGAAAATAATGGCAAATCTCTCCCAGTGACTAATATTTCAGCCCTGCCAGCACTCGGAATTTAACAACACTGAAATGGGGAAAGAAAACATCGTCACCTCATCATTCTGAAATGGAACTTTAATCAAATCCACTGAAGTGGGTTCACAGAGAAGTATCAACCCCAGTAAAACAGAAGGCAAGCTCAACTTCAAAAAAGTTAAGCTTCAAAATACACCTGATCTCACAAAATAAAATACATTCTGTGATCCCACAAAGTAAAATACAAAATGGCACATTCTGTATCTCCTACAACACTGTCATTTATTTGGAATTGTCAGTAGTTTATACTGCTTATTTTCAGGTCCGCCTGCAGCCTTACAGCCTCATGCTGTGATTTTGTCAGATACGAAGCCTTGCAGGGTCAGGCTGGGTTAACTCTTCTGTGTAAGACCAGCTGCTACATTTTACCCTGCCGATAGCTGCATTTGAAAGGCAGGTAAAGCGTTTCACAATTTTATGAACGCTTAGAAATAAGTCAAGTCACTAGAAGATTTTCCCAAATACTCTTTGTAGGATTGAAACACATCTATTCTTTAGGTAATGTTTTATGACTTTATGGCATCAACATAAGGTCAGCACAATAAACACAAAATTTCTCATTGTTTATAACCCAAGTCTTCTTATAAGGACTGAATGACTAAAATACTTTCGTAAAATAAATAGCTTTCCAGGGAAAGCAAACAGATTTTGAAACTTGCAACCATGCAATGACATACTGGGGCTCAAACTGCAACCACTAGCTAACCAAATGCATCACTAAACATAAATCCTGCAAACAGCTGTGGAAGACCCAAATCTGGAGCACGCAAGGCAGCCCACTGAGTTCTTGATCAGTACCATTCCAAAGCTGAACACATACTTAAACATTTGCAGATTTGGAAACTCTAAGCATTCAGTCTACATATTTAACAAAATTAATTGTTAACATATCTGTTCCGCTTACCAAAATTCATAACGAATTTACAAATAATGAATTTTCTTTGTTTTAATTTACATTAAACTCCTTTGAGAGGAAGGCATTCTTAACCCCTTCCCAAAAGCTGGCTTTTTTTTTTTCTGTTTACATCAGAAACAGCACTGTGCAGAAGCAAATATGGAGAAGTACAGACAGGTTTGAAGAGACTGCTGCAAGTAAGCTGGTTATAAAACTTCAATAGATGTTACCAACTGCTGTACCTCATTGTAATACAGACAAGACAAGAATCATAAGAAAAATTATCAGAATGCAACTGAATAGGAAGATAACTTGTACTTGGGAGCCCAATTGCTTAAACAGCTTACTGGGATCTAGAAAAAGTCTTCTGGTTGCATTACATAAACACAAATGTAAAATAAGCACACATTAAAATCACTGGACAATCAGAACTCCTTTGGGGAGAACTGAAATATCACAGACTTTTATCCCTGTGGGTGCACAATGTGTATACAGCTAAAGCGGAAGGATACCAACAACTTCAGCAGATTTTCTTTCAGAAAAATGGAGTGGGACTTAAAGAGGCAGTAATAGGCCTCACATTTCATTTTCTCCAGCTCTCAGGGAAACTGTATTGACACGTAAGCGACCAGAGAAGCAGAAACTATAGTTTTTCCATGACGAAGATAAGAGAACCTGGGGGGGGGTATTATGAATTTCTGAAATATGCTGAAACAGTATCTTCAATCTGAACATGATAACGCTTTATCAGGGTGAGCACTTCACAACTTCATTATAAACAGCAATTTGTTTGAAGCTTCAGGCATGGTATTGAAAACATAACATACCCATGCTGTCCGCTTAGTACTGCTGGCTACAGAAATTAGTTAACATAATATTGACTGAATCAAAAGAATGCATTTTAATTCCATGGTATTTTACATAATAATGGTATGGCTACCCTTTTCCTGAAATAAATTATGACAATTACAAATTAAATCACTTTTTGTAGCACCTATAAAATGCTGAATACTCAGTATGAAGCATTAACCTTGTGTTTCAAACAGGCTTTTTACACAATGCAACTTGCTTTATACAAAACTTTTATTTATTTCCTGCATTAAATGAGTATAGCTGCTTTATGTTGGTATCTATCCTTTGTGCAGTGTTCCAAGAGTCTCTGTTCAATTTATTTTCAGGGCAGACAAAATTACACTTGTTAATGATCTCCTGTCTAACAGAAAAATTAATGTCTTTAGCTAGGCTTGAAACTTGCTGGAAAGACGGTCCTCATCTGGTAACTATACCACTTTCTCAGGAATCCAAACTCTTACAAAGCTGATATATATGTACCACTTTCTCAGCCATCCAAGTTCTTATGGAAAAATCCTATGCTAAAACATGTATTTAGCACCACATATTCACAGATATACCCAATCCTAACATATCAGGAGATTTCACCCATAAAAAGGATGCAATGCAAGGAGCTAATAATTGCAGTACAGAGAAGGAAAAAACAAACAACAATAAAACCCAAAGAAAAAAACCCAATCAAACAAAAAAAAAACCACCTAAAAGCAACCACAGAAATGAGTTCAGGGTCAGTGACTGTACATACAGGGAAAAGAGGAACGGAAGGAAGGAATGAAAGCAGCAGTTCAGAGAACTAACCAGAAGTGACACTGGCACAGGACAGCAGAGGTGATGCCACATGGGCTCACTCTGCACCCAGAGCTCTGCTGGATCACACAGCTCACCTCCCACCGAGCAGGGAGCACCAGATGGCACTGACAGCATCACTAGGACCTGTCAGCAGTAGTCCGTGTCACAGACAGTCACGGCACTTATAGCTTGCTAAGTTGTCTCCAGGTGGTTACAAAGAAATAAATATGAATCCATTCCAAAACAAGAAAAGCATTCAAAAATGTATCAACAAACTTCCGAGTGATACATCTCCGGAAAGAACCTTGCATTGTTGATTAGGGGTAAATGAGGAAAAAAAAAAAAGATGGTGAAGCCTAGAAGCCACTGACAGAGTGTTCTGCTTGGTCTTCGCCTCAAAGCTCCCCACGTGGCATAAATTCCACCTTCTAGAGTATAAATAAATGCTCTTGTAGGGTTACAGAAGCAGATGTATCACTATTCCTTGCCTTTAATATTTTGAGATCAACCATAATAAATTTCAAAATCACCATACTTAAAAGAGAGTATGGCACTTTAATGTGGCTCCTAGAAAGAACTTCAAGCACTCAAGAACTGGACAAATTAGGCTTCCAGTTCACGTTAGAAGATTCTAATTGTTAGATTTCTCAACTCAGAAAAGTGGCTTGTTTCAGAGATATAATGATAGTAGCCATTTAAGTCTGTGATGTTAAGCTTTATGGTAGATGCAGCAATAAAGAGTAGCTGCATCTTCATCTCCTTTCCACTCTCTTGAATTGGAAGTAGGGATTTTCTTTTATGCTACAAGCTAGACAGTTTTGAAAAACTCTTTTTTTTGTGAAGCGGTGATTAGGGCGCTTAAACAAATGCTCATAATTGTAAGTTGGACAGAGTACTATAGAAATTAGGATTCTAAAGTAGTCTCTGCACTTCTGTCTTTTGCCAAGGTTGTGTCATCTTGCAGCCCTGGCTTACTCATCAAGCACTGCTGCCCTGTGGTGCACAGTGCATCGGCTTGGATAAAACAGCTTTGTGCTACTGGGACTTACTGGCTAGCAATATTTGGTAGCAAATTCACAGGACATGGCTAATAGAAGAAGATATGAAAGATAGCTATAAAAAAGGAGGTGAGAAAGATTAACACCAGAAAAATGCAGAGAAGAAAGACGATGGAGAGGATGGACAACAGAAATGACAGAGTGAAGAAAGAGCCAGAAGTGCAAAATAAAGAAGGTGCTGCAAAGTCAACTATAAGAGATACAGAAATATAAAACAACAGACAATAAGAGATGGAGAAGGGCAAAGGAGAAAGAAACACTAATCTGAGGGTCGAGTGTTAGATGTCAGGGTGAGAGTGTGGTCCATACGCAAGAGCGAATGACTTCAGGCAACACACCTGGGGAGAAAGTATTTTCACAAGCCCAGGCATTTCAAAGGAAGGACCTCATGGACATCTGTGCAGGGCCTCACAGAGCTCGTGCACAAGCGCAAAAAAAGAGATTTTCAGGGTGACAGATGCTCTGAGGTGGAAGCCTTTTCAGTAGCAGAGTTCATAGCCATTACCACAACGCATGGCTTCATTGTAATTTTCCATGTGAAAGAAGGCAAAAAGAAAAAAAAAAGTCTCTCCCCTTCACTGGACAAGTGAGTCAAGTATAAAAATACTCCCAAGCAAATGACAGCTTTTTAGTTCATCTTTACATCTAACAATGACAGCTGTTTGCATGACTCAGACTGATGATTCAACTGGTGTTGTCCTCTCAGCTCACTCTAGAAAGGAGGGAAGGAGAGAAGCAGTTTATTTTTAAGTATGCCTTGCTAACAACATTTTGATGAGAAATCCTTTAAAACGCTTTCTTTCCTTGAGAGCTGAGGTCTTATTTAAAGTCAGCTTCAGAGATAAATAAGAGTAGATGGCTTCCAGGGAATCTGAAAACAAAGCAGGAAGCCTTAAACATCAAGAACAGACTTTGAAAACCTTGTGTGACACCGTAGGTGCTTAGTCAAGTCTTAAGCAAAGACCAAGAGTCAAGACCCTGTTTGAAAAGGGCTGCAGAGACCTATAGTTTTGATAGTTCTGAAACAGCATTGTCTAGTGGCTTATTAATTATTGGAGAATCTAGACTCTCAGTAGACTCTCTACTCTTCTCCCCCAGTAGGCATTACAGCTTTAAAGGTTGTTCACATTAGTCAAGAGACTAGCTGGACAGGCGGACAATTCAAGGAGACACCTTCTCACATCAAGAGCTTTCAGAGATACTGCCTACTCTCACCATCAAAATGGATGCAGAGTCAGATGCTGTAATCCAAGATGCTTTAATTCTATTAAGAACTCCTTACCTAGTGCATGAACCAAAATATGTTGTGAACTAAATCTCTTTCAGGAAGCACATCACCTACCCCTATATAGTCGATGAATTTTTCAAATATAGGATTTTAAATGTCAGTACAGAGTTTCCAAAGGGAGAGAACACTGCCCGAAGGATAATCTGTACTTGCAACAGCCCTTTCAGAAATACTAACTTAGCAGAAAGATACCCTATCTGCTTTTCAGAGACACTTAGCTTGAGCGTGAAATGGTCACCCAATGGGCAGAAGTCACAGAACTGGTCACCAGAAGTAAATACAAAGGGCAGTTTATTGTTTTTACTTTCTCTAGACCATCCATGGAAATATCCATTTTTCATTCTAAAAGACTCTTTTCAGCCCTAGTATCACATTAAAATTCGTATCTCCAGAAATCATGAAAGTTTGTCCTCAGTTATCAGTCTATCATTTCCATAGGCGAGTTCAACGTGTTATAAGGGATTCCCTCACAGCCCAGCTCACTGCAAAGCACAGCAACGAACAGACGAAAGAGCAGTTATTTCCGAGAGGAAACTAAAACAGTATCACAGAATCATAGAATATGTCTAGTTGATAACAAGGACAACGGTTAACAAAAGCAGCTTGTTTTGCTCCTGAATATATCTTTGATGACAAAGAAGCTGTTAGAGAACAAGGCAAATTCATTCTACAGATGACATTTTTATAAAATGTGCAGATTCCTGAAACATTTTTCAATGTGAATAAACAGTACAACTTACCCAAGCAGCCTTATATCTAGGCTTAAAACGCTGCATCTTAGACAACTGTTTGAATTAATTGCCTCTAAGTGCAAATAATTTTCATGCAAACAATCTGCCAGAGCCAGTTTTGATCTGGGTTGCTTGTTTGTCTGCTTTAAGCTCAGGTTTTTTTTACCTTCAGAATCTCAGTAAGAGAGACATTAGCGCTTCACACTGTCAGAACTTCTGAAATACTTGAAAAAGCTGGTGGATTCTTTCCACTCAGGTCTCAAGCACATTAGGATTCCTCTCCCAGAGCAGCTGTCCTACTCAGAGACAAGCAGAAATCCCAGTGCTTTCCCGAGATAAAACTGTCACAAGTGCCAAACGATTTAATGGCCTAGCCCACTTATGTGCAGTCACACCCAGGCCAAATAGCAATAGGTTGGTGCTCTCTCAGGCACCAACCTAGGAGCCTTGCCAATTGTACAGAGGTAAAAGCAGCATCAGTGGGATATTCTTTTTAACACTTGCTGGTAGTTTGCCATTTCATTTGTTAAGTGAGGCTGGCCATGACTTTTAGTCTGACATTTTCTTACTATTTTTATTATCCAAATTACTGCTTCACTTTTGGGAATTTACTGTGGATTTTTGAAGCGTGATTTAAAGTCTATCTCAGGAACAGCCTTCTTTTTCTTATATACAGTAGGGTACAAACAAGACTTTAGAGATTAAAAATCTATGTGTTTCTCTTTGCTTTTCAGAAAGTGAAAGCTGAAAATAAAAATAAAATCATTTATGTAACAGAAATGATGAGGCTGAATTGAAGGAGGAGCTATTCCTGTAGTGCTCTTGCTTCTCCTGTTTGCATACTGTGTTCATGTGAAAGCAAAAGATACTAGAAGTGTCCTTAACTATGCACACAATTGAAATCAGGGTCAGATTTACAAGGAGTGATGAACTGGAAGACCTGGATGAAAGGCTAGGTAGTTGCTGTGTTCTATGCAGCAATAGAAAGGAAGTCACTGTCCATCTCCTGCCTACGTGGTCTCTGTCTACAGGCCCAACAGAAAAGATTTGTAATGCTCAGAAATGGTAAGCAGGCGAAGGCCTAACACTGCTGCTGGTATATGTAAAGGAGGTGGGAGAAGAAAGTTGTATGATCACAGCAGGGTGCAAATGCTACGTGGTTTGTGTTAGCACTGTATTTGCCTTGCTAAAAAGCTCAGGAAGGTAGCTATTCCTCTGAATCAGGAATTCACTCTATAAACAGTGTTTTGGAACAAAAGCAAACAACAACTTGCATTCTTACTTCCCCCAGAAAAGAAACACTCCCAGCAGCAAATAAAAATTTGCTTTATGAAATTCCTTTTTATTTTCCCTGCTGTCATCCCCCCAAATTGTTAACAATAAGTTGTTTACTCCCTGTCATTGGATTTCATGTGGTTTTCTATAGCACCATACCAGGCATATTTTTCATGTTCGACTGCTGAGTAACTTAATGATCCTTTTAAAAAGAACCAAGTCAGGTCTCTGACTCTCCGTACCTTCTTCTGGTATGTCCCCCACGCTTGCTCAAAGTATCCACAGCCAGTCAATAAACAGTCCTAACTACTACTCTGCCAGTAGCACTGGGAGAGTGGGTTAGGTGGTCTTCATTTCCTCATTTTTTTGCACTGTCACATCAGTGCAAGTTATAGCCTAACCTCAAAGGAAGAATTCTGCTGCTCCGCGGCTAGTGGTAAACCCCATCATTACAGGGAAAGCTTGTAATTCTTCAGCTTTCCAAAGAAGCTGAAGTTGCAAGTAGCACAGCTGCAGTAATTTCAAATTCTGGGTGATAAGTCTTTTTGTCTTGCTATTCCATACTTTCAGCAATTAAGAAACATCTTCTTCTGAAGCCATGAACATGCAACTAAGAGCCACTGATGTGGTGTTCAGGAATCATTACGAGAAAAGGCATCTTAAAAATTCATTGCCTTCGCTTCAAAAATGAGGGAGAGAGTTGAACTCTTCTGGGCAAAGTTCCTATGACTCATGAACATGTTGGCTCAAGTGGTTGTATAAGCTAAAGTATTTCTGAAAAGTCTTTGTCAAGGAAGTGTTTCTGACTGAAATTTGAAACAGCTCAGGCTTAGTTCTGTTACGGGGTAACTGAAATTATATTCCTTTTGTAGCTCTTGTAGCTGAACACTAAGATGACTAGATGCTATTACCCAACAACATCACGGTTGTGACTGTTTTGATAATCTCTAAATTGAAAATACTTCATTCAATACTTCATTGAAAATACTTCAGCTAACTCAGAAAAGGCTATTCTGAATCTGAAATGGTTTTATGAGGTCTACAAGAGGAAAGGGAGAGCACACAGGGACCAGAAGTCAAACACTGTGCAAGTGCTGTTGTTTCAATAAACTTAGCTGAAGTTTTGTTTCTAGTCTGAGCAAAACACTCTTAACAAAAACAGCACACAGAGAAGGCAGATTGTCAACAAAAAACACTCCATGCTGACACAGGTGTTTTAATTTAGTCCTGCAACTGACCACATCAATTGGTGATAAAGACTAAATATTTGTATTATAAAATTTGTATTGGTCAGCAGCCCTTGCAAAGATGTCAGTCCCCAGTGAGCTGGCTTCTGCATGATCAACGACACAGAAGTGTTTCTACCCCAAGGTCTAAATACATTACGATGTAAATATATTAAAGAATTTAGAAAACCCTGCCAATCGAACTGGATAAGCACAAACAATTCAATCAATCTTGTCAAGGAAGAAACTGGCACACTTGGAAACTTTGATTTCCGTACTGGAAAAATTTTGAGCCAGTTTTACATGAAAATTGGAGATTAGAAAGATGTCTAGGCAAACACAAAACTACATGTTTATTCTGTGAATTACTTATTGTGAGGAGGTACAGGGAGTTTGTGATGGAAAAAGACAACACAGTTCACAACATATTTAAATTTATAGTTCAGCATATGGAGAAAAATAGGAGCTATCAAAGATCATTTCATTGGCCATTACAGATACTGCCCAAAATATTCTGTACATAGATGGAATGGCAACACTGTTTTCACAGAAATATTTTATGTCTGTACATAGAGTCTGCAGGGAGAAAGAGTGATAGAAAATAGTTTCACAGGCTATGAGAATACCCAATTCACTGTGACTTGAAGGTAAATACAGGTCATCTCACAGAGATAAACATCTCAATATGGGTTCATTTATCTTTAAAAAGAAAAAAGAAAATGTGATCTTGACTAGATTGGATAGTTGCAATAATCCATCCAGCTCCTTTGGGATGAAGAATACCATATTTTTACTTTATTGATGAAAAACATATTTAAGTATTTTTCTCTTTAGGAACCTTCTGTTCTCCTCCTTGCTCCTGCCTCTGCTTAAAATAAAATATTTTTAAGTTTTGAATTTGGAGAATGGCATCACGCAACTCATCAATCAGCCTTCACATCCGAGATCTCATCATTCTGAACATTACCTCATACCAATCTCAGTGATTGTGCCTGGAGGGCTACCACTGCTTTCTAGAAAGATTACATGGACCAAAAGAAACCACTTTGTTTTGCCCTCTGGCTTTCTATGTGAAACAAGTGTCATGGTGAAATGCTGACAAAATCCTCTCATGTTTTCTAGCTTTGAAAAATTGCAGTGCAGTGCTAGTGTTGGAAGCACATGAGCAAAATATATACAGGGTTTTTTTGATTTGCTTTGTTGGGTTGTTTTTTTAAACAAGCTACAGTACTATACTTACCAAAATTCGAGTAGAGAACAGAATTGTTCCCTTCTGTGCAGAAATAAGGACAGGGAAAGGAGAAATCTTATGGACATTTTATTATATTTACCCTATAAATGAACACATACATAACAGGTTTCAGCTATGCAGGACAATAAAGGTTTAAATTCATCCTCGTGCAGCATGACACTAGCATTCAGGAGATGTTCTGAAAGTTTAGATGTTTTCCATGCTTTATATATGTCCTACACACTGAGTTACACCAACTGTTACAAATTCTTTTTCTACTTTACTCCTGCACCACTGTATCAGAGCACCATCCAAGGGAACAGAGCAAACTGCTTCCCAAAGAAGCTTGCAGCAGCACGTGATCGCTCAGTGGATGCTCTGTTTTAAACCAAGCTTTTGCCATCTGTTCCTCTGCTCATTATGAATGCTACAGATACCCACAACTACATTGCAAGGGAAAAAAGTGATTAAAGCACATGTATACTTTCTGCAATGCATCGTTGTTGTTTATCTCAAATTAAAAGCAATGCCACCCGCCACACAACACACAAGTCACACAGTAGGAAGACCACATAAGGGCAGATGTTTATAGCTTCTCATCTGGCAATAGACCAGCAGTGATCGCTTGCAGTCCAAAATATATTGTGTATACTCAGCAAGACAATCTTTACAACTGTACCCAGAACCACACACACTTTTTAAGCAGGGGTTACTGGCAGCTTTGCTCAGAAGAACACTTGCTGCCCAGGTCGGGGTCCTGCAGGACACTGACCAGCCCCTAACTAACTCTCAGTGCTTTACTCTCTAAATCCCTTCCGCTCTCCTCTCCCTCTAACCCTAACACCATCATCAACCTACCTTTTTGGAATCATCTCTAATGAAGCAGAACATGTTTTTCCTTATCTTCCTCCTTCCTATTCTATCTGTGTTTATAAATTCATTACCTAGGTACACACACAGACACATGTCACGTTCTTCGTTTCCTCTTTCTGCCAGGCATTTTCCATGAGGAGACATCGCTCGGCTTTAGAAAAAAATTGTTCCAGCCATGATTTCTCACCTAATAGAGCATGTCTCCATCTCGGCTATGACTCCTCTGGCTGGATCTGCTAAATTATCCATCATTCATTTGCCTACGACACAGATTGTATGTTTGGGGGGGGGGGG
>Ga0065711_1045968_pt1 | contig 13165 bp, 6 predicted proteins | sample Hoacrofraction12_FD_59098 | JGI IMG/M metagenome (GOLD analysis project Ga0065711, IMG submission 59098) | Hoatzin crop microbial communities from Cojedes, Venezuela - Epithelial fraction 12 v2 (version 2) | ecosystem: Host-associated > Birds > Digestive system > Esophagus > Crop | place... | reverse complement strand
GTTGGGCAGAGAGGAACCTGATGAGGTTCAACAAGGGCAAATGCAGGGTCCTGCACCTGGGGAGGAACAACCCCATGCACCAGTACAGGCTTGGGGCGGACCTGGTGGAGAGCAGATCTGCGGAGAGGGACCTGGGTGTCCTAGTGGACGACAGGTTAACCATGAGCCAGCAGTGTGCCCTGTCTGCCAAGAAGGCCAGTGGCATTCTGGGGTGCATTAGGAGGAGTGTGGCCAGCAGGTCGAGGGAGGGTCTCCTTCCCTTCTACACTGCCCTAGTGAGGCCCCATCTGGAGTCCTGTGTCCAGTTCTGGGCTCCCCACTTCAAGAAAGATGAGTAGAGTCCAGCGGAGGGCTACAAGGGGACCTAATAAATGCTTATAAATATCTGAAGGGTGGGTGTCAAGAGGATGGGGCCAAGCTCTTCTCAGTGGTGTCCAGTGACAGGACAAGGGGCAATGGGCACAAACTGAAGCACAGGAAGTTCCGCCTGAACATGAGGATAAATTTCTTCCCTCTGAGGGTGATGGAGCACTGGAACAGGCTGCCCAGAGAGGTTGTGGAGTCTCCTTCTCTGGAGATATTCAAGACCCGCCTGGACAAGGTCCTCTACAACCTACTGCAGGTGACCCTGCTTCGGCAGGAGGGTTGGACTAGATGACCCACAGAGGTACCTTCCAACCCCTACCATTCTGTGATTCTGTGATTCTGTGATACTCAAGCATTCCTATTGCCTGGAACTAGGTCTGCCCTCAGCTTGTCTTCTTTATTGATGTATCACGGCAGGAAGAATTTCTTTAACACTGATTTGTAGCTGATTAACTTTGACAGCTTCCCTTCCTAACCTGAAATCTTCCAGAACTGTTTAAATTCTTGTTCTGTCCCTTCCCTGGTGGAAACGCTGTTGCTTTCAGACAAAAAGATATGGTATCTGAGAATTACCCCATTTATTTTTTTACTTTCAGTGCCTTCACATTTAAAAAAAAGAAAAAAGCATGGTGTCAGTATGGAAAAAAAATCTGGTTATTTCCTAGTGGAAACGAAATGTTTCAAGTTTAGGAGGTCTGTGTGTGTGAATGAAACTTGGGATCATACTTAGTGGGAACCTTGAGGAAGCTTTTAAAAGCTGTAGCTCTTTTTTGCACAGATTGAATGGTAGGGTAATTGTATTTCAAACTATTTTGGCAAGAAACAGTCACATCTTCATCATTGAGTTCCTATATTCAGAAAATGAACTTATAAAGATTTGTTCCTACAAAATTATTTGCTGCAAGGCTCTCTCTGCTGAGCGCATGCCTTCCACAGTGTTTCTTATTCTCTCCATGCCCACTGGAAAGCAATTTCACCTCTATATCTCTCCATCTCTCAGAGATATCAGACCTTTGTACTTATCACTGGATGCTGTGAAGATTAATTAATACTCATACAAAAAAAGTACCTCTGCTTGCCCTCAGACTCAGCAGGAAGGATGGCTGCAAATCTTTTATGATTCTTTTGTGACAAGTGGGCTAGTGTGCTCCATTGCTTCCCAAACCAGATACAGTCACGACCTGAAGGATCTATCCAAAGGGAGGAATAAGATGGTAAGAGGAGCAGTCACTTAGCAGCCTGGAATAGCAACCTCTTTGGAAATATGAAAGAGCAGCTCCTCTGGAAATCAAAAAGACGATCTTCCTTGAGAGCTGTATTTCCACAGCTAAAGGAATAAATGATAACCACATGTGCTAACTCAACTCCAGCTGCTTTGAGAAACAGCAGTGCTGAGGAAGCACTCACCCAGCTTCAGCATGCTCTGATACTTTGAGTTCCACCATGAGGGCTTCAGAGGAAGCATTGCCTATAGAGTGCCTGGAAACCTTTGAAACCTCCTCCCCGCTGCTGTGACTAGTGCGTGCTGGACATGGCTAGCACAGGTTGCCACATTCCAGCAAACTTTGCAAATCCCAGCAAATGCCAGCAGGTTTGTTCAGCTGTAGGAGCCCAGCACACTGCAATTTGTAGTGCTCAGGGGCCTGTCTTGTCTCTTCCCCTTTATACCAGGCTTGTCTTCAAAGCCACCTTCAGGCCATGCAGTCAGGCCAAATCCTTCCAGAGTCAACAGACAGCAAGGAGCAAGCAAGCAATCCCAGTGGTGATGCAGCCCATCCTCAGGCAGGTTCCTCCTCCGCTTTCCAAGCTTGCCACTTGCTGTCCCCTGAACGCAGGAGCAGTTCAGGAGTATCAGCCTCCCCAGAACAAAGTACAGGGCCTCCACTCGCCTTCACAGTTTGCCCCCTCTGTCTTCCTCAGGTCCTTCATAAAAGGTACAGTGGATATAGCTTACATTACAGTTCCTGAGATAAGTGCCATAAACTGATATATATATATATATAAAAGATGTATTATGTAATAACCTTGAAACACCTGCTCATATCTAATTAGATATGAAACTAGTCATAGGATTTGCTGCTTCAATAAACTATGTAACAGGAATGTAATATTCAAGTAAGGTATTAACAACAGCCAAATATTTATTCAGCTTTTTTTTGCATATATATACATTTTAACCTCTGTATAATGAATTTCCACATACCCTAAATAAAAGTCATGTTATGATAGGATTTGGCAATTTGCTGACTCAGAGTAAAAAAAGGCACCCACTCAAAACTGAACTTCAGCGTAAATCTCTTTTAGGAAAATTATTTTATATAGACCAAATTTGAACAATATTTCTAAAGAAAATAAAATGCACTACAATAACTAAGAATATGCACTGCTTTCCTAAATATCATATGCACCAAGAAAAGCAAGGTCGTCAGGTCAGTCTTCCACAAATGTTACCTTTCACAGGCTCAGCTATCAACAAAAGAAAAGGTTCATTCTTCCCTAACTCTTAAGGAGCTGTAAAAACTGTAATTAACTTTGTTCACATCCACCTATTAACTGGTACCATTAGGAAAATTTTAACTAATGGCTTCCCAGATTGGTTATGAGAAGGTCCTGCCAGATTGCTGAGCCCTTCCTCTGTGGCAACAAGTGTTGGTCACTTCACCAGCTGGGTATCTCGTGTGATAACATATGCCAGCTCACTTGTTTCCATATGAATTTAGATGATAAATAATTATGGCACTCATTAGAAATACTGGTAGGCTGCTCATAAAATATGCTGCGTAGATATGAACTTGCTATTGTAATGCCAAAAATCAGTGCACTTGGTCCTAAATTCTAGTGGCTTTGAATTTCTCCCTCAGTTTCTATACATGCTAGGAAGACCAGGAGACTGAAAAAAACCTGATTATGTTGGACCTATTTCACTTCATATTGTATATTATTCTTTTTTATACTACAGGAGTTCATGTATTGGTGTTTTTCCTTCATACAGGTCAATTGTAATAAGATTATGAAAGGATCTGCCATGCTTTTTCAATGCAATATATTGTATATCACGTGCAGCTCAGCATGGTGAGTGTCTGTCACTGACCTTTAATACTTTCATTTCTCACCCATCTAAGCAGAAAGAATACTGGGTCTCTGCTTTCTTTTTGGGACATGAAAGAATTCGGCTCAGTGAAGGGGATTGCACTGTTGCTAGTAAAGGACCCCAGGCTCTGCATTGATCTAACATTGCTGGCCTCAGGACTTGTCTGCATTTGTCTAGCTTGAGATTTTTGAAGTTTTAGCAGTTGTCTAGCAGACAGATGACTATTGCCCAAATATGTATTAACTTCACTTTATCTGAGTGGACCTGTGGTGTAATATATACTGTTCGCTATTTGATAGTGATCTAAAGTGGAGTTACTCTGTGCAGAGTGAACTACCTATGAACCTTGAATAACATGTAGTGCCACGAAGCACAAGCATGGGTGGAGAGCAGAGGCCCCAGGACCGTAATCATAAATCACAGTGACTAAGGGGGTGCAGCCTCATGGAGGCAGATGACACCAGGAACTGAAAAACAAGAATAAACCAGTCCATTTTGACTAGACTTTAATACTTTATTTGGACTAACAATGATTTTTTTGTGTCCATGTATAAGCTGTGTTCCCTTTCTGTTCATAAGTACATTGCCTATCCACCAATATGTCTCATGAAAGCATATACGATGGATTGACCAATATAAAAAGAAACAGTTTTTTAAAGGATGCTCAGAAATAAAATTTAAAATAATCTGAAAAGGCTCTTGGAGAGCAAATCCATTTGTTTGTCCATATGAAACAGAAAAATATACATATAGATATAGATAAAGCTGTAACCTATAAGAAAAACATTATATATAGAGATATAACTGGTAGGAAAAAGAATTTGATGAAAATAAAAACCTGTAAGTTTACAGAAATGCATAGTTTTAATTTAAAATCCCAATAGAGATGTATAGACACCTTTCTTAATTAACTAAAACTCCTTCCATGCAACACGCTGTGAGATAACTGCTAAAACCCTATCCAAATCCTGTAGTTTTTAATCACTTTTAAAGGCTGAGGGGCAATTTAGGCAGGTGCACCAGCAGTGATCTCACCCAGCTCAATAAGGAGGTACGCTTGGTTGCTTTCTCTCCTAAATCAGATAAGGATGTGGGATACAGGCTGTTCATCTTTGCCTAGGCTCAGGTCCCAGACGTATTGCCCAGCATGTGATAATGGAAAGCATCCGTACCCAACACTTGATGCCAGAAGCACCTTCTCCATAAGGGAAATACGTGCTGGAAAAGACCAGAGATGGAAAGAAGAGGAAAACGAGAATTTATTCTTAAATGCAGTTACTGGACAAATAGCAACAATTACATTTACCTGCTTTTGATAACTGCTTAGAGATCCCAAGGCATTACATTGTAATGCTATTAGGGAAACAGGATGAATGTAGGTATATTATATTAATATCTGATAAACATCATTATTCAAGGCTGAAACAAAGAATTAAAAAATATTTAGTATCTCTTCTGTGCCGAAGTAGAGTCTCATAAATCTTATTGTGCTTCCTTCCTGAGTATGGAAAATACAGTCATTTTATTCAGTTCAGAATAACGTAGAAGAATTAAATAAACCTTGAGCTGAATTTGCCAGTTTAGTAAAGGAACAGACAATGTATTATTCTTCTTCTGTTCCTTCCTGGACACATGTTTAGACATGGACCAGTCCGGGATCCTCTGCTCCTTCTCCAGTTTCCATATGTTTCACTGGAAGTTTTACCAGTGCTGTTCTAGTGCTTCCATTTCACAACACTCAGTGATTCAAATCAAATGAAATGCAGCTCCGTAATCTTTCAGCCAAAAGACCTGCGTGAGTCAAAAGAACAAGATATTCTGAACAGAAGCAAGCTCTTATCCCCAACAGATTCAAAGGCCACCTTTGTACAAGGTGCCATTTCACACCGCAGAGCTCTGCCCAGGCAGGTGTAACTGGAGCAAGGCCGCCCCAGGTTCTCTGCTGCTAGGCAACACCACATCTTATATTTATAATTTCAGACTCTGATTCTTACATAGGCATATTTTGGGCTCACAGCGAAGCGTCTGAAACCAATAACAGGTCTGCTGAAGTGTGATTATAATTTGAATGCTGATGACGCTTTCTAATGCACAAACTGTCCTGTAAAATGAAAGCTGGTAAGTATTAGACATGTTTCCAGTATCTGCATGCTCTGTAAGCACAAAATTTGTATCAGAATTTTCATCAGGGGGCGTGGTGGATGCAAACACGTAATGATAAGTGCCAGCAGTTTTAATTATTTGAAAATCCTGTTATTTTCATACTGATTGCTGAATTATCTACTTTGGAAAACATTGCTTCTTAGATAATAAAAATATTAACAGTACACAGCAGCACAGTATGATCAAATAGAAGCATTTGGTGGAATGTAAGGTCAACTATAAAGACACTTCAGTTTGCGATGAATCACTTTATTTTTACACGGCAAATTATATACTCGTGCAGATTATATTTAAGAAAAGTAATATACAGATGCATGAGATTACTACTTGTTCATTTGGATAGTAACAGCATATTATGTTCATACCTCCTAGATCATCATCAGAAACTCTGAATAATTCTGCCCTATAGAGTATTTCATAATTGCATTCTCTCCTGGCCACTGTGTCAGCAATGTCATTTCTTAACTTCTTCCATGTCTGTTCTCATGCTTTCAACCACACCAGAAGGTATGGTTTGAAACAGCCTTACTAAGTGGCCCCATGCACATTCATTTTATTTTCTCATATAATTTCTGAAGCGTGTAAAATAAACTAGTTCCTAGCCTTTTCATCATTACTTTTAGCCATTCATCCTCAATGATAACCGCCTCTCCTTCAAATGTATATTTTCTGCCACTTCTACTTTTTTTACCTGTAACCATGTGTCCAGCCTGTTACTTGAAGTTCTCTGCATCGATCACTAAATTTGTTCAGCACGTAGCAGCATATTTTTTACACAGTAGAGTAACGCAGATGAAAAACACCAATAATTCTGTATTTTGTTGTGTTTTGTTCTGAAACTTTATGCTGTAACATAACTGCATCATCAGTCACTTTTCTACTATCTTCCTTTTTTGTAAGCAACAGCCTAAACTTGTAACTTTCTGGAAGATAAGCCCAGACATGATGAACATATAAGGTGAAAGTTTGGCCATCCTGAAACAAATTATCATATTCCTACTGGATTTCTAGGATTAAAGGAAAGGAAAAAAATTGTAGCCCCTTTTTTGATACAACCTAGAAGATGTACAGGGTGAAAGAATCTGACTCACATTATGCTAGCTAGGTCTCCCAGTTATCCACATTTGACTTGTTACTGTATGGTATGACCAATGGCAGCCAGGTGGAGGTGAGACACAGACATACAGAAGCGATCTCTGTGCGAGAATGTACTTGAAGTCAGATAAATGGCAGCATAAAAGCATAGATTTCTAGAAAACTCCATATACAAGCCCTCAAACTGGCTTCCAGAACAGACTTTTTACCAGCAATGTGATGAAAAGAAAATATATAGTCATAGAATGACAGAATCTTGAGTTGGAAGGGACCTTTCAAGGTCATTTAGTCCAACACCCCTGCGATGGGACATCTTCAACTAGATCAGATTTCTCAGCAACGACCACAAATCTGTTGTCTCACAGAAAATATGCCATTTCACTCTCATAACCAAAACCATCAGAACTGGCACTGGCACAGTGACAGTGACTCTGGCTTCAGCATGCCAAGAAATCAGTTTTGTGCATCATTGGCTCCACAAATAGTCCTGTGAATCATTGACCACACAAAAACTCACTACCTATATTTCCAAATATATTTTTCTTAAAATAATGTGAAACTGTCTAGCTCTCCATTTCTGCTCTCAGGGACACGAACCTGAGTAACACCGTAGCCCTGAAGAACATTTCTGAAGCACTAAGATGTCTCTTCTGAAAAAGTATGGACTGTACTTTCAGAATATCTCAAAGATCTTCTCAGGTTGGAGAACATCCATTTATGAGAACTGTTCCTGTAGAAGAAAAGTTCAAGTCCCTGTCACAGGGCCTTGGTTGCATTTTCCCAGAATCACTTGCCTCCATTTATGTAAACTTAGCACCAAAGGTCCTGCTACTGCATAAGTTTTCAAAACCAGAACACACTTGGTGAACAACCTCATGTTCACTTTTCAAACAATGTCTTAGAGGGTTTCTTCCATCCCACAGTGGAAGACCAAGAACCAAAGCCAGTAGAACATTGTACCTGGAAGGTCCCAAAGACAATTTCTTTTCAGGTGACATAAGGTTCCAAACAGAAATTTCCTACGTATTTACTGATTTTATTTTCTTTATTTAAATGAACAGATTTTCTATACCCAACAGTGTTAGATCTGTGCTTCTCTTGCATGTTACCAGACGACTGTATGAACTTGCTTCCATGCACTTTATGATCAAAAGTCTATTCAGTTTTTCTGCCTCTTGTTCAATTAGCTACACTTGCTCCATTCTGTATATCTGATCTTGAGTGAATCGGTCCTTCAGATGAATGTCACTATTCACTAGTTTTAATTACTTTTAAACTTTAATTTCTGACTGATTTATATTTTAGCATATCAGACACTTCAGTTCTTGGATGAAGAAATTTCATTTAAATCTTTAATTTACATAGATATGTATGGGAAAAAAATAAATATTGAGATTCACAGTTCTGCATAAGACAAAAAAAGAAAGAAAAGCAGCACTGTTTGAGCAATTGCATTGATTTACCCCAGACAAACAGTCCCAAAACGTGAGCAAAAGCATACTTCAGAAAATTACTTCAGATACAGAATCAGAATGTCGGAAAAAGAGTAAGATTGAGATCTCCTGCCAAAAAAGTGAGTACTTCAGTAGTAATCCAAGCAGCAGAATTTCTAATAGTCAAGCTGTCAAATTCGAACAATAAGGAACACCTCTTTTATTTAGGAGCTGTTCCTCCCAACCAGATTTAATCAAGCCTTCTCTCTATTTGCATAATTTCTTCAAAGAGCTAAGGATAATGTTTTGCCATTTTCAATCTTTTTTTCTCACATTAAGAAAATGTTTCTGTCAAGTGTCTCTTTACAGTGCTACATAAGAAATTTTGTTTTCAACAAGGCATAAAAACTCTTTGAAAGCTTGGCCTTGGTGGCAAAACTAAAGACCTTCTTCTGAGCCAATGGGAATGTGCTTCTCTCTATGAACTGTGTCTAGTGGGTGGAACTCAAATCCTTAGCCTAAAGCTGTAATAGTGCATAACATTTTGGTGTTTTGCAAGACATCTCCCACTTCTGTTACGCATTATTTTAGGTAGGAATGGTTGGCCCTCCTGTTCTGCTTCCATGCCTCCACTGCCTGACTTCTTTTTATGTTCTGATAGCAAATGAAAGACTAACAGCCCCATGCAACACCTCTTTCTAGTTGTCCTGATGCCCTGTCAACTTTCTGTTGCAGTTCATGTCTTGAGGACAGAGCACGTTACAAGATCAAACTCCAAACAGGCTGAAGTAAAAACAGTACAAAAAGGTTAAGAGGACTTACTGGTACGTGGTTGGACTGACATTGATGCGGCGTGGGTGACTTCCTGACTCGAACTTGCTTGCAAGGGTGACATTGTTCCCAAAGAGACAATAACGTGGCATTCTTACACCAACGACGCCAGCCAGCACTGATCCTGAGTGAATGCCTATCCTCATCTGGAAAAACATGAGATCCGTGTCAGTCTGCCTCTCTTGTGCTGCCCACGGTAATGTCCTAGCACTTATTTACAAGTCAGTCACAGCAACCCTTTCAAAGAAATAGAAACCGAAGAAAAGTGAAGTGGAAGAAAACAGGCTGCCCCATCTCTCTAACTTAAATCAGATGCAGTTAAAAAAAGAACAGAAACATGGTTATCTTTTTACTAAAGCTATTTTCTTCTTCTGTGCACGTTTGCTAGAGACTACAGCAGTCAAAACAGGAATCACGAACAGAATATGATGGGAAGACCAAGAGTTACTGTAATATCAGCCATCTAATTACACAAATTGATACATTACAGAGGCTTATTTTCGCCATCACTTCTAAGACTAGCTCTAAAGTAAGACTCCAGCTTTCTTAAACTGGCAGAAAAAGCAGTAAAGTGGAGTGAATGAATAAGATACTTTCATGTTCTTCATATTTTTTTCTTCCAGATTCCTCAACGTGTAAGATCTTTGTGAGAATGAGAGATATTGCAACAGTGAAGATGCTGAAGATTAAGGCACCAATGATTTAAAAAAAATTTGTATCCCCCCCAAAATAAGGAGGAATAAATCCCCAGCAAATTAAAAAAAAACCCATGTGACTATTCTAGTAATCATCCCCTGTAATTGTCTGAGATGTGGTGGTTACATTGATCTGTAAAGCTTGGAGTCACCATCCAAGTTTCTTTCAGAGTGAATAATCAGGAGAAGATTTATTCTGCATACATTTTAGCAACCAATTGTGTTTGCCAAGAAAATAATTTTTACAAACAGGAAATTCTTTTTCTCTTGTTAACTTTATGACCTAAGAAAAAAAAGAAAATTTGTATTTATGTCTTGTAAGGATACTCTTACTCATAGCACCTGGACTTCTGCAAAACATGAGATAATGTGAAGAAAATAAATAGCAGCTACTAAAACAGAGGGTCTGATGGGGTCTGAATGAATGACTTAACTAATACTGTACTCCATATGGTCCTTTGACTTACTCAATTCACAGTTATCGCACTGTGCTTTTGTCTGTCAATCCCTATTTTTTTAATAACACAATAATTATTTACTCAAATACAAATAAAAAAAATTTGTTAGAATATTTTATGTTAAGACAAATGCCAGCAATTTATAACCTCGGTGTCCACGAAGTTCTATGAACATGTGTGACCCCACATTATTTCACTGACTATAGTTCTTCCCATATGTCCAAGACTTTTACCATGCAGCTAAGAACTCTTTTTATTTTGTTCCTCTCTTCTATGTCACAGACAATGAGTATAGCATTATATCTGCTATACATAATCGCACGTGTAACCTTAGAACATGTCGTTCTGCATTCAGTGTAATACTACTTTAAACATTCCCACAGGCAACATAAAACCTTCAATCCTCACAATAATGCTGTTAATTACAGACTAGGAGTTAATAAAAATATCTGTGAATAAATAACACTCCAGTTAAATAGAACTTTCAAACCTTTAATACAGTTTGGAAGGAAGGTACTGAAATCCTTCCAATACTCTACCCTAGTGGGCTGGGAAGGACCCACAAACAGGCTTTGGCTGTGAACATCTGTATAAACATATCACACTCACATTATTTTGGTCATATTTTGGGGTATGAAGATTTCCTGCTTTTGCCACAGCATACATTTAAACTCCATTGTTCATTTCCAGTGAAAAACGTGCTCCTGCACTCCAGAAGTGAGCAAAAAGCCCTTCTGTGTATTAGTGTGGTCAGTACCTGCACTCAACAAAAGACTACAAGCAGAAAGTCTTGTTCACACAACAGCATAAATGCTGTCAGCCTTCAATAAATAATAAATTACTTATTTACAATGTATCATTTTTGTGAGGTGGGAGAAGGGTTAGTTATTTTGTACACAATTTAAGGAACAGAGCTGATGCTACCTATTTGTTCCATTACCACTCTGCATATTTATTTAAGAATCACAAGCCAACCAGTTACTGTGACCTCTCCTAGGGTACATTCAAACACATGTGAAGGCTAGATTGAAACTATAAGAAAAAAGCACTAGCTTTGTTTTGCGGTTGGAAAGTGGAGATGAGAGTATACATTAAAGTGGAAGGAAAACCCAGTGACAAAAAAAGTACTACTAAGAAAATAAAATTTACTTTTGCAATATATGCAGTGAAAACTAAAGTTGTTGTTTGATTTTCTGCTTCTGCTCTTGAAGTGCTTCCTTTTATGTGTCCACATAGTTTTCTATCATTCAGTGCTTGAGTGACAGAGAACGTCCAAGGGATTTCCAAATCCATCAGGATTCTCCAATCCTCAGTAGCAAAAGTTTAGGCTCTCTTGAAGAACCCAAAACTCAATCACACACTAAATGCTTTCAAGATCTTTTCTCATGATTGTCTCAAAACCACACTGGGATACAGTCTTTGTGGTTATGACTTCTCTGCATGTGTCAAGGAAACCAGTTGCAGATGTTACACTGTCAGACTTGCTGAAAACACAGAAGCTGATATACCACCCTTAATGTCAAGTATTTTCCTTTGCAAGGTTAGGTGAATAAAGCTAAAGCCATGCCAACTTGCATGGAAAAACTGAGGCTGGGAGCAAAAATAAATGGATATTTAAAATTTCACTCAGGAGTACATAGGTTAGATCTCCTGTGAACTGCTTGACGTTCAGAATGGATGAGACAGAAGAAGAAAGGAAACAGCTTTTCTGTTTACCCTAGAGTGTATCTAAAGAGATTTTTAAACCCCTTGCTTTGGCTGAGTATGCAACCTTTTGTATTCTGTCATATCGTTGATTTTTTTACAAAGCATGCTCCTACAATAAAAAAGGTAGATGTTCTCACAAACACAGGTTAAACTACACAGAGCTACCAATGAGAGTGTCAAAAACTGAAGTTTTCATTGGGTGCAAGAAAGTTAATGTGGGTTTTCTCATTAAACCATACACAGAAATGCCCGATACAAGACAAAAACACATCAAGAATGGCTTGTAGTAAAGCTCCACTTCTGCTTCATTATGTGGTCCTCTAAAAGAAAAAGCATGCAACACTGATGCTGTTGCCATGAAGTATTCCTTAGTGTGCCTTCTTATATCAAGAATAACCATTATATTGGTCATATATTACTTATTAGTGAAAAACGCTTTTCATAAAAATGTCTTTTCAAGATTTCATTTCATTTGCAGGTAAGCTATTCTAGCTTTTACCTCACTGAGTTTAAAAGTGTTGTGTCAACAGTTTAAGGCTTCTTTTTTTACAAAGGAAGAAAATGGGTGATCAAATTATCAGCAACAAGATACTTATTGGGGCACATCAAGCTCACACATTAACTTTGCAGCAAAAGAAAATCATATAATCATAGAACAGTTTGGGTTGGAAAGGACCTTCAAAGGTAATCTAGTCCAAGTCCTCCTGCAATGAACAGGGACATCTTCAACTCGATCAGGTTGCTCAGAGCCACGTCCAACCTGACGTCAAATGTTTCCAGGGATGGGGCATCTACCACCTCTCTGGGCAACCTGGTCCGGTGTCTTCATCATCCTTCTTATAAAAAATTTCTTCTTTATATTCAGTCTAAATCTACCCTCTTTTAGTTTAAAACCATCACCATTTGTCCTACCACAACAGCCTCTGCTAAAAAGTTTGTCCCCATCTTTCTTAGAATCCCCCATTAAGTACTGAAAGGCCACAATTTGGTCTCCCCACAGCCTTCTCTTCTCCAGGCGGAAAAACCCCAACTCTCTCAGCCTTTCCTCATAGGAGAGGTATTCCAACTCTCTGATCCTTTTTGTGGCCCTCCTCTGGACCCACTTGTGGGTCCAGAGTTAGGTACATGGAATGTGGAAAGAGGGACAGGCCTCTTGGGAAGAATACAGGAATGTGGTCGGAGCATGCAGGTATACAACGAGGAAGGCCAAGGCCCACCTGGAATTGAAGCTGGCAAGGGATGTCAAAAACAACAAGAAGGGCTTCTTCAACTACATCAGCAGCAAAAGGAAGGCTAGGGACAATGTGGGGCCACTGCTGAATGAGG
>Ga0065711_1045967_pt1 | contig 13166 bp, 5 predicted proteins | sample Hoacrofraction12_FD_59098 | JGI IMG/M metagenome (GOLD analysis project Ga0065711, IMG submission 59098) | Hoatzin crop microbial communities from Cojedes, Venezuela - Epithelial fraction 12 v2 (version 2) | ecosystem: Host-associated > Birds > Digestive system > Esophagus > Crop | place... | reverse complement strand
TGGAGAGAGTCCAGCGGATGGCTGCGAGGATGATGAGGAGACTGGAGCATCTCTCCTATGAGGAAAGGCTGAGGGAGCTGAGCTAGTTCAGCCTGAGGAAGAGAAGGCTGCGAGGGGACCTAATATATACTTACAAATATCTGAAGGGTGGGTGTCAGGAGGATGGGGCCAAACTCTTTTCAGTGGTGCCCAGTGACAGGACAAGGGGCAGCAGGCACGAATTGAAGCATAGGAAGTTCCTTCTGAACATGAGGAAGAACTTCGTCCCTCTGAGGGTGACTGAGCACTGGAACAGGCTGCCCAGGGAGTTTGTGGAGTCTCCTTCTTTGGAGATATTCAAGACCCGCCTGGACAAGTTCCCGTGCAGCCTGCTGTAGGTGACCCTGCTTTGGCAGGGGGGTTGGACTAGATGACCCACAGAGGTCACTTCCAACCCCTAGCATTCTGTGATTCTGTGATTCTGTGAAGTGGGAGACGAAGCTATATAATAGTAGTGTCCTTTTTGCCCTTTAATCCTTTAATTCAGCAGGTCTGCTATCTTACTAAGAGAAGGAATTGGTCCACCTTTATTCAAGGATTATTTTGAGTTGTTGGTGTACACAAAATTACCAGCACTGCTGGTAATTTCTTTTTAAATCCTAAGATTTATTTCTAGTTGCCTCCTTTTCTGTAACATACCTAAAGGAAAAATTAAGTAACCAACACTCAAAATAGCCAGTTATTGAGAAAAGTTAGTCTCAAGGAAAAGAAAAGGCAAAACTATATATTGTGTTCATAAAATAGAAACATACACATTGACATTGAACTATCCTTTTAGAAAAGATATTAGTATTATATGAGTTTTGCCTTTCTTCAAGCTGTCCCAGCAGTGTACATGTAGCAGTAAGTTCCAACATTGCAGGAAAGTAAAAAGTGAAACCTGACTCAATTTCTAATCAGTGTACTATCTTTCACCATCCTTGCTGGATAATATTTTAAAGCACTGGGGCTCAGAGATATTACAAGTGACCTGCCCATGATACCACAGCAACTACCAGAAAATCATGTAAAGGCTCTGACTCACCTCTGGTCTAGCGGGAACTGCTGTTAGTGATTGCTTCCTTCAGAGTGTGTGTGCAGCTCTTGGCATATTTCTGTTCATCAGGATATCTTGCTTTGCATTCGGAGTGACACTTCCTTAGAAACACATTTGCTCTGCTTTGCAAACATGGACATGCATGAAATAGCAAGAAGGAGAAAAAAAGGAGAAAGAAAAAATTTAACATCATTTAGTGGTTGAAGTTATTTCCAGTTTGCAACCACTGGAAGGGTTGCCTGGAGAAAACTTTTCCCTCTGTTATTACAGAATAATAGCTTGTGGATGATGAAAAACAAACACAACTTGTGGTTTTCTTTTAAGTCACACTGCAGGGCTATCTGCCGCTTAGCATTTTAGTATTGTCTTGTTTGGGAAAGGTCACGTTTTTACTTTCAAGACACCATTCGTCTTCCGTCCCCTCTGCTAATCTGCAAATAGTTACCCAAAAGTTCTGGCAGAAAGCCAAGTACTTGGTTACAAAAGCTGCTTCAAGTGCCATTTCACTAATCATAGGGGTCTGTATTGTGTTAAACCAATACAGGTAACCTTCATCCAATGATGATTTTGCCTTTGCTGGAAGCCGAAAATATCAGCCACAGTATGTGCAGGAATATGGCAGTCACTGGTGTCTGCAGTTTCAGGCCACAAATTCCTATTTAGATGATAACAAGTTACATAGTTACCTAGAGCTTTCTGTCACTGTTTTGGAATTTTTAAACAGCTCAGACTATCTCCTGTTACAGCAGTCTGGAGTATATTGTTTTAGCTAGGGCCAAATTCTGCTATTTTATTGACATTGAGCAGCATGTTTCTTTCAGTATCTTTACTGGAATGATTATACTCCATCGAAAACAGCATTGGTTTTAATGTCAAGGTTGCAAAGCTAATCATGAGTAAATCAGTAAGTAATATGTGTTGCAATGAAGCTGCTGTGTTTTTACACTAGTATGATGCATAACAACACCTTGACTGCCCTGTTTAGGTCCATTCATCCATCAGCCCATGTATTTCTTAGAATACCTCCCAGACAAAAGTCATGGAAACAGACCTCTCAGACCCTACTTATAGATTTTTTCATTATTGTATGAGATTCCTGTATATTCTCTTTACCTTTTAATGTACTATTCTTTCTATACTGCCCCTAAAAACTAGATGAAGTTATCCACAGAGGAGTTGAAAACAGTTGTTGAATACTGCAATGAGAGATCTCTATATAAAGATAATCTCTATATAAAATCTCTCTATAAAGCATGTATAAGCAGGAGTTTTATTCCCAGGCATCAAAACCCTTTATGAAAGAAATTAAGAATATATAATCTTGTTTCTTCTGATCCATATTACCAGTGGCTAGCAACTCAATAAAACTTAAGTATTACTTATGTTCTCTGTGGTGAGACCTGGGGTCTTTTATTTATGTTTTTTTTTTTAATGTGCGTATGAACTCTCAATCAGCAAAGAAGTGCTCTGTGAGGGATTAAATAAGATCTTGTACCCAATGAACAAACAATTTCTCATAATACAAGCTGTATCTTTCCAAGCAAGTAATCACAGAATTCCTAAACTGGTCTTTGAGAGCTCAGTACTGAACCAAGCAGAGTGGAAGAAAGCAATTATTTTCCAGACTGATTTCCACAATAATGGGGTAATGACTCTGTTGACTTTCCCCTGAAAGACACAAGTGAACTCTGCCACAAAGCCACTTCCGATCCAGGTATAGTCAACCACAGAGCCAGACAACCAGCTACGCACTGCATTATCACAGCCATGCCATTCCCCATCAACACAGTGAACAGGCAAAGCTTACTCACATCTGCTCAGGTGTCAGTAGAAATCTTTTGTAAGGCTGCAGAAGACCTTTTCAACACATCTACTGCAGGCATTGTCTGTTAGTATTACATATTTGCTAGCATACATGATGGGATTAAAAAAAACTTAGCATTGACCATTTTTTATACCAGTGGAAGAATTATCAACTTTGATTGAAACTGAGCCTGATCAAGACTAGTCCACTATAAAACAGTTTACTTTCTGTGTGGGCAAATAGAAGTAATCTTTCCTCCTATTTGCTCTTCCAGCTGGTTTGAAGAGTGTGAATGAAATGCTGATGAAATTATGTTTTTTCTTCTGAACAAATAAACATCTAGAAGAAAGATTAAGAAGCATATCTATAGTGGAATGACTGAAGGATGTCCACTTTAAGCTTTTTTCACCCAGAACAGTAAGAGCTGGATATTATGCATACCAGCATCTATTTTGGCAACAGTTTTCATAAAGAAAAAAACAACCAAACAACAGAAATTTACCTTTGATTTTTATGATTTCTAAAATAAAATATTCAATATTAAAATTCAAACTTATGCCTAATTTTAAAGTACTTTGATGTCATTAAGAATAATGATAAGAAAAACTTTCAAGAATAACTTTGTACATTTGGAAACGTTTTGTTTGGTCTGAATTTTACTTCTTCTCTTCCATCTGTTTTTTTTAACACTGTTTTTTAAATAGCCACCAAAGAAATCAACATGTTACCCCTACCTCTAAGGAGAAGTATCTACTCGGCAAATGAGAGCTTCACAGGATCTCTGTGTGACACCTCGGTTAGCTGTGCAAGTCAGCTGTGTGAGAGACCTCCCACATGCAAAATATCATGGCAGTGGTCAGTGTGCTGTAAAACTCCTGCTCTGTTACAGGAAAATCTCTTCACCTTCTCAGCTGCAGAGGACCGAACTCTGCTCCCTTCCAGCAATAAAGGCTGACCACATACTGGTCTACACCAGCAAGAGCATGGCTAGTAGATCAAAGGAAATTATTATTTCCTTTGATTCAGCATTCATTAGGCTACAGCTGGAACACTGTGTCCAGTTTGGGTCCCCAAAACAAAAAAGGCATTGGTATACACGAGAAACCTCAGTGGAGAACCTCCAGGAAGAGTAGGGGTCCACAGCACATGACACAGGAGGAAAGGTTAAGGGAGCTGGGTTTGCTTAACCTGGAGAAGGGAAGGCTAAAAAGGAACGCAACTGTTCTCCAAATATCAGGCAGATATAGAGGACATGAATTGAGACACTTTTGGCAGGTGCAGGTTGAAAGGAAAGAAGGCAGTGGACACTAAGTTGCAAAAATGGAGACTCCTGCTTGATAGAAATGATAAAAAGTCATAACTATGCCTATTAAACATAGGAAGAGATGTCATAAAGTTGCTGTGGAATCTCCATCCTTGGAGATACTCGAAACTCAAGAAGACAAAGGGAGTTGTCAAATATTATGGGTATGGTTCCCAATAAAACTTACTTACTTGTAAAATCTTTCCTGAGACACGAAAGGATGGAAAAGTCATGACAAGATTTTGGATCACTGATAAAAGGAAGTTGTTCTACATAGCTGGGATTCATTACCTGACAGGTCTGCTAGGGTGAGGATTGAGAAAGAATACAAAATTCTTCCAGGATTTTTAATATTTCCGAGTTTCAAGAGGATCCGGCCAGAGTTGAGAACTAGTAGTTTATTCTGGAATAAGTGTCTTGATGTCCTGGGTTTGGCCAGGACAGAGTTAATTTTCACCGGAATCCAGGAAGGGATATAGCCGGGCAGACTGACCCTACCTGGCCAAACAGAGCAGGGTATTCCATACCATGTACCGTCATGCTGGGTTCTGGTGGGGGGCGAGCGAGGCAACAGGAATTCACTTGCGGCTCGGGAGCGCGCAGCGGCGGTGGTTCGGGAGAGCGGCTCTCTGGGTTGTGCGGTTTGTGTTGTGTTTTCTCCTCATCTGTATCGTTGTTGTTCCTGTTCCCTTTGCTGTTCTCTTAAACTGCCCTTATCCCGACCCACCAGTTTCTGCCTGTTCCTTTCCATTCTCCTCTGCACCCCGGCGAGGGGAGGGGCAGCCGGGTGGCGATTATGTTGCTGGCCACAGCCAAACCATAGCACTTGACTAGTCTTTAGATGGCACAGATCCAAAAAAACTGTGATAACTTACAGAAGACAGTGAAAAGAGCAAGACCCTGCAAGTCCTTAGACAAGAATAGTGAATGCCTGGCAAAATAATAAAGGTTAACAAACCGCTTGAGAATAGCAGTTCTCAGGAATTTTAGGATGTTTGCCTTCAAGGACACTTCTATGGATTAGACTGTTTCAAAGTAGAGACACTGTCTAAGAGGCACCTGGAACAGTCTGGGTGTAAATGTAGAATGAAACACTGGAACGGGTTGCCCAGAGAGGTAGTGGAGGCCCCATCCCTGGAAACATTCAAGACCAGGTTGGACAGGGCTTTAGCAACTTGATCTAGTTAGTGGTGTCCCTGCTCGCTGCAGGGGGATTGGACCAGATGACCTCTAGGGGTCCCTTCCGACACAAAACTTTCTATGATTCTATGATTCTATGATTCTATGATTCTATGATTCTATGAAATAGAAAATAATTAAGTGATAATATAGAATGGCAAGTGGGAGGGGGAGGAAGAGCATCTTCATTTGGGAAGGAAGAAATGACTACATATGCTAACAATAAAAGTCAGGCAATACAATTTCGTAAGTGATTGCACCAGCACCAGCTGGAACATTTTGGGACTGGGATGGCTAGCCCTCTTCTGTCGCAAGGAATCCCTGAGCCAGGGAACCTAAACAAAAAGATGGGAGTAGGATGAAAGGAGCAAGGTTTTCATAGAAAAGGTGGATATAGAAACTGCTCTTCGATTAACAAGTCATGATCTGATTAAACACATTTTAGAACTACAAAACAGAATCAAAGTAATGTTTTGGATTTTTAAGAAACAAATTGAGAAACTAAGGGATCAATTCAACAAAGGTTACTACACAGGGGAGATTAAGGAATTTAACATAATAAAAAGGTTTAGCTGAAATTGCTTTCCAGGCAAGATGGGACACTAATAAAAAGAGTTCTAGGAATGGGAAGAATTACTATCACTCTAGAATGACAAGGTCACATTTAAAGAATATGATTCTGATTACTCATCCAAAAATAATTTAAACAGTAACTGGGTTAACCTGGTAAGGGTTACCAGGTGATTAATATAATAAAATATTTACTTAAAAAAAACAGGTTAAGAAAACCTGTACTTTCTTTTGACTCATAACACAACTAGGGTATCTTACTGTTTGTAGTAAAGGCATCTGGATCATAAATGTGAAAGACAAATAATAGTTATTTCATTTAAAATTTTTATATTGGTACAGGATCAGATGAGCAAAAAATTCTTATGAAAGAACTTTGAGTAGAAATTTGAGGATTGCTAATCATCCACATGGAGATTTTAAAGGACTGTCTTCTAAAGAACATAAAGAGGAATGAGTAACCTAAATTATTTCAAGATGAAACCTAAAACCTCAGATAGAGAGAGGATTTCATAACTCACTAGCGTGCTGTTATAACCAGAAATCAAAAGCAATGCAATAAAGATTCTTTTCTTATTTAAAAAAGGTACTCCTTTTTTTATATCCCTAAAGAACACCCTTGAAGTATCTTGGTCGCCACTTGCTGAGGCTTGGTGTTCCACTGTAGTTGTTTTTGTGCTAAACCTATGCTTTGAAGTTTCTTATGAACCCTGCTGAGGCTAGGAAGAAATATATATATATTTTTTTTTATTCCTTGCATCATAACTGGACTGCATTAGGAAGTGGAAGGATGTTTTCTTTCCAGCAGCCCTGTGGTGATAGAGCTAAAACGGATCTGCAACACTGGACAGAATGTGCTGGTGTATGCAGAGGTACTGCAAAATCTCTCATGTGTCAGACTAGAGCAGCTCAGCCTTGCAGTTGTTGGGTTTGGAGTCGGGAAGGAGCCTGCTCCCAGGTCACACTGGCCAAGGTCAGTGAAGACTGCCTGCAGTCTTCTGTGGCACAGGACAACACTGTTCATTCTTTAGGATCACTTGGGCACATTCACCTCTAAAATTTCATGCTATTACTCTTGACAACAGCCCTTGGTTTCTTTGATCTTTTGGAGATGCTTAATACTGTCTTTTGTATCTGGTACCTCAGTGTTTTGTGGCAAGCTAGGGAATATTTTGCAGCTTGCAATGGGCAGTAGGAAGGGCAGGTGGAATGGCATCAATGTTCTTTAGAGATTCTTTAACCTAGAATTACATTCTTCAAGTCTAATCGTAGACACCTTCATGAGCTATCTACCTTCGAGGGTTACATGCTTTAAATTTCTCCTACAGACACTGAAGTGAGATGGACATTTCCAGGGGGAATTTCAATCCATGACAGTTTGTAATTTGTTTTTTTTTCTGAATAAGCCTATTTCTCTCCTTGAACTATGAAAAACACAGAGGCACAAGACACAAAAGTAGGAAAAAAAATTTTCTGGTAACACTTCAGGTTGCATCTATAAGAAGTTTACATGCAGAAATTAGAAATACTACACCTGCTGCATAATGCCTTGCACTTGTAGGGGGCTGCACACAAAGATCCATATGGTCTCTTTCAGATTTATATTTATCCGTCCTTTATGTGGTGGAGGAACAGCAATGACAACTCTTATTGAACGGTCAGGAAAGATACTCTTCCCACATCACAAAGAGACTAGATATCCAAGTTGCTCTTTTAAAAACTGTAAGAGAAACAGTGAATCAAAAAACTCACACAAATCCTAAATTTTGTCTAAATTTATCAGAACAACTCAATTAATTTTAAAATGAAGGCTATAAAACTACAAACACATTCTCAAAAGAAACTTACAAATGTCTTTAAAATATGTTTACATTCAAAACTAACCTTCATATAGTGTGTTAGTGAAGTAATTCACTTCTTTTGATATTTAAATACTGGGTAATCCCACATAAAGTGCTCAGTGTAAATTATGTGCAGATATCTGTACAGTACTACCATGTCTCAAATTGAGTCCTTGGCAAAGCTTTTATTCACTTAAAATAAAAGTAGAGATGAAGCCAATGACTTTGCAGTTGACATGAGAGACATGTCTATATCCTAACACGAAGATGTTATGGACTAGATTTGAAAATGCAGGCATATGCAATTGTGTGCATACATTTGAGCATGCCTAACATGGCCACAAATATTTCACTTATGCAGGCAAATCACAGTTCTGAAAACATCCACATGTAGTTATCTAGAAAAATGCTCTGTTACCCCTGTGGACCGAGATGTAGCTTCTTCAAAGTTTCCCTAACAACTAGCTGAGAAGTTGGATCAGTACTTGTGACTTAGAAGGAAGAGGCTGCTCCTGGACATATATGTTCTCTTGTCAGGCCCTTGTAGTAATAATGGTTGTTCAAATGGAGAGTTCTCTATTTCCTTCTCTGCTTTCATTACCTAGTTTTGCTTGTGTGTTCATTAGGAACACTGTCTTATCAGTCCTTCACTGTGGAAGATCTCTAGCTTTCTGTCTCCCTTGTTGTTAGTCAAGTAAATATCCATTGCTTAAAGAGTATATATCATGTACGAACAAATTTGTAAAGTATATGGTCTAACTCTCCTTGTCTGGGTCACTGTCTTCAGTCATCTCTTACTATATGCAAAAAACTGTGCAAGCAAGACATACTCAACTAAGAAGGGTACAGCAGTTATTCGTTGGCTGACACGCACAATAAGAGGAGGGTTAAGCTTCTTGAATTGGCCGTTTACGTATGTTAGCAAGTCATATTTCAGTGTATACATTTTAACTGCAAAAGCCAATTCTGCATGTTCATTACGTGAATGGGGAAATGAAAAACTTTATGCACTGGTTTCAAGGCACTTTTATTCGCCAAAAATCACCTTTTAATGCTGTCTCTGTGCCACAAAGAACTGTCTTTGAGAGATATGCCTTTCAAGTAGCCCATATTTGCATGAATATGACAGTGTCTTTGTAGCTGACTGATCTCCGCTGTTATTTTTCCCAGTAAAGAATGGCAAGACATCCAGGAACTTGTTGGTTGGCATGGATTTTGTTTGCAATAATAAAATACAACAAGGGCTGTCAAGACTTATTGCTTCAAACGAAGAGCTGTACAACATGGTACCCCATAGCAGCCTGCATATGGAACCCTTTAAACATTCTTAAGAGACCCATTGGGGCTTCTAATTCTTGTGAAACATCTCCTGGCAGAACCATTCCTACCCTTCCAAGAATGCGTTGTAAAAATAATTAGATGATGAGATTTAGATCGAAACCGCTAACTAGTGATTTAAGAGTTTTGCTCGTACCATATAGAAAGCTAAGGAAATGAAACACTGAAAATCTCTTCACATGAAAGAAAAACAGTCTTTTGTGGTTCACATTTTGGGGGGAGACAGAGAACGAACTGCTCTTTTTCCCCCTTCCTTCCCCCTCCCCAACTTTAATACTGTGTTTCCTGTGGTTACATGAGGGAGTGGAGATGTTTCTTTATTTTCTAAACATTAAACCACTTGAGAATCTCTCTCTATTTCTGGGGAGCCTGCTATTAGAGAACAACTTGAGGAGCTTGCTTTAATCAAGCTTAAAAGCTACGAAGAATAGAATCACATTTTATGGCTTTAGAGGCTAAACCAACATGTAGTCAATTAGGTGACATCACTTCTACATAAAAAGCAGAACATCTTTGTTTAATCAAAACAAACAAACAAGATTAGAAGTTTAAGTGCTCTGATTTAGGAAAGATTCACATTTTGAATGAAATCCTGGAGGACTATGGACGTGGCAGTGATAAAAATTAATCACATGAAATCTGGTGATCAGCTTAAAAGTTGTGTTCGTTTAAATGTGAAGATGAGTATTTTTGCATCTTGCCAACAAAAATGAATTCATAGTATATGCAGGTGTCAAGGTTTTGTTTGGTCCTTTTCCTTGTTGTTCTTTTCTTAATTAAGTCTTCAAATTGAGCTTTTCAACACCTAGATCCATAAAATTAATTTAAACAGAGCTGAGGGACCTATTTACATACTGTATTTTCTATTAGTTATTTGCCACGATGCAGGAGGGGACACATCCTGTTAAGTGTTATAGAAAGTGCAGAGACTTCCCTAAAGTGATTACAATATTGACAAGTCAAAGAACAGGAGTGTCACCACACTGCCATCATTCCTGTCACTTAAGTTCACAATTTACTTGCAAACACTAAACTGTATGCCTGTGGGTATTCCTATTCAGGCTCTATCTCTAATGTCTTTTTTCACCATAACATTTCTAAAATAAGACCTTTCCCACCAATCCCCATGGTTACTATGCAATGAAACTCTCACTACGTCCTTGTGCGTTGAATACTGCTGTGTCCTTCTTCTATCGCCTTGACAAATGCAGTCTTGCCAAACAGCTTGTTCCTATAGGCCATCGCCTTATCCACACTGCTGTCATGTTGCAGCCCTCCTCCTCCTCCTCCTCCTCACATCGCGGGACAGCCATGGACAGACCTTCACCAGCAAGGCAGTTCCCAGCTGGTCTGCAGGTGTCCTCCTGCTGTGGGCTTCATAAGCGCCTGTGTCCTTTCATGTCCTGCCTCTCACCTTTTGAGGAAGATCCCTGCAGGCGTCAAATTACTAGGGATTTTTTGTCCCCTCTGGAAGACACTTTTCTAGTATGATGGACACAGAAAACACTGACATGCTGCTGGCGTGTCATGGCCTTTGCTTACCTTGCTCAGAGATATGATGTCACTCATTTCTTACTGTCCTCAGCTGCCAGTCTGTGTTCACCCCAGTTCTCTAGCTGTAGACCCTCAGCTTTCTCCAGTAGTAATTGTCCTCTGTTCTCTTTTACAGCACCTGGCACAAAGGGCTCTGGCTCCTCGATATACAGCAACACAAATAATCATAAATGAAAATAAATGAGTTGAGAAATTGCCTGCAGTCACACAGCAGGGCAGTGGCTGATGTAAGATTAGAAATTTTGGGACAGCTGGTTGGAAAACATGAGCCTTAGTCATGTTTTTCTAATTGAAAAATCGTATTTGGGATGAAAATTTAAGCTGTAGCTGTAAAACTCAGGGACTTCTCTTGTGGGGACTAGTTTCTATGTTTTTTTTGTGACCATAATGCAGACAAGTCCTACAGTGTTGATTTTAGGCACACAGAAAAAACTGTGCAACAAAAATTTTTGTTGTCGTCCTTTCTCCTTTTTAATCTTAAATCTTTTCCAGTGTCACTTCCCTTCGTCTGCCAGAGGTAGAAAGTGTTGAGTCACAGCTCTGACCCAAGCACAAACCAATCTTGTTAACGCAAGGCATCTCTTTTGACCTCCAGGTCACTCTCACACATCAATGGTTAACTGTTGGCCATAGCTGGGCTTTTGGGGATTGAAGGATAATCACTTTTATTTTTAATACTGAGAATTTTTTATTTAAACTCTGTTAACTTGTTACTGAATGAGATTAAACAGAAGTCTGACAGTGTTATGAGAAGTGGAGGACTGAACGACACACCTTAAACCCAACAAACTGTACTATTCACTGATCTGACTAACTTTACTGTGCAAAGGCTGAAGTTTAGCCCAGAAGTTACTGTTTGCAGTTTTGCCAGCAGCACTATTTATAGTTTCAATCAATTTGAAATACATCAGAGTTGGACAACGCTGCTGTGCATGTGTGCAGGTGGAGAACACATTTATATCCATCTACAGCCTCCATTCCACAAATTTGTCAGAGCCAACCCCTCTAAATAAACTTAACTAATATGTTTAAAGTCTCCTCGTCCCCAGGAATCAAGAGGAACTTAACTGCTTCATGGATTAGGGATAGTGCTTGGAAATAACTACCTGGGTGTGCGAGTGGCCTCATTGCTTTAGCTGAGAAGAGCAAATTTACAGTCTTCATTTAAGGACAGAAAAATATAGATTTCCATTTAAAATCTAGCAGATTTATCAATGAATTGAAGCACTAGGTTTTATGACAACTTCCAGCTAAAATCCGAAACACACTTCTGCATAATGATGAGACAAAGAAATTGGCTTCATCAGATTGTGTATTAGACATTCCTTAAGCTAAAAAAGAAAAAAAAGAGCATTTGCAGGTACCGGCTAGTTAAAGTGACAGCAAGAAGATGTTCATCTCATCTAACCCACGTTGTCCAGAGCTGCAGCTGTCCACAGATACGATGATTGCTCCAGACTGCTTGACAGAGAAAATAAGCACTTTTGAGGCATGATTCATATGGTCCATATTAGAAAGCTACATTAAGATGACATGAATCACAGTGGAGAAGAGACTATGTTCTTCATTTATACTAAAGGAAGTGTAGGTAAGTAGCTCAGATAAAAATATACATCAAGATTTAGTCACAATAGCTGCTTTCTCTGGACACCTCAGATAGACGACTGTTAGGGAACAGACTCACTGCGTAGATCCTTTTGTCCAGATGAGGTTATCAGAAGAAGCTGCTCAGATTTGAAGTACCTATATTTATTTGTATTTTACTAAGAAAGTCTTTCTATTGTTCTGCTAATATTTTCTGCACTACCCATTTTTCATGTGCTTGCAAAATTTCAGAGTTTAATACCTGTAACAAACTTCAGTTCTTAAACAATCCTTTCGGTAATTCAATAACTTGTAAACAGTAAGTTTTCAGTGAATGAAATACCTCTTTTAAAATTTTGATAGTAAGACTAAGCACATCTATGATCATATGCACTGTCAATGTCTATTAGTCTTGCAGACCTTAGTAAGTTTTCAGCCACCCTGAACTGAATTCCTAAGTTCATAACAAAGTATTTTGTGCAGAGATGTTTGGTAAAAGCAGATGACCAATTGCTCACAGTTGTCCTCAAAGAGAGAACACAATGTGATGGAATTGAAATCCAGTTGAGAAAACCTAGGTTAAATGTTAGGAAAAAACAGATAAACTCCGAGGGAAGTGGTGCACACTGCCAACAGGGGTCATGGAATCACTATCACTTGAGTATTCAAGACTGGGCCATCCATCTATTTGGGAATGGCTCAGGAGGAAAGCAATCAATCCTATTGTGATGTAGGGAGATGGACTTCATGACCCACCAGCAGTATCTTCCAGGCTAAATGAGCCCATTATTCATGTCATAAAAAGTCAAAAGAGAAGCCTTCTGGGAAACAGAAAATAAAAAAAATCAGTACTTAGAATGTTTGGTTTGTTCCTTTTCTTTACCAGACCTACTTTAAATACCAGATAAAAGAAGGGGG
>Ga0065711_1045966_pt1 | contig 13167 bp, 4 predicted proteins | sample Hoacrofraction12_FD_59098 | JGI IMG/M metagenome (GOLD analysis project Ga0065711, IMG submission 59098) | Hoatzin crop microbial communities from Cojedes, Venezuela - Epithelial fraction 12 v2 (version 2) | ecosystem: Host-associated > Birds > Digestive system > Esophagus > Crop | place... | reverse complement strand
AGGGCTGTGGAGTGGGGGTGGGAGGGGGCCTGTGTCTTTCTTTTTTTTCCTGTTCTACTCTGTAGTACCTTTATGATGTCTCAGTGTTGCAGCCTACTGCAAAGAGATAGTGTTTTCTGATAAACCATAACCTTGCCTCATCATATAACAAGCAGTAATAAACAGATTTTTACTGGTGTCTGAGAACTGACACAATGCCACTTAACAAAGAAATATCACATAGATACTGACTGTACTACCAAAAGCAATATGAGGACATCAGCACTGTAATAGGTGCTTTGCTAGTAATACTATTAAACACTCACCTCTCATCACAGGAAATTAATTTAAGTGCAGGACAGTCCTAACATGTCTGTACAGGTCCTCATTCTGGAAATAACTCAACTGCAGCTGTTTTATTTTCTCTTTTATTGTGAGGAGACGCCCAGAACTTATGGTGGTAAATAATACATTTAAATGTACTGAAACTGGCAGAGGAAGTAAGAGGAGAAAAGAAGGCAAAGAGAAAATGCCTGGGATAGCAAAGGAAGCTAAGACCACGCATTTGCTTATGGAATCGTTGCCACCCTTATGACCATGCCCCTGTGGTAGCTGTCAGCTTCATAATTCTCAGATGAAAACTCTATGCCCTTTCTAGTTGGATTCACACTTCTATAAGATGAAATTAATGATGTGTACGTGAAACTTTTGGTTTAGTTTACTAATATTTCACATGTATATTCCTCATGTTAGACGAAGGGTGTTACAGGAATCACAGACATCTGATGTTGCATTAAACTTGTCTTAGCTGTAGTAATTTTAATGAGCAATGAAGTTTAATGAACTTTAAAGAACAAAAAATATGGTAAATGCTTTGCAGATGGGGTTTTTTCCCTAACAAAAAATAGAAGTGTCAGTGTCATTGATTAGACACCAGATGACAGTGTTCATGTAACATAACTGTGGTAGCAGATAAAGGCAAGTCAGGGTTTAGTCTCCAAAATATAACTTAATGCATTCAGTAAGAAATGGTGTTCCAAAAGCATTCATGCTCCCAGTGCAAGCCTAGGATGAATGCAAAAGGAGAGAAAAAATGAACAGGAACGTAGGAGACACTCAGGCAGTTACAGCTGACATCTTAAGCAATAACAGTATAGTAACTGCCTAGCCATCAAATGTTTGGTAGCTCTCATGAAATGTGGAGTTTTGAGGTGACTAAATAGGATGCCACGGTCATTCTTTTGAAGATATTTTAGAACATTTCTCCCATGAAGGAAGGAAAAGTCCTTTGATTTAACAATCTGAAACAAAAGCTAGCAAAATATAACAGGAGGTTGAAAAATCTACCGTGCTGCATTTTGCTAAGACAAGAGGGAATGGAATACATATTTTTGTTATTTTTTTCAGTTGACTCTCTGTTCGTCTCCTTTTCCTCTAAAACTTCTTGAAAATGGTCTGCTATGCTGTCTTCTTTCTGTTTATACCACCTAGTGAGTAAAAAATTATGGGCTTTAAAAGCAAAATGAATAAAATGGGAACAGCCACCCAGATCAATGAAGAATGTTATTTATGGCATGCATCATATGCTGTTTAATGTGTTGGGTTTTTTTGTTTTGTTTTTTTTGTTTAGAGAGTTTCCAGTATTTTTTTAATGTCTCTGTTGAATGTTAATGGTGGAAATTGGTTTGGTTTGGTTTGGTTTGCTATCTAACATTTCTTGACTGTGATTGTTTGCATGGCTAAAGAGATTGACAGAATCTGTCTGTGTCTGAATAGTATGAACTGGTTGCTTCATATATGTATCCGTAGATGTTTTTGTACTTCTGCTTTACCTAGCAAAGGATTGAATAGAACTCTCAAATTTCACACAAGACTGCACCACTACAGGTTTAGCATTCTTTGAGATCTTTTTGTTCTACTTTAAGTCAAGTAAGGGGTAATAACTTCTGCATAATCCTCATACGTACCGCACCAAGTATGCAAATGATATTATTTCAACTGTTTTAATTCTGTACAGCATGTGGACAAAATAATGATGAACACCAAAATTAGTATGTAATGAGTTCTCATGTTTCAACAAATGAATAATACTATGGCAGTACATATACAATAATCTTGGCAAATGATGTACTAAGTAAACTATTAGGAACCATTTCAGACTGTTTTGAATTATTTTTTTATTTTGTGTTTGTGTGTGTGAAAAATTCTTTCTAAAATTTTTTAAAATCACTTCTAGAGTGGCCTGCTGTGCTGTCCAACTGGCTAAGTGATTTTTGTTGCTATACCAAACAGTTTAATGACATTTAGAGAGGAGGAAGGAACTGTGTGCCAGTGCTACTTTACTCCCTCCTGGAGCCTCACAAAAAGTCATTAGTGTCATGCTGAGTGCTGTTTATTTTAGAATAAGAAACATTTACAGGTTTGACTCCTAAAGTACATAAGTACTAAAAAGGCACAAATGAAAAATAAATAGAAGAATTGCATGATTTTAATGCCGCATCACCAATTTCCAGCAGCTGCAGAACCACCCTATTTGTATTTTGTAAGACTGCAGAAGGCTGTTTCAGACTACAAGATGTTTTTCTATGGCTTAGCGTGTGGTTTCACACTAAGTTAAAGCGGATTTAAAATCGTGATCCTTACTGAAAGGGCCATCTTGACTGCACGCTGTGGCGTCTCTCCCTGCATTGGTTCAAAAAATTTTGTGTAGTAGGGTTGAACAAAAAGTCTTCATCAGCAAAATATAATTTAGTTTTCAGTGGGATCAATGAGCATATTCACCTTCCTAGGTGGTTGTAGAATACTTCTTTCTGCCCAGCAGTTCATGCTTTATATTTATAGCTTCCTAAGCACAGTCAAATATTTCATATAAACATACTTATATCAATAGCTAGAAAAATCTGTAGGGGGAGGGGCTGTTTTGTTTGTTTGCTTTGGTCTGGATTTGTCCTGGTTTTCTTTTTGTTGCCTTATTTTCGCTAAGGCATTTTTTTACCCGTATGTTGCACAGCGCACTCCAGAATGATTTCGACAGAGAAGGGATTAAATTGGAAGAGATGATAGACTTGGTGGCTTTTTTTTATATCACTTGGCAGTATTACATTTTACATCCAGAAAATAATGCATTACAAACATTATCTATGCAGTCAACAGGGCTCTGCATCTCAGGAGGTATACTTTTTCTCCATTATAAGTCATATAGAATGTCACAAAAGACTTCCTCTGTTCATACCATCCTATAGAATAAAGAATGAAAACTCTGGAATAGTTCATGGCCTTTCAGAAACCTCTTAGAGAAATAATTTAATAGAGAATGAATTCATCATCTTCTGTCTGTTCACAGCTGATTTTAGGTATAGAAATTTCTATTAATATCTCACTGAGATTGCTTTTTTACTTATATGGTTTCTCCTCAAAGCTAGCTGATCACTTCATTTCAAAGTGAAATTGGGGTGTTGCACATCTGCGTCTTTCTAGGGCAATTCAGACAAGCTGTATTACCAATGTGTTCTGTGTTTGTCTTAATTACTAGTTCTTGATTGTGAAGTGTTGCTTAACACCATGTGGAGGTGAAAGTATTTAATTCAAACCATGGTAATAAATATAACAATTTACAGCAGTGCCTGTGGTAAATGTGATATGCACACTGACAAACTGAAAAGAACAGGAAGACAAATATGATGGTTGTAGTAGAGTGAATGTGAAGAGGGAGAAGGAATTACTTAAAAAGTTTTGGTGCAAAACTACATACTTTTGAAGATCTATGCATGACACTGATTGTAACTCCCCTATCTTCCAGCCATTCTCATCTCTAAGTTATGATCAGCCTGAGGCAAAATTTCATTGATCTATGATACTGTAATCCTAATTGCTTATTGAAAAAATATACCTACATTTAAAAGTCTTATTGTTTTCACTGTTTACATTAAGTGCCGAGTTTCAACATCCATGCAGGGACAGGAATGACTCTCACACATTGATACAATGCACAGTCGATCCGATTTATTGCTCTGCTTGCGTGGTTATATACATTTTTCATATCTGCACACGCGATCACGCTTATTCGGACAGGCTACAGACACAAATCACGCGCTGTTCACGCACCCCATATTCCCTTATGACTGGTAACTATGCACTAACACTAATAGCAACAGACCGCCTGCACGTCCTTGAACACATCTTGTTTTTGCTAACCCACATCATGTGCGCTATCAGAACTTTTCTCAATGACTCTTCTTAGCTGTCCTTTCCAGTGGCCTGTTCAGTTATGCGAACTGTTTTGCTTAAGCGGTCTAGTCATGCTAACTCTCAAGCTACATCGACCCCAACAACTAAGAGTAGAAATAACTCCAGCTCTGGATCATTTCTCTGCTCAATATTCATTGGCTTTTGCCCTGTGACAACATTATGATTGTGAGCAATGTGGGTGGAGTGACAGAACTGTTTCTCCAATTTACAAACCTGAGTTGTAATTCACTGCGAACCTGTAATGACTTCTCACATCCATGGTGTCTCTTAACTGATATGCCTTGTGATTTACTCATGAAAGTTTAATCATGTGTAGCCATGTTCTGTTTCAAAATATATACTGGACTGTTTTAACAGGGTTTAAAAATACCTCCGTGTTGATTTCCTATCGGAAGAACATTACTGTTGTCAGAGTGATGTCAAAGCAATCACCATTTTACACTGTAATAGCCAGAGATCTTAGGGAGGATTCAGGGAAAGAAGCGTTCACAGTTGTTTTAATTTTACTGGAGAAAAATAGATTTTTAACTGACTGAATAATATACTATTAACTGACTAAATCTATTCTCTAAATAAGAGGTGAAAGATAAGTTTCTGACTCTTTATTCAATAATTTATTCCTATTCAACGTTTATTTGTGTACTTGCAGTTACTATATGTAAATGATATTGTGAAAAACTTGTTTACAATGAAGATTTTCTGTTTCTATTAAAAAATACTTTCTTTGATTACTTCAAATAGAAAGTGTGCTTATGCTGGTCAGGAAATCAATGAATCTATTCGAAACCTCACCAAAATCCTACATTCTACTCATGATCACAAGAGTCTTTGAAATAGTCACATTATATGAATTACTAGACTTCAGTCGTACTTATTTCTATGACTATCTATGTAAAATTTTGGGCACAAACCAAGCACACATTTTTTCATGTGAATTATGGCACGTCCCCTTACTCTCAAAAAATAGACTGCTCTATGGCTGCATAGACACAAAAACAAACCCTCTAATGACAGGTGGGCAATCTGAATGCCAGGATAACAAAGTGCTGTGATTCAGACGTTCTTTGGTACTGGCGGTTGTAGAAAGGGACTTCCAACTGGAGTGGCCTTGATCCATCATTACATTTAAAAAATAGGAAAAAATGAATATCAGTGAGTATAAAATGTCTCTGAAAACTGTATTACTTTTAGTGAGTGTGAAAATCTGTCCCTGTAAAATCCATCACAAGATTCCTGATAAACCTGAACATGAGACTGTCCTCATAGCAAGTGACAAAAGGTAAACTCCTTCATCAATAAGTATAAAGCAAGCAAATTAGGTTTTTACTCTCAACCATACTCTGTAGTAACCTGCCTTTTCTATTAACCTTGTGATATCCTGATGTTCGCACCTGTTTTGGCGTTCAGAGTGTTCAGAGATGCACCTCTGATATTCTGCTTGCTTGTGTTATCTGTAATAATCAGTGGATTGACTTTCATCTCCTTGATAGTTCTTGATCTCAGAAACAGCAATTCAGATAACTATGTTGATATTTTTTCATTGCTTCCACAATAAGAGTCAATGCACACAAAGAAACCTGAAGGATGTGTGTATATGCAAGTTACATATTTTACACTATATGTGCTGTACAAATATACATAATTTCCCAGCATTGCATTATGCATTTTGCCTACTTTAAAAGGCTGATGAAGTCTCTGCACAGCGCTCTGAGATATTCTTCTGTATTTAATATGCTTCTTGGGAGCAGAGACCACTGAGGACACAAACAGATTAGGTCTACCCACAGATTTTTCTCAGCTGAACTTTTCATAATTAACATTAGCAGTTCCAAGACTCTTATTTTTTCTTGGCAAAAGAGTATATTGGGGCAGCTGAAACCACGATCACTGCTTGTGAATGTTTCTAAGATCAGCAAAGAAGTATTACTGCAGCAAATTCCCCTCTTTTATTTCTATTGACTGAAAGGGAATATGAATCCAAACAAATCGCTCAGATTTTAAGAATCGAAAGATGTCCTATAATGCATCTGCAATGCTTAAATGAAAGGAAGGATGTTGTACGTGTGATGTTTTTCAATCGCTAGCAGTTGCCTAAAAAGATAAACTTTATTTCTGTGACAGTTTCTGAGTAATTTTAGATTCAGCTGCTAATAGACTGGTATTGATTTTTGCAATGTTCAGTTTTTGAATCGCAAACCATGAGTCAGAAAGTAAGATGAAAGTGTACATTTTGATGAATTACAAGAATTCAACTATCAGCAGAGAGAGGAGGGCTTTCAATATGAGATCCAGTTGCCTGCATCTTAGGGTAATCTGGCCTCCATCACACATTGAGATTTAACCCAGGTGATTGGTGCTATTGCCTGCCTATGCAATTACCCTAATGGATAGTTGTGCTTGTACTGAGAACAAAGTTGTGTGTGTCCTACTGAAAAGAAGTACAAATACACTGGCTTAATAATGAAAATATATTAGGAACACATATACCCCTAACCAATGTTCTCCATCCCCAAAAGTTTTTGTGTATTAAACATTTGGTGACAGATAGTACATAACCTAATCCTCTCTGTGGTAAGGTTAGTAGTGTAAGTAGAGTAAAATGGTGCAGCTAATCAAGGTGATATCGACCAGTATGTCCCTGATTGTGTCAAAACAGAAGAAACATAGTTAATTAAAAGAAAATGATAATTTTAGGTGATCTGTTATGGGAGAAGTTTGTCTCTTCTGAATGGAAGCACTTCTGGTTCGCTCTTCCAAATAGCTGTAAGCTGAAGAATTCTATTAAATTCACAGATATCTGCAACCTTGAATTTCTCTCTTCCCTTCTACTTCTGAACTCATGAAAGAGATTGTGTCTGCATGCTTGTCACTGGGATATCACTTGAAGAATAGCACATTTGAAAATAGCTTACATCTGTTATGCATCCCTGGAAATGTGACATAGTCTTCTGGTGTTTAACTACATGAGAAAAAGTTCAACCCATGTGGAAATCATGACTGTGCTTTCAGTGTTCTTCAAAGTCATAGCCATAAAAAGGAATTTTTAAGTGGATGCCTAAATATTTATTTGAGAACCTTAGTTTTTCTTCATTGCTGGTAAATCTAGAAAAACTGAATAGAAAAATTCTATGATTATTCACACATTTATTTCTTTCATCAAATTTTTAATTTGTAAACTATCAGTTCACTTTTTTTCCCTTAATTTTCTGAGCATTCCTAAATTCTCCAGACTGTGCAGTGACTTACTGTTTGTGATCTCTTTTTTTCTCAAATGATCTCATTATCTTAAACCCACTAATATAAAGTCTTCCATGGAATTATCCATGATTTTAATGTACTTTTTTAATAAATCAGGAAAGCTGGTATAATTTCATATTTTTGGTATTCTGGTATCTTCGAACAATAAATGTTGTGGAAGAACTAAGTAGTATTCCGTGTTTAGTGCTAAATTTAACTTACAGAAATCTTAATGCATGTTAGATGAAATTTTGTTTATGTAACTTTTCACTTTTTATCATGACAGGAACACTCATTAAAAACAAAAAAGAAAGCAAAATGAACATAGGATCATTCAAATTCTTTAAAGATAGGTTATTCAAATTTTTAAACTTATCATCTTGTTATGTGATGTACCAAAATGTGACTTGTTGGTCATCTTTTCCTTTATTTTTTAAAGATACAGGAGAAATATACATTCAGCAAAATTTACATAGTATTTGTCACTTTGCCAGAAAGATGATAGAATGGTCTCAAAAAACTAGAGAGATATACTTTTTCTGTCTAAATTATAAGGTACGGTAAAAATTCAGTGTCTGGAATTAGAAATCCATAGCTCTTCCACATGGAAATATTTGACAGTTCTTACAATCTAATTGTAACATTTGGTTTTTTCAAACACTTCTTATATGCTGCATTGTACATTTTGTCACACAGGTATATTTATATATACACTATATAGAAGTAGTATTTTTATATCTCTTTTTACACATATGAAGTACATATACACAGAGAAACTATTTTGCTGTTCTTAAATTCTTCATATCAATTGCTTCAATGTGTTTTTTGACAGGTTCTAACTCTCAAACAATATATATTAGCACTGGTAGGCAACGTTTGCCATAAGGTAATAAGGCAAATGAATAATATATCAGCATTACATGAAGCCTTTATTTCTCCCAGTATCTGTGAGAAAACTCGTTAAGAACCCCTAATGCTAACTGGGTTTTTGTGCTGGGTTTGTCCTTCGTGAACTACCCTCATCTTCTTCCTATAACCATCATGAATCCTACACTACTGAAGAAATACATACAGTTTATGCCACCTTATGAAAATACTACAGGTGAAAAGGCTTTTCAGATCAAAGTCTAAAAATACATTTAACCATGGTAAGTATGTCAAAGGAAGTTTGTGCTGAAGATACAAGAAGCTCTGTCAGAAGATTTTAAAACTTTGAGGTGTCTAAAACTTCATGAATCTGTGAATGTAGTTAGATCTTCATCTTCTTTCTTTATTTTCCATATTCTTTAGAATGAAGATGAACTCAGCCTCATTCAAAATTAATATAAGTAAGATTCACGTGTATCTATCCGTCTGTTCATATACAGAAAGTTTGTATGCATAGCGGATAGTCCTAAACGGCATATTAAAAAAAGGTCATCACTAAATATATTATTCCTTAATTAATTTACTATATTTATGAAAAGTTAAGCAATTCACTGTCTGTGTGTAACATAACTAGTCCAAAGCAATTGGATATAAACATACTATTTTTAATAATTTCTCAATCTATACTATTTTCCAAACTCCTGGACTGATTAAACACTCTACTATTCTGCATCAGAGGGTAGAGAAATTGTGATGCCATGAGACTAGTAATTGCTATGAATACTTTCAGTAAATGTGCATGTCTGAATTTCACACGAGGGAGAGAATAAAGCCTACCTCTGGTAGCAAAATGGACCAGGAGGTAAAGCTTATCATACAGTGTGTGTAAGATATCTATAATTTCCATTCTTATGGTGGAATGTTCCTGTATTCTTCCATTGTTTTGCTCTCTTCACATATAGCAAGAAATTTGATGATCAGCGTTCAGGTACATGACCTTAGAGTAGAGAGTCAAAAAAATTATTTTGGTTGGGAATCACAGTGTTCCTGAACTGCTGCTTCACTCTAAAATTATGGCAATGTAAATAATAGAGTCAAATCCAGTGTTAGGATTGGAGCATTTGGGACATTCGATCAGATGAATAATTACATTTTATTCCAACACAAACTTTGTTTCTTCTTCGAGTGGGCCTTTGAATGTTGCCCTGTCAGTGCCCATCACTCCATAGTGGTAAGTTCTAGGTAGAAGGAACCTTTATATCTCAGAACTTGACTTCAATTTTTCCAGGAGACAAGTGTTTAAGTGCCATGCCAAAATACTGCCAGAGATTAAGCAGTGGTAGTAAAAAAAATTTCTCCTCATATATTTTTTCGAAAAACAGAAAGAATCACAAACCTGAACTGACCCCAAAGCTCAAGTGAAATTCTCTTTTATGGTATAATAGTTCAGGCTCCAGGTATGCAGTAAAAGTGCCTAATGTAGTTGACGGGACTTTAATTAGATAAAGATAAGATCAATCTACAGTATTTACAAACATTCTTAGAAGTATATTGTTTTTTGTGCAAACAGAAGAAGGGGCATTATGCTCTTTATATGACACAGAAGACTTTACTCATTGCAGGTTATTAATGCCAAATGATGCTTTCAGGAACAGAAAGTAAAACTAAGGCAACATATAGAGAAAGCACTGAACTGGGACTTGGAGAATACAGCTTCAACTTCCGGTGCACTGCAGCAACTTCATACTTAAGTAAATGAGCTTAAATATTGCTTTTCCTCAATGAAGATAATATGTCCCTTGCTTGCTGCCTTTAAAATATCTGCCATGTAAAGATTTGTGCTGTCAGTTCTTTGGGGTAATATGATACAATTATTTGGATCCAACTAGCTTACAAGTCTAAGCCTGACATGAAAGGTTTTCACTGAAGTTAGCTGTTCATTTAGCTGAACAAATACCAAGTCACTGCTCTTATAGTATTAGAAAAAGATACAGATAGTGTAACTGCCTTAGGTGGGGAGAGAAGCATATGAGAGAAAACATGGATAAGTGGAATCGTAAGAAAAATTGGGAGTGGAGAAGTTTGTTTGGTAAAGATTGGAAACACATTGTGCTGAGAAGAAACATACCTCAGGAATCTAAACAGAGCTGTGGGTCTTGATATGTATATAAGCCATGTCAAAGAGTTTCTTCACATGAAATGTGAAAAAACATGTTTTATCACATGAAATTAAAAGCCATTTGACATTTCTTTTATCATATTTATTAAAGATTAGGCAGTTCACCTACAATACAGCATAACTATATACAAAAAAGGAAATTTCTTGAAAATGTTAGACTAGTCTGGTTTAGTTTAGAAAGAGTAATTTTCAGTGCCGAGTATTTGGAACTTGAATAAATTAATTAAATACTTTGGTATTCTGGAGCTATGTTTTTCATTAAAAATTTTTTTTCTCTTGTTTTTCCTTCTGACTTCTCTTGGTAAGTCCAGAATATGCTGCTAATGCTCCTTCAAAAACACTTCCTTTTCAATGCCAAAAGATACCTTCAGGAAGAGAAAATATAATTAAGACAATGTATAGAGAAAACTGAGACCTGGGACTTGGAGGGTACAGGTTCAGCTTCCAGTGCCTTGCAACAGCTTCATGCAAGTGAGATAAATATTGCTTTTCTTCAATTAAGAGGGGATGTCCCTATCTTGCTACCTTTAAAATGCAATATATCATCACAAATTGTTGCTTTATAACAAATAAATTTCTATTCCCCAGCTCTAGTCTTATATTAGAGACTTTGATAACATAAAAAAAAGTGTGGAAATAGTTTTCGTAGCTCTGTGTAGTTAAGTCAAGAGATTTTCTTTCATTAATCATCCCTGCTGATGACATGATTATTGAACTATCCAGCTTGAGGAGTTGGAGCCATCTTGATCTTAGTGGATTTACTATAGCCAACTTGCAGGTGAAAGAAACAGAGTTAAAATCTCTTAAAGGTGTCACCCACAATTTCTGAAAAGATTATATGCTCTGCTTAAAGGACAGACATGGGACTTTGATCAAGTCTATTTTTTCATTTTCCAGGTGAAAGTCAAGAGTCTGTTTGTTGTGTTCAGCCAAATGGTACTTTAATTCAGGTTGTATGAGCATGATTTCTCTGCACGTACAATTAACTATGCATTCACATCACTTTGCATTGTGTTAACTAGAGATTTTATCTAAGGAAATGGTAACATCTATTCTGTGATTATGGAACTACAGAATGAAAATCAGGGTCAAAGTCATAAAAAAGCTAAGCTGAAGAAGTTGGCCCCTCTGGCTGATAGGAAACAGATGTGCCTCTAGGTGATCTAAATCACATACAGGACTGGGTAAAGTTGAATTGTCATCTAATTAACAGGTCCTTCAAACCTATGGAAATAAATAAGTGTCCTGCCTTATACAACCCTACTAATCCTTTACGAATTTTCACATCAGCCACTGTCCTTCTTAGCAGAAGAATGCAGGTGGCTGGTGTTTATGTAATATATTGCTTATTTTCTGTCATTACTTGAGAAGTTGTATTCTTTTTGCTTTGGAATACTGGGATGAAATATAACAGAAGTCAGGAGGCGACCCTTCAGTGCCCTAAGTGTTTGTATATTTTATATTTCTACTTAGAATTAGAGTGAAGCACCCAAAGATAGTGATGTATGAGGAAAGCTAAGAAATAGCCTATGAGCATAAGGAAACTTGGAAGACAGGGAACTGGAAGAAAAGAAAGATAGGGAATTGGAAGAAAATATAACATAATAAATAAAAAAGCTTTTCTGGGGGAAGAAAAGAGTAATGACAAAGGAAGCTTACATTTGTTTGATTGTATGTCTTTTGACAGAAATTTAATAGATTTGGAACAGAGAGAAAAGTACCATTACTGGGAGAGAGTTTAGGTGGGACAAACTGTCTGCTATGGAAACTGTAGATTCAGTGTAAGTGGAAGCAGATAAGTTCTTTAGCTGGGAGGATGGCATTAGGCAAACATAAAGAACAAATTTTGTGAGAGAAATTGGCCTGGTGTAACAATTTTTGTGGAATAACTTTGAAAATGCAGGCAGGAAGGAAGAAGGAACTGTAGGTTTGGCCATTGGCAGGGTAGATAACATCTTAAGAGGGAGTCGAAGGTGGAAGGAAGCCTTGAGAATGCCTGTTGGCATGGAAATGGAGAGATCAGAGATCTGATGTCCAATCCTGTGTGCTGATGGTCAACACACCCTGCAAAACTGGGTGGACAGACTGAGCACTAGAGAGAGGATGCTTAGCAACACCTGAGAGAGAAGGAGCAGAGGGGAAGACTAGTGATGTTTGGTGAAAATCTTATAAATTAAGGGCCTTGTTACTAACAGCAAATTTCTGACATGAGTATCTCCAGACATATTGTTTTTTGGGTTTATGTTGAGGTTACAAGTTGGCCTATGTTTTTGTTTCTAGAACTTCATGACTTAACAATGCCTTCTGTTTTCTAGGCCAGTGAACACTGTTGGTGCTGCCAAAATAACATCTTTGTTCCCCTGGGAGGCAAGTGTCAGCTATGTCTGGTTTTGAGGCAAAACACTAGGAAGGCTTAGATAGTTCAAGTCCTAAACAAGAGAATAAAAAAATTTTGTAGCATGGATTTGAAGAGAAAATATGGTAGGGATGTAGGCAAATATAACATTACGTGTACTCTGTCTGCTATAGTCTTAAAGAGGTGAAAAAGAATTCTTGGCCACGAGCTGGCGGGGCTCATTGAGAGGGCTTTAAACTAGGTTCGAAGGGGGAAGGGGATATTGCCCAGCTCACTAGGGATGAGCATAGGCTTGGCGTGC
>Ga0065711_1045965_pt1 | contig 13167 bp, 11 predicted proteins | sample Hoacrofraction12_FD_59098 | JGI IMG/M metagenome (GOLD analysis project Ga0065711, IMG submission 59098) | Hoatzin crop microbial communities from Cojedes, Venezuela - Epithelial fraction 12 v2 (version 2) | ecosystem: Host-associated > Birds > Digestive system > Esophagus > Crop | place... | reverse complement strand
CCCCGCCGAGGTCTGCTACCTGCTCCTTCTGGCCTCCGCCCCGAAGCGGCGAGCAGGGCGGCGAGTGCCGCGGTGGCAGGGTGTTGCAGGGAGCGATGGATGGGGACACACCGGCACCGGGCTTTTTCTGCCGTCCGCTCCACCGGTTGCCGCAGGGCGAGCAGCTGGCTCGTTCTGCTGTTCCCTTCGAAGCAGTACGCCAGGAATTCGCATACAGCGTGCTTCATACTGTGAACTACAGGATGCATTGGAAGAGGAGGCTCATAAGCCACGAGGCACATCATGGGTGTGCCTTTTTCCTAGCTTTAGGTAGGGCATTTTCACTCTTTGGCTTAGGGCATTGATTTTCAGGAGGAGGCCTGAGCTGTTTATATTTAGTAGGAACTCATGCAGCCGAAAGCGAAAACACGTTACAAAGAAAGGGAGGGCAGTTTGGATTTAGCTGGGAGGTGTAACGCATGCTGACAGTGGGTAACCCCAGAGCGATAAGAAGTGTTTTGGGATGCGACAGCTAGAGAGGGGCTATCGGGGCTAGAGGAGAGAGGGCATGGGACAAAGGTGCTGCCACCAGCATTGCATGCAGGTGGTCATGTAGACTTCTGTCTGGTAACAGCACCTCCAAGAAGCACATTTTACCCACAGAACAGGTGAATTAGACAGCAGTGTATGGGCCTCAGCCTGCTTCATACAATACCACAAAGGTGAACAAGGATCAAGCAAAAGTATTTTTGTGTCTAGCATCCCAAAACTATTTGTAGAAGGAGATGGGACAACACATACTTTGCAGAGTAAGAACAATGCTTTTCTACTCAACTGTTAGGCAGGCTCTGGCCCACCCACAGAGGTTTAGGGACCCCCTTTCCTAGCAATAGGTGGTAGATCAGCTCCCTCCAGGGGGCTCAGCGCCTTCTGCTTCTACTAAAAACACCGGCCCTCTGTTGCTTGCTTCAATGGGAGCAAGCCTGGGCCTAGCAGGCAGACACCCACCCTGTTCTAGGATTGGGGTGAAATCCCTGTTCTAGGATTTCATTGCTAATCTGATAGGCAGCTACCTGTAATCTACAGACTGCATTCTATAGCCAGCTTTGCTGCTTACGGTGAATTTGAATCAAACTTACCCCACTTTGCATTGGGATAGGAATGGGATATTTAAATATGAATGCAAACCTCTGCTTCCCCAGCCCACTCTTACATCATGACTGTAGGAAGCCTACTGTGCTGTTCAGTAGTGCATGTGGAAACACATATGGATATAGTATCATACTCTAACTTCCACCACAGGAAAAAAACCAAACGCATCTTCATTAACTAAATTGCAGTAACAAGAACAGTTATTTGTTCTGTTCAAGAGCTTGGACAAGTGTTGAATCACAACAGCAGTAGGCTGTTCTGCTGCTTAAAACTGTTTGATGACTGAAACTCACACTCTTTGATTATTAGCTCTGAAGAGAGAAATAAGGATTGAGTATCTAAACATTTTTGCTATGGAATTATGGATTGGCACAAATGAAAAAAATCAGAATGCAGGATATGGGCAGAAACATTTACAAATGTGTGACAGGTACTAGATCTTCGCAAAGAACCAAGAGAATGCAGTTACTAGCAAGTGGAGTGTTGATGGCCACTGTCATTTGAGTTTTTACTATTCTGAGATGTTATTGCTGTGGAATTTTCTTTAACCTGAAGCTGAAGTTAGTATTTTAGCAGTTCAGGTTACTGTCCACATAGTTCTAGTCAGTTTATATGCCACTATAATCACTTCCAAATCATTTTACATTTCTCAGAATCTTGTGCTAAACCTCCCAGATTTTCTGGATTTCTCTATTTTAGAACTAGGGTTTAATCCGAGTTAACTGATGCAGTAGAACTCTATTGGTAAAAGTTTTCTGAATCTACAGTAACTGTTAAAGCCTGACAATGTTCTGCTAATTTCATAACTCAGTATAAGAATTCTCATAGCACTGAAAAGCTCAGCAAAAGAGCTGGGATTTGAATTCATTTCTCTCATTGCACCTCATCCTTTCTCAGACATGTTTAGACTCACCCTTGTATACTACTGCTATTGCCTTCTTCCATCTATTTACATACAAAGTGACACCTCACAAAAATATGTTGCAGTGATTTACTGTTGTCTCTCTATATTTTTAATTATCACTGGGATCCAGGAATAAGACTTTGCAGATGGAAAAAATAAAGGCACGACTGAAAGCAGAATTTGAAGCCCTGGAGTCTGAGGAGAGGCACCTGAAAGAATACAAACAGGAAATGGACCTACTGCTGCAAGAGAAGATGGCCCATGTGGAGGAGCTGCGACTGATCCATGCTGATATTAATGTGGTATGCAACAGTGCAGCTGCAGACAGCCTGACTAGGACACAGTTGTATATGAATCATTCAACAGGTTGTGGAATTGTGAACATCAGTGAACTACCACTGGTTCAATAATCTGGACTTTACAGCACCATCCTAGGATCCTAGAAAGAGTGCAACATAAATTTACCTCAGGATCATTTTTTTTGTTTTCCTGCTGGTGTTCAGCAAGATATTTTGTAGTGTTGGCATAGTAATCATTTGTGCCAAGAGGATAGATAACCAAGCCCATTGTGGCTATAACTTTACCAGTAGCCACAGTAACATCGCTCTGGCAGTCCCATAGAAAACCGTTCTTCCTGTTAAGTCTTTTCTCATTTAGCACATGGAAACAGAGAAGCTTGGGCAGCTAGGTGGGACTTTTGATGTGGAAGAAAAGATACTTGGGGAAAATACACGATCTTTGTTAAGTTCTTAGTAAGAGCTGACTTTCATCAGTGAGTGAAACAACAAAACATGAAGAAACACCAGCCTAAAGGGAATTAATACAAATTAGAGAAAAACAGTTTATAAACAAGGAAGATTAGCCAATTAGAGGGGATAAATGGGGAATCTGTTCCTAAACCTGCAGTTTTTATGTCATGTTAGGGCACTTACATGACTGTACAGTGGTTTCTAGCTCTGAAGGTACCTGTGCTTTGCACCAGAAGTAAAAAGTTCCCACACTGTAAGCAAGTACAAGCTACATACTGGATGTGCAGACTGCATTTATTTATCACTTGGAATGTCTATTCCCTTACCCAGCTGCATAACCTCAGTCTCTGTTTCATCCTCCCCTCTTCTTCCTGTCAGAATGTCTTTTTCTCTGCTGCATTTCCCATTTACTGCAGTAAGGGAAGCAGGAATGTTTCCTTAGCTTGCTTGTTAACCTCTAAACATCGGTGTTCAGGTATCTTAGAAACACAGAAAGCTAGTTTATTCTACTTTAATTTCCTTTTTAATGTCCCTTGAGTTTTCCGTAGCTCCTCACTTGCTGACTTATCTGTAGCCTGTCTGCCTGCTTTTTCTGTTGCTCAGAATGCAGTCATGCAGGTTGAGTGCACCTTTTTTAGACAAAAATGCATCCTGTATGCCACTTTCAGTGGCTTCTTCCTTGCCCAGTTTTTATCCTCCCAGTATCTTGCCTCTTTGTTTTACTATTGCATTGTCTCCAATCTCTTCCAACTTGAGTGAGAAAAATGTCTTCTTTTTGAGACAGTCTCTAGCTCAATCAGAGAGCTATTAAAGGAACAGTTCTTTAAAAGCATGCCCACCCTCCTGTTTCAGATGGAGAATACTATCAAGCAGTCGGAGAACGATCTCAACAAGCTCTTGGAATCTACCCGTCGCCTGCATGAGGAGTATAAACCCCTGAAGGAGCATGTAGATGCTTTGCGGATGACTCTGGGATTGCAGAGACTGCCAGATCTATGCGAGGAGGAAGAGAAACTGTCCCTTGAGTAAGTTTCCGAAGCAAACGTTACCCGGCTTTATACCTTCTCTCGGTTCTGCTGGTTATTTTGCCATTTTACTTTTGTTGGTGGGTTGAAAAAAGCACTTAAGAGGTAAGCATGAAAAACAAAAGTTAACAAAAAAGGGATGTGGGAGCACATGTATTTGATAACATTCAGTCTGAATTTATTGAAGTTAAATTTAGATTATCCAAGTGGCAAACTCTACATATGACATACAAAAATGCAAGGGTGGTTGGTTCTCTAGATTTTGATACCATATGCTGCTTTTTCTAGCAAGACTTTTTTCCTGAAACTATTTTTTTTTTTTCCGCTTGTTTAACAAGCAGAGGTTGGAGGCAGTAAAAGAAAGGGAAATAAAACAAGTATTCTTCAGTTGGTTTGTGCTGCTGCTAGTCACAATTTTACTTTTTGCTGCATGCACATGGCAGTGGCATTTAGCTATACACCTATGACTGTCAACAAGTAAGTTTACCCTAGATGTGGAATAGATTTAATAATAAATTACGGTTTCATTTTTAGGTATAACCTAGGTTGTGGAGGGTGATAGAATTAGCTTCTATTCAAAAAACCAGTGTCCTTTGTTTAACAGATCCATTTGAAATGCAGGTGGTGTTTAAAGAAACTTACATTCCTCTTAACGTCCAGCATATTTGGCATCATTTTCACAGACACACAGTTTTCAAGATTTCTTTTGCAATCAGAAATGCTGTTTTCCATTCCAAGCACCTTGACACTGCAGAGAATGTATTAATCTATTGCATACAAAAGTTACTCATTTTAACAGAATAAAACATAAAAACTAAGTTTGACAGAGATGCATCTAAAGCTGTTAAAGATTAAATATATATGTTGTCTATTTGGCATCCTGTTGGATGTATATGCAGTTGTACATCAAAATATCTTAGAAGCTGATAATCTGGAATCTGGCCAAAGTGTACAAATGCAGAGGAAAATACCACTGATTTTATTTATGAACTAGTCCAAGTGGTGTCTAAGAGTAGGCAATTCGACTCTAGTGGAGGAACACGATAAGGAAATGTGATCCGTTATATTTTAACACAAAAAATCCTTTACAAACTAATGGAATACTCCAAAAAGTGGTTATAGTTTTTATTTGTTTTTCTTTTGTCTAGCTACTTTGAAAAGCAGAAAGCAGAATGGCAGACAGAACCACAGGAGCCTCCCATCCCAGAGTCTCTGGCTGCAGCTGCAGCGGCTGCCCAACAGCTGCAGGTGGCTAGGAAACAAGATACCAGACAGACAGCAACTTTCAGACAACAGCCACCTCCAATGAAGGTCAGGAGATTTAATGCGCTGAGTTTTCTCTTTTGGCATTGGAATGTATTATGTTTATAAAGTTGATCAGTGCTTATGAAAAGGAAAAATTACGTGTCCTGATTCTGATTTTTCCTGCAGTGGTTCAAATCAAGAACAACCCCAGTAGATGTAACGTAGTAGTACCAGCCATCAGTGGTTAAGGACAAGGCTCTGTATTATTTGACTCCTTTCTGACTTAAGAGTATCCATCAACAAATGTAGGCAATTCCCACTCCACTTGTGTTTCATGTGGGAGAAAGGCATCTAAGAAGAAAGAAAGGCTGGGCAAAAGAAAAACTAATAGCTGGGAGTTAATCCCAAATGGATTCTTATCAGAAGCAATGCACATATTTTATGAGGGAAAGTAATTACTGACGATGCAAATTACCAGGAAAGGTGATTGTTTCTGCACTTCGTGGGATCTTCAAGTCAAAACTAACATGGATTAATTTAACCCAACCACAGGCACTTAAGTGACAGTTTTACTCAGTTCCATCTATAGTCAGTAAAAAGAGCTAAGTAATTCCGTTGGGGTATTCATCTCACCCAAGTTCCGAGGGTTCACTAAGGAGGCAAACTGACGTAGGTACACTGTGTAGTTGAGTACTTACCTATCTGGAGTTAGGCCATTGAAAAGCTTTTCTGAAAATAATATGCTTCAGTCAAATGGAAGTTAAAGGGCTTGGTACAAAGCAAAACGGCAGAGTTCTCTATCTTGTGTCCAGTATGTGGAATTCATCTAATCACCCACTCCTGCCTTGGATTCTATGACATCACAGTTGGCCTTCACTGTAACTTCTCTGACTCAGTGAGCTATTACGCATGTAAACATCTTCAAAACATGTGGAACATTTAACACAAAATAGAATTTAATGTTAAAATTATCGACATATGCCTGAACCATGTCTCTGCTGAACTGTAGTTTCAATGCGATACTCTAGGTTTTCCGTTAGCCTAAAGTTACTGTACAGTCCAGAGACCTGGACTGTATAGAATGTAGCATTGGTTTGCCTTTGAAGGCAAGAAGCCTTAGTTGTATTTTTCTTTACTGTAACTTAGAATATGATACTCAATAGCCCGTGTCACTATGCCACTCAAATGTTTGTAACAAGAGGCTGCAATGTCACATTTCAGGCATGTTTATCGTGTCACCAACAAATTCATCGGAATGCGCCCATTTGTCCACTCTGCAAAGCAAAGAGCCGATCTCGGAATCCCAAAAAGCCCAAGAGGAAACAGGATGAATGAAACCCAGAAGACTGACAAGCAAACGCTTGACCTGTTCCAGTACTCTTCCAGTAGAACTGCAAATTTGGCCAGACTTTACTGAAGTGCAGACTCAAGTATGACCAACCCACTGATTTCTGTTTAATGCAGTGTAAGCACAATGTTCCTGTTCTGTCTTAATTTCCTTCCAGACCATAGGATTTGGTTTTAGGAAAGCAAGTATTACTGGTGCTACAGTTTAACATTTCAATCATTCCATCTTCTGGACTTCTAAACAAAGTAGAATTCTTATGCAAGTATCCTAAATGCCAGGCTTTTCCTATTGGCCAAATGTGATTACCACAAAGGCTTTTACGTTCTCTTTTTAAAAACAGATGTTACTAAAAGATTATTGTGTTTTCTCCTGATAACAGGATACTATTTGAAGTGCTGAAATAGCAGGTGTGTCTGTTTTTTTCACTAAAGAACAATTTGTTTTCCAAGCTAGTAAGACTGCGCATGTTTGGGTATCCAGCAGAGTTCTTTTTATACAGGAAATGTTCAGGGGAAAAAAGAAATTGGTTGTACAGGAAATCAGTGCATTAAGGACACATGTGAGTTTTGATTTACTGGACTTTGTACCATTCCCTCAAGCTTGACTTAAAATTTGGAAGGGGGAATCAAGTTGCTGGCTGTGTATGAATTTCTAAAAATCATGTAATTTGTGATGATTTAATATTTTAATATGGTATTATTTTCAGCGGTCAGAAGATTGATTGACAAGTACAAGGCTCAAGTTAATTGTATTAGTGGTCCTCCTAGGCTCTACGGCCAACCAGCTCGCTATGGTTCTCTAGGAAACATGCATGAATTATCCCAAATCTCTATGTGCACAGACTGCAACATCAGCCATTCTGCATGTATTCTATTCCCGGTTTCTACTGCCAAAATCTCCCTTGGCAGACGTATCCTTCACTGGAGCACAGGGGAGTTCAGTAACGTGCACCAGGAACAGTGTCCAACTAAAAATGATGTATTTCACCAGAACTGCCTGGCTTTGGTGTCATCGTTCTCCCTCAACCAAAACTTCCTATTTTTGTACCCTTTAATAGGTCATTTTCAAGTAAACTTTATTTCAGCCCAGGTTTTTTTCTTGCTCTGTATGTGTGCCAAAAGAACCCTGACTAAAGAATCCTTTAGGCCACTCCCTGTATCCATGTCTTCCATTTGTTCCACCTCATGTAATAACAGTTCCTTCAATGGGGAGGATGGCAGAGGCCCAACTACAGAACAGGGACTTAAAATTTACTCATTTCCAATCACAGTTTTGTCATTTCTAATCCCAGTTTTTTTCACCGCCTTTGTTGTCTAAATTGATCTGAAGTATTAGATATTCTTTTCACTAACTTCAGGAGACAGGGACTGCCTGTTTACCTTCTTCTCTCTTTAGCTCAGGTTTTCCTCTACTATTATGCTAGAATGGTTATATTGTGAACAGGGAAGCCCCACATCTCTGGTCAGAACTTTGCCAAATGCTGGGGACCATACAAATCCACATAAACCAATTTTGGTGGCCAAATCACGTACATTGCCATTAATTCCCCAACTCTGCCGTAAAGTACATGAGTATTTTATTGAATATAATCCTATCATTTACACCAAGATCAGTTGGTATTCTCCCATTTTAATGTTTCATAGCCAAATAAACATCTGTCACCAACAGACACAGAATGTGGACCACGTGCCCCTGAAAATACGTGAAAAGCGGATTCTGCTAGCTGAATTACTGGGATTCAGTCTCTGTGAAATAGCAATAATGGAGGATACTCTGACCCCATGCTCCAAATGGTAGTAGTGCGCTAACTATTGTTATGCTTGTTTACCAAGACAAATACTGGATTCTACTTTTAAATGTCAGAGCGGACACATGCTCTGCCCTGCTCAGAGCAATTCCTATTGAGTTTAAGTGAAAATGCATACAGAGTTAAAGGACAGTATATGGACTCCCCAAAGTGCATGCAGGAGAGCAGCATACTTTGATAACAGCTGTACATACATTTAAGAAGTTGTGACAGTGGAGAATGGGCAAATGGTCTGCAGTGAACTTGTACTAATAGGATAGATTTATAGAAACTTTGACTTACAGTTCTGAAATAAACAGGGTTAGTTGTAGCTGCTCTCACTTCAGTGTTACTTTGCCAGGTTCTTTCTGTCTTGGGAGATATCTAGAGCTCTAAACTGAAGTATGCGTAGGGATGCACTGTTTACTAATTTAGTATGGCAGTTTTGTATTTTTGCTTTTTTAAACTAGTCTCTTGTGCTCTCGTGTTTAACAAGGTTGTTTTTTTTTTAAAGAGAAAAAAATGTGAATATGTCATATTTGTACCAATCATGTACTAGCATTTACAAATCTGTTTTCACATCCTTTATGAAGTCCTGCGATAATAATAGCCAAAAGGCCCCGGGGAGGTACTTAACTCTCCTGTACTTACACTCACATTTCTCCATATAAACAATAAACTAGTAAGAAAAATTCAGAGAATACTAAAAATAAAGAGACACCTTTTGCTCACAGATTATCCTTTTATGTATTTCTCTTCTGCCTTCTTGTAATTTATGTCATCCAGAGCAGAAATCGCATAAATGATGGCTTATAAATGTATTTAGTTCATTTATACTTGTGAAACAAAACATAAATTGCAACCAGTGATTTGAAACTGTGTCAGCAGATAAGCACGTTTTTAGAACAAGGTTCCTCAATCACTTAGGAAACTTGGTTGAAATTGCGTGTTGTGTATCTGAAGTTCTTAAGTAACACAAACTTGTCCTTTAGCTTTCCCAGGAGACTGTTTTTATAACCAGATTAAGATACTCTTCATAGTAATCTCGTTTCTACAGAAGTTACTAATGTTGTCCCCAGAAAGTTCCTAGGAAGAACAATAAGGATCTAAAGGTATAACTGTAAAAACAGACAATGGACCCCCCGACACACACAAAGAATGCAAGTAAACCCAGAGATGACTTGCCAAATTAAAAAAAAATTCCAAAGCTCAAAGCTTTGAAGAGTTTCAGAAGTAATCAAAATACACCCAGAAAGCAATCATTCTGCCTTTAAAAACATGCTACCTAAAGCTTCTCCATTCTGTGCTAATGGCTTAAAAATCAGCATCTAGAATTACATTGGTTCGCATCTCACCCGTAACCCTGCCAGCCTACTAATGCCAACATCTGCAGCGCGTGCAGGAAGCATGTATTGATTAATCTTGCTGCTTTATTTATTTATTTGTTCCAACATGCAACATAAACATATTTGTTCTCTGATTACAAACCCATGAACACGGCTTAGTAGCCGCCTGCACCCGTTTTAATACTCTTTGTTCAAGACATGCATAGAAACTAATCACAGCTTCATTCCCTTTGAGCTGAAGGGACCGTGACCCAAGCTGGCTGGTAGGCAGGCTTGAATGTATCTGCCCAGTTCAAACATAACCCAGCTCCCAGGGAACACCCTGGAAGTCAGTGAACTCAAATCATGTAACACTACCGTTGTTTACTTGCTTTAACATTTACTTTTCTCAGTGTTTCGTGTTTACTTACTTCAGGCAAAAGGACATCCAAAATAAATTTTATTCCATCTCCATTTATTTGATGCAGATTTTTAGTGTCTATTTCACTGTGTATTTCTTTCAAGTAGTTTACTACGAGGTCTAACTGTTCTTCATCCTCTAAAAAGGATGAACATGACACAGGTCATGTACTTACTAGAATTCAGGAATTCTTTCAGCCACCAGGATTGTTTTCTGCTTTTTAGAACAGCCGAAAGATGCTCTTTGGCCCCCTTGGTCTTCGCTATAAACTCCACTATCTCTTTATTCACTTTATCTCTAGAAGCTCTTGTTCTGTCAGGATGAAGTTTCTTGAAGGTGTCCTGAGGTGAAGTCTTTTCAGGATCTTCCTCTGCTGTGTTTGGAAAGGTCATTTGGACTAAAACTTGATAACATTTTTTTCTAACTGGGTACCCCAAAAAGAAACGTTTCTTTTGCTTTTTAAGATTTTCTGTCTGCTTTTATCCCATTCGCTGTCTTTATTTTTTGTTTCTTCTCTCTCCTTAGCACCCTCGCTTTTTACATTTTCTTTCTACATCTTCGTTTTAGTTCACTGTCCCTGCATTCTGCTTTGCACTCCCGGATGTGTTTCCAGCTGCTGGGCTCAGAGCAAGTGGCTGCAGCGCGGTCCAGGAGAGGGAGCGATGTACTGTGGGCTGGGGTGACAGCCCCTGTTCCAGATGGGCTCCAAGTGTGGGCTGGGGCAGCCCAGGTGGGACCCATGAGGTGAGGATGGGGCTGGGCCAAGGTGTTCAAAAGGCTACAGGTGGAGACAAGCTGGGGCAGCCTTGGGTGTAGTCAGTGAGGTTGAGGATGTTGATGCTGTGCTGAGGGGCTCTGGTGGGGGGGGGAACTGCCTGGGCATGCCTGCCTGCAGGAGCTGGCTGAGGAGTGAAATGAAGGGCATTATGTAGGCAATGGGGGATTCCAGCAACGACCGGCTGGTCCCTGTGGCGAGGAAGAATCGCTCCCAGCCACCCCTGACAGAGCGCACTACCAGCACACAGCTCTGGGAGCTGGGTCTCTGTTGGCTGCATGTGTGAGCCACCGTGTGTCTGGGAAGCCTTTTGGGAGAGGAGCATCCAGGCACCTGCTGCCTGCTCCTGGATGGGTGAGGGTTGGGCAGCTGGCACAGCAGAGGAGGAAGGTGGCTGAGGCAGAGAGAGAAGCCTCGGGGCAGTGAAGTTCTCCTGCCAGTGCCAGGAGCTGTGGTGAATTGTGAGTCTGCGCCCATCCCTGCCACGCTTCTCCATATCTCTGCCTGCCTCTGTCTCCTTTTCAGGCTCTCTGGCTCCCTGAAACTTTTGGCTCTTTGGCCAGCACTGCCCTGTATCCTGTCGCCTTCTATGCTTTGTTTCTGTGTCTCTCCCTTTCTGGCTCTCCACCTGCTATTATTTCATTCTTCCCACACTGCCTCCTTCCCCCTTTCTTGGGAAAATTGCAGTTCTAGGTCTCCCTCTGCCCAGCAACCTGCGGCTGTATTTGGTGACCCCCTCCGCTCTGCACAGCGTTGCTATTGCAGTGTCTTTTCCCTGGGGCTGTCTATGCGACTCCATCTCCCAATGTTTAACTCCTTACCCTTATGGGCAGTACTCCGTCGCTTTCTAAATTCTCTCCCTATGTCTACATTTAACCAGTTCCCTGTCTGTGTGTTTTATCTTTTCCTGCCTGTCCTCTACTTCATTGCTTTTTAAATTTTGTTTCATCTATTTACTTTGCTGAGCCTATTTGAATTATTTTTTGCCTCTGTTCTTCATTCTTTTGCTTGGGAAATTTTTTACTTAGTTAACTTTTATCCAGTTTGCTGTCTCTATTTTTCATTTTTTTTCCTGTCTGTCCCTTACCACATCACTTTCAAAATTCTCTTTCTATGTCTACTTTTATGAAGCTGCCAATCCCTGTTTTTAATTGTTCTCTGTCAGTCATGTACCCCCTTGGTTTTAAAGTCTTGGTGAAGTTTACTGTCCCTATTTTTGTCTTTTTCTCTATTTCCCTAATTGCTGTTGCTTTTTAAAAGTTATCCCTGTCTACTTTTATCCTGTTTGCTGTGTTGATTTGTTAATTTTTTTCTTCTCCACTTAGCCCCATTGCTTTTTAAATTTTCTTTCAACATCTCGGTTTTAATTCACAGTCCCTATTTTTAAATCTTTTTCTGTTGTTTCCCTAATGCCTGTTGTTCTTTAAATTTTCTACTGTTATCCCTTTCACTGGATTTATTGCTTGTCTTTCCTTAGTTCCTTCGCTTTTTAGAGTCACTTTCTATGTCTGTGTTTTAGTTTGCTGTCCCTATTTTCTAATTTTTTCCCTTTATATCCCTAATCTCCACTGTTTTTTAAATTTTCTACTTTAATCTCGTTTGCCGCCTTCATTTTTTAATTACTTTTTCTCGTTTTTCCTTAGTGCCATTGCTTTTTTAGATTTTCTTCCTATGTCTCCGTTTTAGCTCGCTGTCGCTACTTTTTAATTTGTGGCACGCGACGCAAATCAACATCCTCCGCGCTGCCGCCCGCCGGTAACGGCGCTGCGGGGCCTGCGCGCTCGCCGCAGCTTCTGGTAACAAAACTCCGCGGCCGCACCAGGCGCGAAGAGCCGTCCCGCAGCGCCGGCACCGCGCGGAACCGCAGCAGCGCCCCCGCCGCCTCCTGGCCGCAGCGCCGTACTGTAGCCCGGCGTTCCGCGCAGGGACTGGTCCCTCCGGCGCGCCGTCGGCGTGTGGCGCATGCGCGGTGCCCCCGAGCAGAATGGGTGCGGCGCCCTGATGGTGGGTCTCGCGGCCGCGGGGGAGAAGAGAGGCCACCGGTGAGGCGCGGGTTCCTCTCCGGCGGGTGCGGGGATGTCTCCTGGCTGCCCGAGGGTGGTGGGACGGGAAGCTTCGAGCCGCCCGCTGCGGCAGGCTGCTGGTGCGCTGAAGGCGAGCCGGGTGCGGGCAGCCCCGAGGCCAGAGGCGGGAGGTGGCGGAAGGGAAGAGGGGAAGGAGACGGGCACCCCCCAGGCGCAGATGCCGGTCACCTTCCTATCTCGCCAGCGCTCCCCTGGCCCCCTCTCCCTCTGCGACTGCCCCTAGCTCGAGCACGTTCCCTGAAGCCTGTCCCGGAGCCCCGGCCTCCCCCAAGGCCCGTGGTGCGGGCGGCACGCTGGGCCTCGAGCGTGCCTCAGTCTCCCTTAACGCGGTCGCCGCTGCTTCTTTCTCTGTGGCAGGGGCCGCGCTGAGGACG
>Ga0065711_1045964_pt1 | contig 13167 bp, 5 predicted proteins | sample Hoacrofraction12_FD_59098 | JGI IMG/M metagenome (GOLD analysis project Ga0065711, IMG submission 59098) | Hoatzin crop microbial communities from Cojedes, Venezuela - Epithelial fraction 12 v2 (version 2) | ecosystem: Host-associated > Birds > Digestive system > Esophagus > Crop | place... | reverse complement strand
TTTTTTTTTTTTTTTTTTTTTTTTTGTGCCTGGCACTGCATTCTGCTGCCACCCATCTCCCATTAGGCCCCATTTTTCCTGGTTGACAGCTGTGGCCAGTGAGAAGTAGAGTCAACTGGTCTGTCAAGGGTTCAGCTGAGCTAACTAGAGTGCCCAGAGGAAGGCCAGATTTAGCTGAGTGCTTGTGAGTGACCAGGGTTAAAGGAAGACCCTAGTGTGTTGATCAAAGATAATTTTGCTTTGCCTTTATCCTTAAATCATTTCCTAAGCCTTCATGTAAATACAGAAATCTCTGCACATTTTCTTCAAAAAACAGGCAGTGAACTGTTTAATACTGCCGAGAGTGAGAATGCTGCTTCCCTTTAAGCAGACAAGGGATGGCTCCAGTTTGGGTCAGAAGGAAGTAACTCCCTTTGTAGTGGGAAAGTAGGAGGTCTAATGGTTACGGAAGCAGGGGGCTGAACTTCAGAGTATGAAGTTGGAGGCCTTGAGTAAAAGCAAAGTTTTCCAAAGATCAGTCCAAAGAGTAAGAGCCTTGGATTGTTTATACAGGTTAAAGTGGTTAATAGATTCCTCGGCTCTTGCTTTCAGCTCACGTGCTCTGTACGTTATGTCAGGTCTTACCAGACAGAGAAGTGGTGTGCACTGTTTTTTTGTTATCATTTTCAATTTAAGAATATATATACTATCCATGCTACTAAGGTCAAAAAAAACCAATTGTGACTGATGGACCAGAGATGAGCTTACAGGCAATTCAGCCCTGGATATAAATCAAATGTTATGTTGGGTCAGGTCTGTGAGGATATGTGTGTACTCAGCTCTCACGTGGCTGGAATTAGGATTCTAAATATCTTTATGGACCTGATGTAAGTGCATCTCCTCAGTGTATGGGAGACTTGTAGCAGAATATTGACTTTATTTTCTTGGTTTGATACCAAACTCTCTCAACCTTCTCCCCCTTTCCCCCCTCCATCATCTGAGATTTTGGTCTGGGTACGTCAGTTCTGACTGAATCCTCTCCTCTTCTGCTTTGTCAATGTGTGTTTAAATATTGTGCCCTACAGATGCCAAGATATTTGATGTTACTATGAGGATCCTCAACTACAACATCACTGAAGATTTCCATAACACCAGCAGCTCAGCATATGAAGAATTTTCAAGACTGTTGCTTACAGAGGTAATGCTAGAATATCTGTGGGTAACTTTTTTTTTTTTCAATTTAGATTTTATTAATGTAATAGATGATTTTATGCTTGGCTGAAATATCTCTTGAAAATCATCATATTGTTTCCTGTGACCTTTCTTTATAATTAAAACAAAATTCAGCTGACTAAACAGATCAACCCCTTGGCCTTATTAGCAATGGAGGCAATGAGAATTTTCCCCCACAGAAGAGTAAAGGGATTAAAAATGCAGGCATGCAACAGGGACTTCTTTCCTTGGATCTTTAGTTTGGCAATAAACTCCCACTGAATGGACTTGAGGCTTTTTAATGAATTATTGAAATAACATTGCTGGCATTCATTTCAGTGCTGTCTTTTCAATAAAAGTCTGACTGCTCTCAAAGCCCTTTCTTCTTAAGGAAGACTGCGTCAGGGTTCCTTCTCCAGCCTCCATGTGCACATGTAGCCACTGTCCATGCTCAGGTGTAATTAGCGTTAAATGGAACCTGAGTCATGATGCCTGTTACCAGCTTCCCAAACAGGGGGGATGTTTCAAACACAGCAACCTCCCACAGCTTTGTTGTAGAGAACAGCGCCCGTACAGAGGAATTGGAATCTCCATGCAAAACTAGACTTTCCCAAAACAAAGGGGGACTCATAAACCTATGTGAATATGAACCTGAGGGGAAAAAAACAATAATGGAGCTATACTTTCAAAGGTAGCACAGAAGAGGCATTTGCTCATGAGAAACTGGAAGTTGAACCTCCTGACATGGTTTCCTTTCCCATAGCTGCAAATTGTTCGCTTCTGTTGTGCAGGAAGATTTTTGTCAGTGAATCTCCTCTGAGACTAACGCAGACCTAATCAGTGTCATGAGGTTGGGAGGGAAAACGAGCGCTGCCCATCTGTGTTGCTTCTGCCTGCTTGGGTGTTTGGGAGCACAACATCCCCCTCTCACTTCCTCTCTCCTCTCTTTTTCTTTCTTCTCTGACCTGATCTGAACTTAGACCAGTCAAACAGCTTGTTTGTAGGGATCTTTGGAGCAAACTCTGGCAGAATAGGAGCAAAGCTGTGTTGATTTATGGTGCTGCATTTCATACTCAAAGGCATGCTTTGAGGTCTATGTAGAAACAAAAGGCTCAAGCACAGAGGTGCCTTCTAGAGATGTAAGGCAAAACTGCCAGGTCCTGCACAGCTCAAATACTGACAGTAGTATGGCAGCTTTAATGTTCAGAGTTACACCATTGGTTCAACTGATGTGAGGCAGGCAAAGAGGGGCAGAAGGAATTCTGCTCCCTTGAGCCAAAATGAAATTTGGTTTGTAAGACCAGTGGTCAGTACCATTTTCAAGGGTACCTAGGTGCACCAAGGAGACTCACACTTCTCTGTGCCTCAGTAATCTCTGAGAAGTAAGATCTCTGAAACACTTCGAAACATTTCTGTTTACATTTTCTATGTTATGCATGTATAAATCTTTAAAATGATACTACCATAGTTCAGTTTTAAAAGGAGATATTCTGCTGGGTTCCTAATTGTTGATGCTTCTCTCCCTTTGCTCAGCTTGAAAATTCATTTCCACCCAACATTTCTGCTCTATACAAATCTGGGAAGCTGAAAGTGCAGACTGAATCCCTGCAATCTGGAAGCATCATTGTGAGGCTCAGAATCACTGTGCAGGATCCTGAGTTTCCAGTCGATGTCTCCACATTTGCCCCAGTGCTTTCTTACCTTCGCAATGGCTCTGCGCTTTTGGTGGATCAGCAAAACATTTCAGTAGAAGGTAATTTTATTTTCTTTTCCGAACAAGAAAATAAGGTTTGAATTTTGATCACACACAGTATCACCATCATTCTTCACAAAAAAATACTTTTGGAGAGACAAAGGATGTGGTTTGTTGGAGGGAAAACCATGACGTGAGGACTCCTCCGTGGGCTTTTATCCATAAGCCCAGAAGGGGTGGGACGAAGGAGCACTGGCTGTCCCCAGGTTCCTGCAGCCGCTGCTTCGCTCCACTGTGTTTAAGGAGGAGTGGAGCCCTTGGTTTCCCTATTAATTTTCCTCGCTCTGCTCTTTGTGAACAGTTGGAAGTTTGCCATATCTTTGTTGCACTGGATTGCAGATAGCGTTACTGTGGAGTATTTGTAGCCCGTAGATACACATGCCCTCTAGACAGTTTTGTGTTTCAAGGCTGTGGGGCTGTATTTGGGCCAGGGTTTAAGAAAAGAAATCCAACATCTTCACTGTAGAAATCCAGCCAGAGAAATTCCCAAATGTCCTCTCAGTGAATAGGACTAAAGAAACACACATGGAATTTATGTTAAACTAAGCCTTTGTTTGATCTTCAGTAATCAACATTATCTTCAAAGGGCTAAGTTTTGGCTTCAGGTTTTGCAGCTGGCAGAGCCAGCCAGAGTTCAGGAAGTTGCCAAAGCCAACAGAATGGGTTGTTCTTCTCTCCCAGTGTATTGAGCCCTTAAAAGCTTATTTACTGTGATGAAGGAAAAATCCCTTTGGAGCTGTAGAGCATATGGAGGTTAAGGAGAACAAGACAGGAAAAATCAGAGGAGACAAATTGCACCTGAAGCCTACAAATATCACTGTGGTAGCAGATACTGAATTGCAAGATGCTGATGTGTGCCAAAATACTTTGCATAAAATACTTTATTGATCCTGGGACTGAAAGCGTAGGGAGGAAGAAGGCAGTAGCTCTGGGCTGTTCGTTTAATTGCAGAAGGCTAGGCGGCTTCCAGGAGCACCACTCTTAGCCATGAGCACAGCCAACTCCTCCACTCCTCCTCAGGGGCAGGGAGAAGGGGTCTGTTTCTTAGCTTTGCCCAAACAAGCACTTGTTTGACATGAGTTTCCTAAAGTCAAATGTTGCAAATAAGATGGAGTGCAGCACATGAAGGAAAGATTTGTATAATGGCCTGTTTTGCCTCCTGACCCCCAAGAGCCTTGGGGCGTGCCCTTTGACAGTAAGCCCACACAGATGTTCTTGCACCAGCGGAGCAAAGCCACCTGGATCCTCTGTGGAGCCTGGCCACCGCAAGTCTATATGTGCTTGGTTTAGTGACAGTGGCAGAGCAGGGAATTCAGCTGTGAAACAGCAAGGTGAAAAGTCAGAAGGGACACAACTGAAGGGTGTGGACCAATTGCGTCTCTCTTTGAAGACTCATAAATTATTAAGTTTACTGTCATAATGAATAGAGACATTAAAATGTCTGTCTGTTGTGTGAGGCATGGTAAGAAAAGAGAGAGGGACGTGTGCTGAGCCAGGTCCAAGATCCATCTAGCACAGTATGATGTCCTTGGCAGCAGCCAAGAGCCAATTGCTGGAGAAGGGTAAGAATACAGCAAGTGCAGGTGATGCCTCTCACTAATATTCTCTTAGCCACCAGCTGTTTTCAGCTCCAGGAGAACCTGAATCCAAAGTGATTTTTTGGGTTTCTCCTCCATGGGTTGCCCGTGAAGTCATGCAAACCTTTAGCATCTGCAACGTCACCAGTCAAGGAATTTCACAGATTTTTACCCATTGCAGGTACCTCTTACAGGTATAATGGGTAATCAGGGTGAACATAAAGGTGTTTTTTCCATCATTTGTGGAATAGGATTGTTGATTCAGGCGTGTGTATGGGGGAGGTGCTTGCCAAACATGGAAGGCCAGAGAGATGCCAAGAGTGCAGAAAGAGAGCACAGAGCACACCTTGGCTGAGCTGTGATGGTTACAGAGGAAAAAAGTGCAGCGTGTGTGTGTGTGTACATGAGTGATATACTAGTGCCAGTGAGCACCGAGAAGAGAACATAAGTGTTTTGGCCTGATGCATGACTGAATGTGGCCATTGGAGGTGAAGGAATTTGCTTAAAAAGCCATCTAATTGATGAGAAAGGAAACCCTCAGAGACAAGGGAGCCAGCGAATGCAAGTTATTTGGCAATTAGCACCGGAACATCTCTCAGATGGTGTTTGTAGCCATCAGAAGTCACATTATTTCATAGCATAATAAGGCATTAATGAGAGCACTTTCATTGCTGGTGCTTTAGTAAATCTTGCATATTTCTGTATCCTTTCTAAGTGGCTTAAGCTATAACACAATAAGCAGATGCTGGCCATAGGCACACAAAATTGTCTAATGGAAACAATCATGGGTACAACAATTATCTAGTGATGAAGAAAGGAAAAAGGATTGAAATATTAGCTGGAAGGAAGTAAAAGGGGAAGGCTGTCTGCAAGCAGAAAGATGAACACATATATCTGCATGCACACACCTGCTCTGTGCTTTCTGTTTCTAGAATGGGGCTTTTCTTTGTTTCGGAGAAATAATCACAGTGATTAATATCTGTATGCTTGCAGAACAAGCACCTACGATAATGCGTTGTTCAAAACATTTTTCTAGTCTCTGATCAGAATTATTTGTCCCAAGACACAGTTTTTAGTCTAGTTTTCTGTTCTCCCTCACTTACAGCCCTGAGGCAGTGAAGGTTTATGCACAAGGGAGTGCACACAGGGAAGACTCACATGGGATTCACTGGAATTATTCACGTCTAAAGTATTAACTCGGCCTTTGCATATTTGCTGGAACAGAGTGCGAATGGTAATATAAGACTCCAGCTTTAAATCCCTCAAGAGTGAAAAGACACGGCAATAAAATAGGCCTATAACTCCATGAAACAAACATCTCTGATTCAGAGCAGCTGAAATTAGACATAAGGAATACCCTTAGAGCATATTCATGCATTGATGGGTCTCTTTCCTGAGACTACCAGAAAGAGGGTCACAGTTTTACAGTATTACCTTTGAGAAGAAACCTTTTGTAAAAAGAGTGTTTGCCTTTAGCACTCCTCTGTTAAGAACTGAACAGTGCTTCTCATGGGAGTTACTTGCATTTACCTTTTATTTGAAGCAGAAGATTATTTGGATTAAGTCTCTATTTAATATTCTGTCTACTGGTAGCTAGTGGTAAGAAATCTATTCATTATCTGATGTATCTGGAGGTACTGTACACAGAATTTGGTGTAATATATGCCTTTGATATAGCTATAGTACAAACTTACAATATTTTTTTTTCACTTCAAGTAAGTACTTAATTCTAGAAAAAAATTATTATAAAAGTCTTTAGCTGGAGAAAATCTTTTTCAGAGCACAAAGAAAGACAAAGGCTGATTTTATGTGAGAGAATAACAACACAGATAGTGTTCTGCATCACTCAGAGCTTGGCTGTCAGGTAAATGGTGAAAAAGGAAGACCACATTAATAAATTAAAAAACTCAAGAAGGGACTACTTTATGATTATTTCTAGCTTAACACAGCCAGAAGGGAGGCCGTCTGACTGATGTTCTGGTTTTGGCCTTACAGACTGGGATGAATGTGCTTCTCGTGACGAGAATGACTGCTCTGTGTTTGCAGAGTGTATCAATTTGATGGGCTCCTACCTGTGCAGATGCAAGACAACCATGGATACCAATCCATCTCGACCTGGAAGAAACTGTGAGGGTGAGCAAAAGACTGACATATAGTTTCCCTTTGCCATGAAAGGCTGGAGTAAGTTGTGGATTTTTACCTCTGCTTTTGTTGCAGCTGTTTGTATAATACACAATGTGTATATAGATGCACTTTTGCAGTCTCTGGCTGAAAGATTATGCGTGATCTGTCTCTCAACATGAAGGTGAACCTTAAATATATCTACAGATGATATCTCTCCGAGACCTTCCTTTATGAGCCTAATAACTTACTACTGAGCAACAGGAAGCATACTTTTTTCCTCTTATGGTATGTCTGTGGCTAATTTCCTCCCACTGCGATGTTCCATGGCCTGCCAACCAGAAGAGGAGACGCAGGAATCAAATCTGCTTCTTTGTGTAGGCACAAACCAGATTCAACACCATAAAAATCATATATGCTATAACATGTTAATGAAATATCCAAGACCTGTTGCTGTAACACTATTACACATGGCTGAGTGATCTCAGTCCTGTTTTCAGGTCAGATCCTGGTGCCTCCTCATCCAATTTGGGGTCCCATTTCAGTGTGTGTTTGCTGTGTTGCAGGTGAGATTGTGGACCCCCTCACTGAAACTGTGGCTCCTGAAGTAACAAACAGCACAGAGTTTGCTCCTGAAGGAGGAAGCCCTGCAGGCCCTGCTTCCCCTGCCACCACTGAGATGGTGGCTGCTGTAGGCTCCAAGATGACCACCACTGTGCACCTCTCTGCTGCACTACCCGTAGGTGACAACCAAGCACCCCATGGTCGTTCTGCCACCAGCGACCCTCCAGCCTTTGGGAGAAAAGGCCTGGCACCACTGAAGGGCTTCGACAGGGACAACAGCCCCATGGCCACGGGGGTTACAGCCAGTGAGGAACCGGCCATGAGCGCAGAGCGGCGGGCGGCCACAAGCCCATCGCAGCAAAGCTCTGAGGCAGAAGCTTTCCCCAGTGCATCTCAGCGAGCAGCTGCTCTCACAAACGCGCCCATGGGCACAGCTGGGCAAGAGCAACTCAGTTCGCCATTGCCAGTGTTTCCAAATCAAACAGCCTCTGCTGCCACCAGAAGTCACACAGCTTTTGATGTACCTCAAGCAAATTCTCAAGGTGACCCCGGTACAGCTCTGCCGGCCACAGGGGATGCTGCTGTTCCCACCGCCAACACCACTCTCAGAGCACGTGTAGAGGTGGGAAGGGAGAACAGCTCTTGGTCTGAGAAATATGCTGGAGCCCTGGGGTCACCAGCTCTGCCAGGAGCTCCTCTAGCTCCCAGCCCAGAGCTAGGGCCAGCCACGGACCACAGTGAGTACGCGTTGAGAACCAAAATCTCACTCAGAATTGGCAAAGATGCACAGCTGCAATCAGTGATCTGGGATGAAGGTGTCTGAAACTAGATTTTCTATGTCAAAATTATTTCCTTGCAGGAATCGACACTTTTTTTCTACACCAGCATGTCAAAATAATTTCTCTTTCTGGTAATTTGGCAGTTAGTTTTATCGATGTTGCATTTCTTCATCTCAAAGCAGATGAAGCAAATCATACTGTGCACTGAGCAGGGCTCCTCAAAACATATTTTGCTTGCCCTTTTGCCACACATCTTGGTGTCTCCTGCATGCTCTGGCACCAGGGTACTGCAGCAGCAGCCGCCTGTAGAGTTACCTTTGAGACCTGGGAGGGCAAGCGTCCTGCCTTCCTACTCCTCTCAGCGGAGGATGGATTAGGCAGAGCCCTGCAAATGCCCTGTGGGGCAGGAGCTGTGTGGAAACCTGTGAGCCACTTTTTCAAGAGCTGTAACTGAGAGTAACTAGGCTGGTGTGGAGGGCTTAATCTGTTTGGGTGCGGAGGGCTTAATCTGTTTGGGTTTGGACAGGTGTATTGCAGCTAATTAGGGGCTTTTTCTGTTGATGGGGGGTGAAGCATATTTCAAGGTCAGAGTCAGATTGGGTCTTTAAATTACAGTTTTGTTTGGGATAGGCATACTGCTGTCTCTGCCTATCACTAAATGTATTTTTTATTTACCGTGTTAGTAAGCGATACACATTTCAGTTTTGTTTCTGCTTGACTTTATTCTGCCTCTCATGCCCTCCACACATCTCCAATCACAAACTGCACTCCTCTCTACTCTTTTCTCTTTCCCTGTCCTGCGGTCTCCCGTTCTTGGGGGTCTCCACTCATCCAGCCCCACTTCTGGTTCTCCCTCATTCCTTTCTCCCTGGAAAACCTCTTTTTCGGCCGTGTAAGGCCAGCTCTGCTGCTTCTGCAGCCTCTCTTGTACCACCAGTACTGATCACCAGTGCCATAGTGTCCACTTCTCCAGTTCTGCTAAGCTCTGGGCAGCCATACTGATGCCCCTGTTCAGCTTTTGTCTTCTCTCTTCTTTGTGTTGTATCCTTAGCCCTGCCTGGCACGGGTGAGACCTGGGAACAGAGCCGGGCAGATAACTGATTTGGGACCGCGGTGGCCAAATGAAGGAAACAAATAGTTTTGGATGAAACAACGTGTTGACCTGCATTGAAAAGCGGCATTTACTGCTTTCCTTGTGTTCCCCCTCCCCCTTTCAATGTAGGGAAGAGTAAAAAAATGTTGTTTGTTTTTTTTTTTTTTAATGAAAACAAAAAATGTTAATTTTTTAAAAAAATATCATAGTAGCTAATTTTAACTGACAGAAAAATAAAGGTTGTTTTCTTCCATCTGGAAAACAATTTGAAGCATTGTACACAAATAAGTTCAGTTTATAGAAACTTGTTTTCTTTTCCTGCAGTATCAAATATTCAGCCAAATGCTTTTCCTGGGAAAGAAGCTTGTGAAGGGATTATGCCTGGGGAACAAAGGAAAAGCCACCATAGTGGTATCTCACTAGCTCGGTGCAGGAAATTCAGAGGGCAAAGAGCCGTGTTTGGTGATGTTTAATATATAGCTCCTCCTTGTGGCAACATCTCTGACCTGGAGGGTCAACCTCAGCCAACTCTTCATAGTCTGTCATGTCTTTTAACTACAGACATTTTTTTTTTCATTCCAAAATTGTTCAGAACGTTTTCCCCTCTCACCGTCAGATAACTGAATGTGGTTAATCTCCTAAATACCTACGTGCACAAGACTGGACAAGCCGTAGCAAAAAACGTGCCCAAATCCTTTGAGCTGACCGATGGTGGTGGAGGTTCCTTTGGGATCAGAAGTATGCTGGGATAGAGGAAGCCTGCTTCAGTGACTTCCTTTAAGCAGGGTGACTTTCTCCTCTCCCCTGCAAAGCTTTAACTGATGACCATTTCTTTTCTTCTAGTACCTGTCCCATGTCAAAGGATTATTGTCCCCAATATGACTAGAACCAACTTTGATGTAACATGGTCCACCGAGTTTATGCAGAGCCCTGCTTTTCAATTCTTGCCGCTTCAGAAAAAAGCAGCTAATACGGGAGCCTAAAACTCAGTATAGGAATCCAACAGTCTCAGAGCTGGAGACTGGTGCCTTATGTACTGCTGAAATCAGGACAGCTGTGTGTAGGGAGGAAAGAAAGCTGGTACACCGGGAAGTAAAGACTGGTAACTTGATTAGAAAAAAATTTAAACTGAATCCATAGCCAGATGGTAGAGTTCTTAAAGTCTTTGGTAAAGACTATCCTATATTCATACAGAACACAGAAACGTTAGATCTTGGTATGCTAGGAGCGATGATCTGTTAGCAGCTGGAAGGCAATGTGAAGGCAGTTGGGTGGCAACGGTCACGGTATTGGGTGGTGGCAGTCAGCTTGCCTGGCTAGCCACTAAAAGGGTGCTAGGGGCATGGATCATGTCTTGAGAAGCCCTTTCTCTCCTGCTTGTGATCACCTTCAGTGTCTGTAGTAACAGTGCCCAAACCAGTGATACTGAGAAATGACCTAAAACATTTGGGACTGACTTCATGCGATTCAGCAGATACAGCTTCAGGGAGGAGGCATACACCCTGCTGGGATTCATCTCATCTTACCATAGCTGCCTGAAATGTAGATGTCTAATCTCAGGCAATGGTCTAGCCTTCCTCTGAGGTTGGAGGATGGACCTTGGTGCTGGACTGGTTTGCCCTCTTGAGGCACCGGTGTTGCCCTGCGCATGTAGAGGGACCTGGGACAGCTAGCTGACACTAGGAGAGCAATGCAGGTGCCTGAACACAGCCACAGAGCAACATTTCAGATGCCCCAGAGCATCCAAGACAGAGCTGGCAGATGTAAGAGCTACAGGAGTTCTGTGAGCTGCTTGAGAGGCATCCAGGGGCCGGAGAGGCCAGGCTAAGGTGCTGGATGCCTGTGTTTAGGCATTTGGGGTTTTGGCTACTTTTCAGAGGGCTTGCCTTGTGCTCTTACGAGTTGATGCATACTGTGTGTGGCCAGGCATGCCAGCGACTGTCACACACTTGTCCATGAACTACAGTCCATGGAACATGTGTTTAAATTGTCCTTTTCTTACTTGGCAGCTGTCCGAAAACTTAGTGGCACAGCACGGATAACGAATGTGAAATACTCTCCCGGCTTTAGCAACACAAGCAGTGAGGAATACCACACCTTTTCACAGCTCTTTGCTGATGAAGTAAGTGTCTAAGAAGGGTGCAATCTGTTACTGGTCTCAATGAAACCACGGGTTCTCCCATGAAGGCTGTATGTCACAGGTGCATCCCTTGACACGCCTGAAAGGTCTGCGTCCCCCTGACTGTCTGAGACTGCAGGATGAGCATGCAGAAGTGTTTTAGAGTGGAACTGGGATTGGGGGATTCGCCGGTGTCTCCATTTCCTCTGCTTCTCATATCCGACTACACCGGCTTATTGATTTCCTCCAGTGATGTAGTGAAAAATTAATGGATATTTGCAAAGTGCTCTGATACCTCACCCTGCACAGCAGTATAATAATGAACTGTATGATTGTTATTACCCTTTGTCATAGTACCTCAAGACTGATGTTTCTTATAATCATCCATGTTTTTGTAGCCCTGTATCTGGAAAGGGAGTGGTTCCTTGATAAGTCACTTCTGCCTTCCCTTCTAATTAGAGCACAGGATATCAAAGCACGCTGCGATATCAGCTGCACCTTTAATGCTCTCATAATTCTCAGGCATTGCCTTTGACAGTATTACTCTCCTAACTTCTCAGTGAATTTGTCAGAAGTTTGTTCCTGCTGGTGTTTACTCAGACACACCTGTGCCTGGAAAATTGCTGGTTATGCTGGGCTGCTTTATCACCTTCCTTATCTCCCCTTAACTGTCTGTGTTTTTAGAGGCCTTGATAATCGTGATGATAAATCCTTTGCTGACAATCCTATGAATTTTCAAATCCTGCAGAGGCCTCCCCAGGCTCTGTCTGTGTACAGAGTTAGAGCCCGCCGCTGAAGTACGGCTGTCGCATCGGTGCGCTGGCAGCGGCATGTGTCTGGGCAGAGCTCAGGCCAGCGCCACGTTAGAGACCACTGAAAGGAGGGAAAAACGTGCTCTGTTTAGCTGTGCGTGAGGTTTTCTTGGATATCAAATAAGTTTCTCACTGGTTGCTACCAGTTTGCACCTTTCTGGATGTGTTAGCGAAGCACAGCTTTCTCGGAGTTGTTCCAGCCCCAAGCCTTCACATCAGAAGAACATTCCCCAAATGAGAGTGATGTGATTAGCGAAGTGAAAAGGGAGAAATTCTCCTCTGACCTCACTCTCATTCAGCATCGGTCTCTGCCTGAGGCTGTTTTGGAATAGCATAGTATTACAATGGACTAAAATGAATGCATTTTCTTCATGGGCTATTCAGTCAGACACCTTAATCCAGAAAATCATTGATACAAATATGTTTGGAAAATTTGTAAAAGGATTATGTAAAGGAACTAAAGTAAACTATTGTGTCAGTTTCAGCCAGTTCTCAAAGTTTCAGGCAGAAAATGATCATTTGTATTTATAAGGAACAAACTCCTTTTCCCAGCACACCAGTTTTGCGGCTCAGCCGGCGAGACGTGTCAGTGTTGATTCCACCTACCTCTGAACCACTGTGTATAGGCTATAGTATCACAGCCACTGTACGTGGCAAAATATGTTGCGAGTGTTTTATTGCAAACCTTGTGTTTCTAGATGCCAAAGAAAAGGAAGTTTAGGAAAACAAGAAGATCTGAACATTTTCTTTTCATGTTAGCATGGCCAGAAACTGATCCTTTAAATTAAGTGAGGAAAGTTTCATGGGCTTTAAAAGCACTATCAGGTTCCAGTTAAATAAACTTTGCCAGTGATTTTTTTTTTTTTTTTTTTAAACCTCTTTGGAGTCACCATCTACAATTCAGAGGATTTATAAATCTTAATGTGAATAATGTTCTTTAGAGTAAAGCTGCCCCAGCACTTAAGTGCCATGTGGTTAAATTGTCAGCACAGCAAATGGAAATACCGTCCTTTTCTCATAGAATCATAGAATGGTTTGGGTTGGAAGGGACCTTAAAGACCATGTGGTTCCAACCCCCCTGCCATGAGCAGGGACATCTTCCACTAGACCAGGTTGCTCAGAGCTCCATCCAACCTGGCCTTGAACACTTCCAGGGAG
>Ga0065711_1045963_pt1 | contig 13167 bp, 5 predicted proteins | sample Hoacrofraction12_FD_59098 | JGI IMG/M metagenome (GOLD analysis project Ga0065711, IMG submission 59098) | Hoatzin crop microbial communities from Cojedes, Venezuela - Epithelial fraction 12 v2 (version 2) | ecosystem: Host-associated > Birds > Digestive system > Esophagus > Crop | place... | reverse complement strand
TTTGTAGGCTTCTTCTTTTACCTCCGGGGCCTGGGATTCCTGAGGGCCAGTCTTAGCACTGAAGACCGAAGCAAAGAAGGCATTCAGTAGCTCTGCCTTCTCCGCATCCTCCGTCACCAGGACACCCGCCTCATTCAGCAGCGGCCCCACATTGTCCCTAGCCTTCCTTTTGCGGCTGATGTAGTTGAAGAAGCCCTTCTTGTTGTTTTTGACATCCCTTGCCAGCTTCAATTCCAGGTGGTCTTTGGCCTTCCTCGTCGCATCCCTGCACGCTCTGATCACATTGCTGTACTCTTCCCAAGTGGCCTGCCCCTCTTTCCACCTTCCATGGACCTTTCTCTTCCACCTGATCTCTGCTAGAAGCTCCTTGTTTAACCATGCAGGTCTCCTGCCTCCTTTGCTCTATTTCTTTCTCAGGAGGATGCACCACTCCTGTTTAGTTTTGAATTAGATACAATAAAATGTTTAGGTACTTTTTCTGCAAAATAGAAAAAGGGAAAAGAGCATATCACAACTCAGAGAATACTCCAAAAATACTACTAAACCAGAAAATACACAGGAAAGGTTCAGACTTTTTCAGGTTGGATAATTCACATAAACAGAGGCACCTAGTGACCTTTTGGGTGTCCTACAACATTCTGCCTTGTCTCCAGCTGCATGTGGGAAAGATGTTGGTGCCTTGTTATCCCCTGCCAGACCTGTGCAGATACCTTCAATGTTCTAGTGAATCTCAAATGGGATAACTTGGCTGTTAAGAAGACTGAATACAGCCATTTGTCAGGCGGTGTAGGTTGAGCTCTACTGCCAAATTGCAGATTCTTATATGTGAGCTAGTTACCTACACTTTTATGATAATAAGTGGGGACCTCAGCAAGATTCAGTAGATTTAGAGAGTTACCGAGCTCACTCTAAACTACCCACATTCTGCTTAGCTCACCTGAATACCTCCATAAGGCTTCATTTGGCTGTCCAAACCTGAGTCCATAGGGTTGATGTGCTCTGGTTTCCTACTTTGCTTTCGGCTGCCAATCGGGAAGTGTGTGGCTCTCCCATTGGTCTTGTCAAGCTCAGGATTTTCATAGACAATAATGTCAGATTACAGATTAAATTAGGGGTTGACAATTAATTTTTAGATGCTTAAACTTAGGTGACTGTCTAACGATGATGACTTCAAGCATTATTTTCAGAAGCTTAAATTGATCTGAAAACAGAAATTCTTTGAGTTGGGAGAATCCAGAATCCCCAAACACTCATATGTTTAATTCCTATAATTTCAATATGACCATTTCAAAATCTTATTACTTGTAATGTTAAGCCATATATATATATAAGGTTTGTAAGTATTCACAGATCTGGCTAGGTTTTCTAACTTCTTCCTTTTTAAAACAAAAGGAATTCTTAGGTATATCTGTTTGGAATATTTTTTTTTTTCTACAGGTGAAACTAAAATAAGATGGAGGCTGGGAATAATTATTTCAAAACACATCATAAAATAGAAAAATTTCAAAGAACTCTTCAGGGCTGGGGCACAGCTAACTAAACTCTCTGGTATAAAAGAGGGGAGGAAATCTATTGCTTCATTTCCCATTAGTTTGAAAACTGTCAGCTGGTTGATAGTCAACCCTGTTCAACAAATGACTGACATGAAACAACATTATGGCCTCTGAAATTGTTTTTACACTGTTCACAACTGTAAGCACAATCTCTCCTTCTCAACATGTAAGCCTTCATGCAGAACAAAGCTGTTGTGGCTGCTGCCTTTATACAATTCAAACTCTGATGTGCCAGACTTGGCATAAGCCTATCTCTTGTTAGCTTCAAAGGCTCTCAAATAAAACACCGTTGGTGTTGTTTGGGATTTTCATGAGCAGTGCATATAAATACACATCTCTTACACTGTCATTGTTGTATTATTCTTCAGCATTAATGGTGGCTCTGGGACACAGAACACTGATTCAGAGCTGGATTTTGAATCTCCCACATTCAACTCACAGATTTTGGAAAGTGGTTTGGTGCCCATTGTTTGATTTAGAACCATGTAAATATGAAAGAAAATATCAGATTTGCAAATGAATTTTGCAGACTCTTCTAACATCTTCCGTATGTGACTCCCTCTGTCTCACACCCTCTACCATTTTCTTCCAGGCTGTATGTCTGACTGTGACATATCTTTATTAGATGTAGATGTGCATCCAGTCAGACATTGTGAGTGAAGACACTACTTAGATAGAAATAATTCTGAATGGACTTTTGAACTTGTAATTGTAGACTGTTAAGGTGTTTTACATGAAAAAGTCAGATGCATTTACTTTCTTTGAACCCTTCTCTAAATCTATCCCAAACTCGTATGTTTCTAATATTAAGCTTGTTTCTGCTGTTTGAGTAATTGAAGCAACAGATTGTGGTTCAGAACTTCCTAAGAATTTCCTGGAAATTTCCTGTCTCTTTCTAAAATATAATGATTATTTGACATAATAGTATTAAAGCTTGCTAGGAAGAGTACATGCCCTCAAGCTTGCAAATCAGCATATGAAAAATGTAGCTTTTAGACACTTGATTTTGAAAAAAGATGAAGCAACAGATAAAGTGGGTTCTTTGGTTTTAATTAATTCAGTCTGAATTTCTATCTCTTGTTCCCAGATTGGTTCTCTTTAGGAAGAGGTAGGATAGATGAGATGATACCATAAAATCAGCAGTTTATCACCTCACTATAATTCTTAGAATTCTCCCATTCTGTCAATGATCTTATTCCGGTAAGTTTTTCCAGCTCAAACCACTTTTGTAGCTCTTGTTCTAATGAAAGCAAATTGTTTAGAGGACATAGATGTAAACATCAGATATCACAGTTAACACCAGTGAAAATAAAATAAATGAGCATCCAGAGTAAAGGATAATCCAGAATAGCCATTGGGGAACTGAAAACAAACACAATGACCTGAAGAGACTTTTCTCACCTTCAGCAGGGTGAGGCAGGTGGTTTGATTTTAATGATTAGAGTCTTTTCCACTATGTGGTGAACTGCTTTTGGCTAAATTGTAGTATTTATACTGTGGATGTCCCACTAATACTTCCAGGCACATTGCATTATGGCAAATACATCAAAAAACCTTGGATATATCTGGAAGCTTTTATAACTCCAGCTAATTTTTTTGCCATGACATTCTCATTAGATTTTAATCAATACTGCATATTTATCATGAAATTGTGAATTAGTTTTATAAAAAGATGATTTATCCAATATTTTAAGTACTTTTTGGTTTTTTAGTCATTGCTTATTTTCATTTAGAGTTAATATAAATAATAGTTTAAACAAAGAAAGATCATGCAGATACAAATGGCCACATACAGGAATAGTTTATATATAAGAAGTCTGGTACATTTTTTTGTCCTATTTACCCTGAATGCATTCTTGATTCTCTTCATTTCCACTAGTATTTAGAAGTGGTCACCATGGGGATACCCTTGCTACATTCCTTATGAGTGACAGAAGAAACTATTTGTGTGTGAATGTCTGGTTCCAAAATATATACTGTACTTTCATTGTTATGTATATACAAATGCAAGTATGCTGAAAATTTTTCACTTTTTTTTTTGGTAAACCAAAAATTTCTGAATTTGAGTAAAAAATTTATAAATACTCCTGTTGAGCCAAAATTACTTATTTGAAATATTTCTAAACAGGTATGCTGCTTTTGGTATAATTCTATTACTTTTTTAATTTCTTGAGAGAATTATGTAGTAAAGTGCAAAGGCACCATATATCACTATAATTTTATGATATCTTAAAATTAATAACAAGCTAATGATCCAGTTGAAGAAACTGATTGAGGTATTCTAACAAACAAATATATTCAATGAAAACACTGAATATCCTTATAACATCTTTAAAGACTTCCTAAACTTTTGGCTCAGACATTAAATAAACCTTTCTACAAAATTTTCTCATTGGTTTTACAAAGTGTCATTGTACCATGTTTCTTCCTAATACTCAGATGTACTACAGGTTTCGAGTTCTTCAGCAATTTTTACCTGTATGGCAATCACAGAATGCTAAAATGATACAGGACAGCATAGATACTACCAAGCTTCAAACACTGACATTGTAATTTTTTATTTTCGTGTGACTCAAACTGATGCTTGTAATGTCAGAATTCCCATAGTTATATTTGACAGTGATTATTTGTCATAGACTAGTGAGATACTGAACGTTGTTTCCTACTGAAATAGAGAATATTTTTGAATTCAATAAAAGCTTTGACTTGCATTATTCAAAAATGACATACACTAATAATTATAAACTAAAGAGATTGCCGCTACAGCTTAGTTCCAAAATCCAAATAAAAACAGTTGAATCAGTGTAGAAAATTCTGAGAAAGAAATATGGTAATACAGTGGCTTCGTAAAACATCAGAACTGGATGATAATGGCTTCATCTATGACTGTTATTAAACTGCGTGTCTGTTCCAAGTAGAATTTGGATAAAAAACTGGCAAACAAAGTATCAGCTTATTATACTGCTAAAAAGAAAGCACTAGTTATAAGTCATAAAAAAGTGATGAGAAGAAAAAGGGAAAAGTTTTTAGTAATTAGGGCGATTTCAGAAAGTTCTATAAAGTTTAAACAAATATCTTTATCTCTATGCCACTTGCAAGATGGTCAAGTCCTTCTGACTTATCAAAAGAAAATACCAGATACAAGCCCTGAATTTTTGAGTTTGTTAAAATATTCTTCTTTGAGTAACCTGAAATGAAGATTTGCTCCTAAAACTGTATATCAAGAACTCTAAAATACACTCTTAAAGCTCTTAAAATTAGTTACAAGGAAAGGCAGGAGCTACTAAGTTCTCTCCTGAAGAAATATGTGACATATAATTACACAGACACCATCTCCAGATGTTTGCTGTCATGTGGGATAAGGAGAACATGACAAGACATATACCTTTAGAAAGAGCAGGCTGCTCAATGCCAGGACTGTCACTTGCCTTAGCTGATGGGATCAACCCTTGTTTGGATAATGCAGTTAAGTTGCTTTAAAAAACTCCATTGGAAAATACAAAGCTGCTTGTGATTTCTGCAGCCAAGTTGATATGTAGTATACGCAGCTCTATGCCTACTGTTTGCCTTTCTAGCCAACATAAAACAAGTAACTGCAGTTATCTCTAGATGATTCTGCAGAAATTCTGTTGTCTGGAAATTAGTACATATGCTTCATTTTTTTTGTGTTATGGCAGGATAGTAAGGTCTTCTGCATGCATGGAAGAACAGAATCTTTGAAGAACTTTTTTCAAAATTTGTGCCTTGATTGAACACATGCAATATAATGTCCAGCACATTACTGATCACTGTGATTATAATACCAAGCACTTCAGACTGAACATCACCCAAAGAAAAGCAAAACTCCCGCTCTAGCCCTATTACAATGAAAAGTATATTAGGGCAATCATATGCAGTGACAAAGTAGCTCTGAAATTTATTAATAAATTTTGCATCACAATGTTTCAGTCTGTCATGACTGATGATACATACCTTAGAGATACAAAACCACAGTAAGCTTTTCAGAGATTAAAACATCATTCCTAGAAAGAAAGAGACACCTAACTGCATAGAAAAGTGTAAATATCATAGATCTACAGAAGTTTTGCAATTTATAGCAGTTTGCATCTCAGTCATGGTGCATAGCTATCCTTCGTGTACCCAGTGTCAAAGCAAAACTCCCAGAGATGCAACCATATCAGTTCTGAGCACTTTGTGCTGTCACGTGCCAGATGTACCAAGTTCTTCTGTATAATCAGGTGCACAGGTGGAAGGCAGAGCAGTTGAAATGTTAAAGGGCACATGTGAGGCAAGAGGCAAGTCTTTGGTTGTCAGTCCATGTAGGAGGTCACAGCTGAAGATCTTCTGGTATAGCAAAGAGAATGTACTAGTACTATCATAACAGCGACAAATCTGAAAAAAAAAACCCACATTGCATTTAAGGTACTGGAGAAAAATGGTGTTATAAATACAAGGGGCTGTACTCCAGAGGCTGGAACAATTTGTCCCCATTAAATGGAATCTGTTATGAACAATAAATAGGACATACCATTATCATTGTTCAATAATAACAGAAATGCCATTTTATCGAATATGCATTATTACCAGTTTGGAAAAAGAAAATAAGTAAACTAGTGGCAATCAACCAAACAAACAAAACAAAAAGGTTTTTTGCCTTCTAATTTATGAAGATTTCCAAAACCGTTATGGTAATATTCCTGTGTACGTACTTGGAAAGACAAGTTTGACAGTCTTTTTCAAAGTATCTGACAACATTTTCATACTGTTCCTTTCAGTTTTTTTACCTGAATATCTCCCTGCAGATTTCCCTGGATTTGCTATGAATTTTGCTTCAAATTCTCAATATGTACAAAAAATTGACATTCCATTCACCATAAGCATCTACTACTATAGAAAAATATTTGCTTGGAAAGACCTATTATACGAACATATAAAATTGTTGGTGAATTGGTAGAAAACTAGAGTATTAAGAAAAATAGGGAAGTACTACTTGTTTTAAACGGATAAAAATATTTCCTTGTGAGGGAGAAGAATGAATCTTTCAGAAAGAATCTGGGGCTAGATCGAAGTTTTTTTTTTTGGTTTTTTTTTTAATCTTACATGCATACAGGTTGTAAGCATTAAATGCCGAACACAAATTTAGCACTAGTTTAAGCACTTTTGAAGGTATAGAAACACTGCAAAAACACTTAAAAAAACACATTTAACTATAAAAGACAATATTTGCTTTCAGTAAGTTGGTACAAAAGCGTTGCTTATGCAAAAGAGAGGTTGAAACTTAGGTGGTGGAATATGGATGTTTTAAGAGAACAAAGTGCTGTCTTATTGAATTCATACTGGAGTCAGGCAAAGAATGACAAAGAAATATTTAGACAGATTATGCCATGAGCTGTTCATTTCCTGTTACCAATGAAGAGGCAGTGGCCAAAATATTCCAGCCTTCCAGCTGTTACTGTACTTCTGCCATTACATTGTTGTTTAGCATGCTAAATTCTCATAGACCAGAGGCTGAGCTAGCATAGTTTTTCCCCCAAAAGCGATAGTCAATAACAGATGTTTTAAAATGCATATTATGTTATTTTGAGATTATTTTTTAAATAACTTGGGAGCAATCAAGTGTAGGCTATAGATACATAGCCATAAGGCAATGTACACTTCTGAGAATAGACAAGGTTGACTCCAATGAGAAAAATAATTTTCTTAATCTACACATTTTAGATTTGAGATATCTTTCTCCAATTTGCAATACACTTCAGCTTTTGTAAGAAAAATAGCTGTGTCAGGACATAGAACTAAATTGTCTGTATGTGTTATGAGATTTTGCCCATCACTACAGAAGTCAAAAAATGTTAAACAGGTTTTGCAGTCATTGCATAAAAGAAAGATATGACACGATATAGAGATACTGAACAGAAAGTGTCTAGTTATCAGATTACTGTTTGAAATTATGTTTTTTACATTACCTTTTTAAATATGCAAAAAGTCAGGAAGCATAGGAAATGCACACAAAACTACAGGCCCCTTCATCCTAATATCTTTTCAATATATGTACCTTTTTATTTAATTTTCTTTGTCTTTATTTCTGTTGTAATAATAATGTTTATTTCATTTATTGAAGACTGTAGTAGGATGTAATATAACTGAGGACATATTGTTTTCAATGTGGAAAAAATGACAGATGTTTTTGTAATGAAATAATGGACTCTGTTCTCTTTGGTGACACGAAGTAATCCTTCAAACAGGTAAATAAATATCATTTCTAAAGGTACCTTCTCCCCTGTTACCTTCAAATTTCCTGAAAATAGGTATCCAAGGTAATCATGCCAAGGGGAAAAAAAAAATAATAATTAAAAAATATTCCTCTAATTAAATAGAACTATCTGCTTCACAGGTGAAATAAGAATATGATCCTTTGAATATCTGGCTTACATTTCAATGAAATCTGAGGTTTTTTCCCCAAAAAATCTTTGCAGATCTTGTAAAGCTGGGAAGCAACTTAGACAAAGGTATGCATGAGATATGTATTTTTTTTCTGCAACAAAAGAAGGGCAGAACGGTAAAGCAAACAAAGGCTATAAATCAGATGATACAAAATGCATGTTATGAAAGAACTGTTTCCTGTTTGGGAAGGAGGAATAACTAAAATAACACGCACTCAGCTTTCACTACCTGTAACAGCAATGACTTCAAAGAAATAGCTAAGCAGCCAAAGGTTAAAAGGAAGCATCTGATCACATCTGTTGGAATCTGTTTTAACTTTTTAGATGGAGATATGCCACATTTACTCTTTTAATTTCAGAAGGAAAGGAAACAGTTAGATGGTTCTTCATTATCTGCTTGTGGACACTGGGATAATAATCTTTCCTTCATCTCTGTGATGCTAATAACTTTTGTCCCAGCTTTGCAGACAGAAGCAGAGGCTAGGTGAATAGGAGGTGTTTAAATCAAAAACATGGCTTTAAAAGAAAAATACCCAAATTAAAAAAACCAAACCCCTTATCTTTGACATTAGCATTCTCTCTTCCAAGGCAAACAACAGACTTATTTGGAGTGCTGTTTAAAATCTCTGTACAAATACGTACAAGAATGCCAAAGCCCATATGTTACATAGCATGTTAAGGAATTTTTTCTTAGCTTATTTTTTACATTTCTCTCAGAAACCTGGAAAAAGCAAGCATTTCTTGGCTATTAGCATTTTTCATTTCATTTCTGTTGTCTCTAGTGCAATCACTTGTTTTACATCCTGCCCAGCTGTACAGATCTTTCAAATTAACAACCTGTTTCGGAGAAATCCAGACTTCACTAATCCCAGGTAATCAAAGAACATACCCTTTGTCTAACATATGTAATCTTCTTAAATTCATTGCCTTAAGAACTGAACATTTTCCTTTAAGGTTAGAAAAGTGTTTGCTGTTGCTCTGTGCATGTGCTTATGTGTGTTCACATGTGTGTTTTTAATTCTAAACAGAGAGATCTTCTATTGAAAAAAAAAGTTTTTGCAGCTTCTCAAATGGACTTTTACCATTAATCAACACTTTGAAATATATAACCAATCACTGTTAAAACAGTATACTGGAAATATTAAGAGTCAAAAGTTGTCTTCACAGCTGGTGATCTGAGGCTATTTTACTCTGCGTTTCTGTAATTCCTTTCCTCAGAAAGGACCAGGCACTGCTCTCCAGAAATTATAAACTCTCAAAGACTAAGAGGAGACTGGGAATATATACATTTTGAATTTTCCTGAAAACCCAATCCTAGATCTGATCCAATCTAGCTTTAAAGACAGTTTGTAAGTATAATGAGATACCTGCAGCCTCTGTTGGCTCTATAATTTTTAAAGGACTGTATCTGACTTCATCAGATTGAGGTAAATCTAGTTCTGCCTGTAGTAGAGACTGTACAATGAAAAGTCCCTGGAATATCCCAACTCTTTCGGTGCTCTTCATTGCAACATCCAGACATCAAAATGCACCTCTACCACAGGTAGCCTGCGGAAACCAGGAAAGTGTACTAGAATCTATCGATAGAAATAAAAAGTTGAGGACATAAAACATGGAAATATCCCTCTATGTATGTAAGGAATGCATTTTTTTAGTGCATCTTCATAAAAAGTTGTATTTCCCAGCATGTGTGGTCAGGCATGTCCTGATCGAGTGACCAGGAAGACCACTGCTGTCCAGGGAGTCTCTGGCTTTCGAAGTATGCACAGAGCAGTTCTGCTGTGCACATGGAGCACACATGCAGCAAGTGGCCTCATGACTTGGAAGGTGCCTGGAGAAGACAGAGATGAAGATGAGGCTGCTCTTGCTGCCAGAACTGTTTTATCTGGCTCAAAGTTTTCCTGACATCTCCCCAGCCTGGAGTGTGAAACATCTGAAGCAGGTCGGAGGTTACATGAACCTTCTTTATAGGCCAGGACACCTTATGTGTCACCTGTTGAGGCTTCATGTCCTGAAGTAAAGTGTATTATGGTGTTGTCTGCTAGATATCCTAATAATTAAAAAAAAAAAAAAACAAACAAAACTTTCTCTTCTTCTTGTCTCATATATTTTAAAGAGTAAAATTGCAGAGAGGGAAACTGTCTTTTACATGAATATGAGGTCCAAAATTATGTTTTGTGCAAACTATGATTTTTTGCACCTTGAATGCCTCCTTTAAGAATAATGTCATCCAAGGCTTCCTTCACAATTGATGAAAAGAGAGGGGAAGCCTTCAGAAGGATTCTGACTGTATGAAGACTGAATTCTTCCTTCTGCTTCCTTCTCGGTAGTTGAAGACTTCGGACAACTGCAAAATAGCCTCTAAAAGTAAGAGAAAGGTCTCAAAATGAGGAAAATTCTGACTCTCCTTTTGTTCCAAACATTATGACACCATCTGCTGCAGAGGGAAGCTAAATTATACTAAAAAGATTTTTAAAATTCTGATACTTCAGCAGTGATCACCACAGACAAATGGAAACAAAATTGAATTCACAAAATACCCTGTGACGAAAGTATTTTTAAAAGCTCTTATTTTGCTGAATAGTAATACCACTTAATTTTTAATTGACAGGTTATGGACTGAATATAAAAAATAAAAGCACTTAGAAATCAAGCCTTTAACATCTAAATAAAAGATGAGAAATGAATCATAATCTTCTGCACTGGGTTCCTTACTACTATATTTCTAAACTATATTACTTTTTTCAGCAACACAATACCCTGCCAGTAGCAGGCTGGAAATAAAGAAGATGTAGTCACTTACAGATGTGCTCTGAACGTGCGCATACACCTTTTCAGTGTTGTCAGTTGCAGATTCATGCAATAGTCAGGGTAGAGACTAGCGTCCTGGACCATTTAGGCTATTTTTGGTCTTCTGTGCTGAGTCAAGTAGGCCTGATTGCAAAAAATGCTATTTTCAAAAAGGCATATTTTCATTAAAAATAATTACAATGGAAAGTAAAAATGTATGTGATTATATATGAGCCATCATATCTCATAGACACAGTATTTATGGTTTGTTTGAGTGGTTAAGGAAGCAGCAATAAACTGCAAGAAGAGTATTTAAAGCCACAAAAACAACACATCAACCCACCACAGAGCATTCCTATGCAATGCAAATTGGTCTTCTCTCATTTTTGTTTACAACCAGCTCTTCATAGACTAAACTCCAGTAAGTTGTGGAGTTTCTGATGTCTTCTCTCTATACACAAACAGTGCATTCACTATAAACACAATGAGGGAGGTAGGAAATAGAACTCCACAGTAAGACCCTGAAAAAGTGACCCCTCACATGGAGAGCTGGTTGATAAAGAAAACCGGTGGGAGTGACAAAAGGTAAGGGAAGCTTAAAGCACTAATGATTTTAGCAAGAAAATATGAGCTTACTCTCTCTAATTTCTGCAATACTGAAGCTTACAAAGATTTAGTTTTCAACCAGAAACAGAAGCTCATTTAGAAGTCAATTCTGTAAGAAACATTTTCTGTTTGCATATGTAATTGATGTGCCCTACAGTACTAAACAGAATCACTTTGGTTGTAACTTAGGTTTCAGTGTTTACAAAGCTTCCAGACTGTTTCCTATGAACTACAAAAGCTGTTTTATATTCCATAACTTTCTACTACACAAGTTTTACAAGAGCTGAGCACAGAGGAACATGACTTTAAATCTTTCCAAAATGTATTAATATGCAAAGACATTAGCACGCTTTAAACATACTTTTCCAACATGCAGGTAAATAAAAAAAGAAATTTTTGAATACAGATCCCGAAATATCTACTGCATATTATGAAGATATATCTGTCAGTTACGCATATACTTTGGCATGCTGTACTTTCAGGTTTAGGAGTTAGATGGCCATTTGAGACCATGTTCCAATTGTAAGAATGAAACAGATGCAATGTTACCAATAACTTGCTGAGTAATCAAAATTTCACCAGTGCCACGCTACTGACAAATAAGTGGTAGTCACTCTGACAACAGGAGTCTTTAATTCTAAAGAACATCTTCTTTTTTAGATTAAAAATGTGACAGAAATAATAAAGGAACTTTACAGAGAAAGCAAGATTTCTAACATATTGTAATATGGCAGATTATTTATTTGTGACAGTAAAAGACCATCTTTATTAGGAAATATACTAGATAAATAAAGTAGTCATTGCTAATATAAACCATGCCCTAAAAGCTTTGTCTGCTCTGCGTACTGCTGAAAGAAACCCTATATGATGATGAAAGAAATCATTGTATGATCTGTATTTCTGTTAAGGAAGACGTAGTTTTACAAAACTGTACACTGGGAAAGCTTCCAAGTGAGAAAGCTGGTCCTTTATCCACAGAAAACTTCCAGGATGGTTGCAAAACAGAAGATACCTAGCCAAATTTGGGATAGCCTTCTAGAGATTTTCTGAAGTATAAAATACTCTTTGTTGTGGGTAGAAAACCTAATTCTGCCATCATAACTTATAGCCAGTACTGGCTAGTTCCTTTAAAATCCACAGCTATACCTGTGTTCCTAAATGAAAGTGCCCAACGTCTGCCCTCTAACACTCATACTGGATGGGGCAGCATGGCGTGCATCCACACAGTTTGTCTTGCATCCTAAGAGTATCTGTGCTCAGTGTCAAACAGATGCAGTGCAAAGCACATAAGATCTCCTTTTCGTGTTCATGAATTTCCTGGGATTCTACAATATATTAGTTCTGAAGGCTATCAAATATCATAGCTCAAACACATATCTTTTTTTTTTTAATTTATTTATTGAGATACTTACTGCAAAAAGTTTAAGAAACATTGCCTGCTGTTCCAGAAAAAAATGCATAACTGATAAATTTTCTGTTTTTTCAAATTACTGTGTTTTTCTTTAATGAAATCGTATTTAATCTGAGAATTCTTCGCTAGGCCTACAAAAAAGTGCAAAGTAGTCCTGAGATAAAATGTATCTTCATGGACTTTCTAGTTTCATTATGGTTTAGCTATTAGATGGGAAGATAAAAATATAAGGACACATTCTGTATTATTAAATGAAAGGAAGAAAGGAAGAAAGGAAGAAAGGAAGAAAGAAAGAAAGAAAGAAAGAAAGAAAGAAAGAAAGAAAGAAAGAAAGAAAGAAAGAAAGAAAGAAAGAAAGAAAGAAAGA
>Ga0065711_1045962_pt1 | contig 13167 bp, 8 predicted proteins | sample Hoacrofraction12_FD_59098 | JGI IMG/M metagenome (GOLD analysis project Ga0065711, IMG submission 59098) | Hoatzin crop microbial communities from Cojedes, Venezuela - Epithelial fraction 12 v2 (version 2) | ecosystem: Host-associated > Birds > Digestive system > Esophagus > Crop | place... | reverse complement strand
GAAACATTCAAGACCAGGTTGGACAGGGCTCTGAGCAACCTGATCTAGTTAGTGGTGTCCCTGCTCGCTGCAGGGGGGTTGGACTAGATGACCTCTAGGGGTCCCTTCCAACCCAAAACTTTCTATGATTTTATGATTCTATGATTCTATGATCCTCTGTGTGCCATTTTCACAGCTGATAAAATCACCTTCTTGTTTGCAATTGTGTAAGATGAGAGAAATTTCAGTCAGGGCCCTGTAATGGCATTTTTGTAAATTGTTCTTTGTACAGTCAAGCAAAATTCCTCTTTCTTTATGATGTCTTTTTTACTTAAGCAAAATTTTTTTGTACACAAAACCTCATGCACAAACTTGGACAAGCGAAGGAAGATAGAGGAACTGTGTTCAGGGTAAAGTCTGGACTTCTGTTTTAACAGAAAGCCAAACCAAACCATGAAAGTCTAAATTCTCCATCTGTTTTGTGGGGTATTCCTAATCTGGGATGAAGTACTCCATCTCCATCCTGATTCAACTGAGCATCCTGCCATACTAAAACTGATGTCAGTCATCTGCGTTAGAAGTCTGTATGTCAGCTTTGCATTCATGGGTGTCACCTGCAGCACAAGAGGGTTAGCTCTGCTCTTGCTCAAAGTGCATAGCCATAATCCTCCTGAAGCAATTGCAGATCTTCACTAGTGCAAGCACTTACCGCTACCCCATTGAAATCAATTATAAGGTAAGAATTTGCAATTTGGCTTGTTCTGTTTAAAGAATCTAGACTGGAACAACATCTATGATTGATTTAAGCTTGAATGTGGCAAAAAAGACCTTTAAAAATATCAAAAAGTTCTCATGGTGTGGAAATTATAATGCTGGTAGACCTAACTGGAATAAAGGATATTAGCTCTAGAGCAATCTGGAAATAGGTGTTCTGCCTGGCCATGATAATTAAGGTAACAACGACACATTCGTTCAAAATAAGTTCAAAATTCTTTACTCACACTGCTAGGTTTTTGCAGCTGTACAAGGTCAAAAATAATTATAGGGGCAAGACCCAAAGGCCATATTTCTGTATGGATCTGACCCATAATTCTTTTCTGTATTTTTGTTTCTTACCTATTTGTTACCTAAATACAGTTATATTTCAGGCTTAGCTAAGTGCTGGGGCATAATGACAGCTGATGGTCTTGAGACTGAGAAGGGAGGAGAAGGAGAGGAAGAAGACACCAGGATCCTCTGTTCCCTGGTGGCACTGGGAGAACAGGTCCACTGGGCATGAGAGAGGGCAGAAGGGGCCAGCTTACACCCATTCCATCAGAGAAACATCTCTGAGCATTGAAGGAGGCCGGCACCGGTGGAGGGATAAATAAACAGATAGGTGTAGGTTGGCTTCTTTCCATCCGTCCATACTTATGTATAATTATCCTTTTAAGGAAAGCATCCAAATGTGTTGTACAAATATTATGTATATTTTTTTGTGTGATTAGAGTAAAACATCTGGGGGAATTCAGTCTCCCAGGCAAAAGGTTCACCTACCACCTAAGCATAATTTCAGCCAAATTTTACCACTACTACAAATCATCATTTTTTTGGTATTCCCTGACTTCTTACTTGTTCTAGACTTCCCAGTGTGGAGAGAGGATATATAAAGATATAATATAATATACATAATGTATATTTATATGTATATGCATATATATTTAAGATGGGAAATCGTGGAAGCAAATGTCATTTTAAGTGAAAAAGCTGATGATACTCCTTAAGGAATGGAGAATTACAACGAAAAAAATTAGTTAGCAGTTTGAAAGAGAAGCTGTTTCCTATGGGTCACTTCCACTATAGTAAAACCACACTTTCTTGGGGTGCAAGGCTGGGAAATCATTGCCAATGAGCCCCAGGTGTCAGGATTCAGCCCACAACTGTAAAGATGCCATAGCAATTCACTTTGCAAAAGTTATCTTAAGCAAGCTCTCAGAAATCTCCTCCCTTCCTGATTTACTTGCTTACAGGGAAAGGAACAGCTTTGTGCGGTGCCTCTCAGTGTTGGGCCGCTTCTAACGGTAAGATGCAGTTTTCAGTTCCTCACGGCTTTGTTAGATGTTTCCCCCTTGGACTAAAATTTTTGCATGTATGAGGAATCCAGAGAAATGGAGATGGTGGTTAATGGGAAGAGCTAACCGTGGCAGAGGAGCATACCTGTCTGCTAAGGTGTCACCACTTAGAGCAGGACAGCAGATGCTCTCTGTTAACCCCCCACCCTCCCCACCATGGGAAGGGAAAAAGGAGGGAAAGGGAGAGACTTACAAATTTACTATAAACAGCTTTACTAATAATACTAACTGTATTAAGAATAAGAGAAATAAAGCAAATACACAAAACTGATACTAAGTTTCCCGGAGTTGGGTGGTGAGACGCTGGTGTTCCGTCCAGCAGCTGCCAGACAGGCATTGGGAAGTCCCAGACTCGCCTCAGCAGTAAACAGCAATCGGACTCGGGAATGCTCGGATTGGAATCTGGATCAGGATCGCAGGCAGGACAAGGAGCAGAGTCCTCATCAGAAGCCAGCCATGAATGAAGAGACTGAGCCCCCCATGATCCCCCCGTTTTAAACTGAGTGTGATGTATATGGCACGGAATACCTCTTTGGTCAGTGTTGGGTCATCTGTTCTGCCCACCCTTCCCTACAAGTATGACCCTTTATAACTCCTCACTTGCGTAACCTAAAAGGTCTATCAGTGACCTTGGCTGCTATAGTAATGGTTATAAACGGGCCTTTTTTTGCATATTGTTCCTACCATTAGCTCAGTAAAACTATAAACATTAGGTGTTATCGGCTTTGGAAGGACTCTGTAAAATATACAGCCAACTTCAGAGAAATGCAGTTACTTGGAGTAACTTAGCTGTAAGGAAAAATCACTAAAAGAGGACTGGTTTTGTTTTAACCAAAACCAGGACATAACGTACTCCAGAGCTTGAAGTATAAAGGCAGAAAGAGGCTAAATCAGCTGCTGGGGTAATGCAAGAGCTGCTGAGGCAGAAAGGTGAGCCGAAGACTGGAGACAGAGAAAAGACACCAGCAATGGGATGGGGTTGGGTTGTCCCCAGAAAAAAGAGGTCCAATTTGGCAGGACCTGCAGCTCTGCCTATTTTTAGGCCTTCACCGCCAATGCTTACAAGGGAATTCGAGGATTATTTGGTCTGTCCTGAAGGAAAATCTCTTCTATTAGCAAAGCATAGTCCTCATCTCTACCTGGCAGAGCAGGACAACAGCTGTCAGTTGCTATTGTTGGTCAAACACATGTGGCAAATTGCAGAAATATATTAAACTGTTGTCAAGTGTAAAATACCTGTTTATTGTCAAGTGCAATCATATTTGCCTCAATAAAGAGGCTTTTAGTAAGGAGTAAACCCTAAAAACCAGCCCGCACTGACCAGCACTCTGGGAAGTTCATCACCTCAGGGCAGGGAATTTGCTGCCTGTTGCTGAGTACAAGTAAGGACACTGTCCAGCCCTGGGAAGTGTGATCCGGCTGCCACTCAGAAAATAGTGTCCAGCTGCTAAAGGAAGATTTTGTGAGTCCCAAAGAAGTGATTGCCAAAAGCTTGTCGGTATTGACTTGTGAGCGAAGGGCCAGATGGAGTCGCCACACTAGTGTAGTGATAAGATTTTGCCTGGCAGAAGGAATTTTTTGCCACCAGGAAGCAACCCTAGCCTTACTTCCAGTGTAATTCTGGCTACTATCAGTCCCTACCTCTGCTTTGTAAGTGTATTGGTCATTTCTGTGCTATGATCTCATCATATCTTCTCTGCCTGGTAGATTATGAAGCCTTTTTCCTTTTCTCTTCTGCCAAAAGATGCCATAGTGCGTGACCACAGGTGTCAGTGGATCCCTTGCTGGGCTGAGGATTTTCTGGAGCATCAGGAGTGCTTTTCCTTTCAGATAAGATAATGGTATCTTTAGCCTGATGGGGACATGCTTGAGTTTTTGTTTCGTGATGGCACAGTTCACCGCTATGAGCATACCCCAGCTGTAAGCAGTCTTCACAAAGACGTGACGATTCTGGGTAGCCTTTCTGAAACTGAATTTTTGTGTGCAGCCTGCCCATATGGAAAGGAGCAAGTAGGCTCCCACCCCACTACAGCTTTGCTCAAAGCTGTAGTCTGCCAGCAAATTTGTCTGGATGCCCCCCCCGCCATGCCCAGCTGGATGTGCAGGTTGCCTGTGTTGTGAGGGCTCTGGGGGCTTCCCACAGCTTTTGGGGGGAGGAAAACTCCCAAGTCAGGGTGTGCTTTAATGAGCACCCACACAGCCCCTTCTGAGTGGTAAGGAAAGGAGGTTTCAAGGGTGCCAGGAGGGCAGCAGTAATGTGACCGTGGAAGCCTCCCTACAATGGGGGAGTTCATAACAGTGAGCAGTGCTTAAACACCTGCCAGGAGACAAATAACTCTGTCAGGAACAGTTTGAATTGTGTGGCCTTGGGATTTATTTATGGCACACTTTATACAATGATGGGAAGTCTAAGCTTTTTAATTAAGTAATGACCCTCCTATTCACTGAATGAGACAGGTGATTGCAAAGTAATGTTTCTGTAAGATGCCTGAATCAGGCTATGACATAAATCATGTATTTAAACACCCAAAAATGGATATTTCAGGTGATCTTCATCAGTTCTTAGCCAGATTTTAGGTTTTGAGTGTCTGACTTCAGCTGCTAAATGTTTAGCAGGGATTTTAGTGCAATATATTTGTACATTTAGGCTTTCAAATTGAGCTAAGAATTTGGTCATCCTCACTGTAAAATACTACTTTTTGGGGAATAATTGTCCAAAATAGCTATCTTCAATAATCACTTCTAAGAGTTTTATCAGGAATTGCTCAGTGTCTTGCTGCAGAGTGACTTAGACTCTTAGGATCTGACCATAATATTAACTTTGTCTTGAATATCAAAGCATAGAAAAGGACAATACATTCGGATCACTTAGTGCTCTTACTTTATTAGAGCTATAATTTCTACATAGCCATAGAAATGCTGGGGTTTTTCTGTGTGCCAGTTGTAAGATCAGACTCATGGCTCCTCCATCTGGTTACTAACTACACATAGTGGTTTACTAATGGCTGATCATAAGACAAAACATACTGTTGTGCAGTTTGTTGTGTTGGGGGAAAAATTTTTAACACCTCCTCTGATTGTCATTATACTTAAGACAGTGCTGTAGCATTATAATACAGTTTATGCAACTTTCACAAGAAATGTGCTTAGAAACAATGTAATTATCTGTCTATACATATTCTCTGGCCAGTCTGACCTATCATTCAGGAAACGCTCAGGTTTTATTCAAAACCATGTCAAGAGGAGATGCACTAATTTTTGAAGACTCATTAGTGAAAGCAGTGGGAAAAGCTGACACCGTTTAGTAACTTGTGAAGATATGCAAAATTATCTTATATAACCATAGAACAGCCCCCCCAAGAGCTCTCTTGAGAGATTAATATGGATGTTATAGTGCCTCGGGAAAATATGCATTTTCAGTAACCGTCTTTGGAAGACTTCCTGTTAACAAGGAATACAAAAATATTTTATTTTACTTCATGCTTAAATGATATGGGAGGTATGAATACAGACTGGCATTAACAAAGACTGCTCATTTTTAGGCCACTACTATGCAACTGAATACCCACATGTTTCTGAACTCCCCACAAGAAGACAAGCCTGCAGTGTCACACCCAGTCTCTTTTGCAGGCTGTTCTCAAATCCCCTGTCCTCCTTTGTCTTTCTATGTGGTTTTTGTGCGTTTATCAGATCTCTTGGGTCTTATTACTCAACATGCAGGTGCAAACATGCAGTAAACATTCCAGCTGCATATATTTGATCATAACTTCCTATGCTAGACAACTGATTTGCCAAAAAAAAAAACCCAATGGCTTGTAAAATGCTCCAAAATTTGCACATTCAGAGATAGTGGTAAAATCCATTGCCTGCAAAACTCACCATTGCTGCAGTAAAAATGATAATTACAGTTAAGTAGTCTGGAATGACCGCTTTGCTGTCCTAGAAATAAAATTAGTGAAAAATCTTGCTATGCCGAAGGTCCTACAGTAATGCAGCCGTAATGGCTTTCCACTGCTATGCGAGTGCTAAAGTAGGACACATTGATCTAGGGTAGAGGCTTTGTTATAAAGACATGGTTGTCTGAGATATAACAGCTAGCTGATTCCATGGACTCCCAAGTTTGTCGTGTACAGTTGGCTCCATCCTATAAAAACTGCAAAATAACAAGGATGAGAGAAAACACTCCTCCTGGTCCAAATGGAAATACCCCTGCTAACCAGATTGAAAAGCCAAGTTCAGTTAGCTTTAATCAGGATGAGACCTCTGATGGCACAGCATAGTGAAAGCCACTTGGTGGGGGGGAGTGACACCTACACCTGGCACTAGCAGAGAACTTTGTTCCTTTTTATGGAGCCTGGTCTGGGTACTGAACTAATTTCTCATAAAACTGGAAATTAATCTGGATTTAAACAGAGGGCATGGTGGAACGCATTGCAGGAGAACACATGCTGTAACTCACTGACCTGTCACCTTCTGACTTTAAACATATCTTAATAAAAGCTGTTATTTAGTTTTATCTGTAAGAATTAAAACCTTCAGTTTTTAAAGAATAATGAATTACATGGTAGGTGGTACCTCTCATGTTTTAGGATCACATACTTTATTAATAATTTGTGAACTATTAGCTGACAGGCTGTTGTTTCATAGAATAAGTCCTAGTGGATTTAATTGTACTGTCTGAATAATTTTGTTTTCAAATTTGACTTTCTGGGAACATATAGCTTTAACCCAGATAGTTCAGTTTTCACAGTGATTATTAGGGATGTGGGATGAAGTACAAACCAGGCCATTAAACCAAGGAAGCTCATGATGAACATAACACATGAAAGAGTCATTGGACTGGAAATAAAGGCTTTTTCAATGTTTAAGAAAACAAAGATTTTCTGCATATGTTTTCCATTTTTTTTGCATTTTTTTTTCCTAAGGAGAGAATATGACAGGAAGAAGGGCCTAAGCCCAAATACTGCACCTGCTATCTCCAGGGAACAAAATTTCTTAGAGTTTGCAGCTGGTTGTTCTCTTTTCAGTGGGCCAGGTCAGTGTGTGAGGGTGGCGTACACAGTAACATTGTACATCCTGAGAACCTGCCAGAGGCAGGGATGCCAGGTGGGTTTTTCAGACCCAGAAGCCATGTGTTACACCCACTTCATGCTGTTTTCTAACAGGCACAGCTGCTGTGCTTCTTCAAGCAACTTTGTGAGGAAGACTTTTAGCGTTTGTAAGTGGCATCCTTATTTTTATTCATGCTCAAAGCAAGCTTCTGCTAACAGTAATTCCTCATAACAGTAACTGCTCAAGTCCCTCGGGGTTGTGTGAGCCGGTAGCCTTAGTTTCTAGTCCCTTGTGCATACTTCTTGAATAGACAGTCTTGTACCACTTCAAATTATCTTTGGATAATTCTCATAAACAGCCTGGTCATCCTCATCTGTAAGTGTTCTTTCTCCCCTCTTTGGGAAATTATCTGCGCAGCACACTGTACTTCAGTCTGTGCTTTTAGCCAAAATTTTGTATTTTGGGACTCTGTTTCCACCTAGAATTGTTGATTGTAGTTAGTTTTTCTATATATTTTTGTGTATATTCATGTTAATTTACAGAAATCATATTAAAAAAAATCTGACCCTTGCATTCATGATGTTTAGAACAGAATATTTTTGGAAACAAGAGCGACTTATCTCAAAAGTGTTGTGGAAGTGTCTGGTGAGAGACACTGTCCAAGTTCTTGGTTTAGAATCTGCCTGAGGTTTCATTCTGTTTGTGTCTTTTTTCCTTTTTATTTCTTCCGCACCTTTATGGTTTCCAGAATACACCCACAGATTTTCCTCCGACTGATTGGCCCCAGGATTTGGTACGAGTTCACTAACCTCACTTGTGATGTGTAGTTGTTCCTATTTTTTCAATTAAGAATGTATGTAAAGAAGAATAAAGGGGGGTTTGTGTTTACCTTTCTTACCAAGTGCAACATCAAACATCCAAAGCATAGAAATCCTTTTGTCCTTGAGGAAAATGACATATATGAAGAAACAATGTCAAGACACCATAAAAGAATTTCTAACTCAATTATGTTTTACACCTAAATAACAAAAGAAAGATGTGACATGTGGTAGAAAAATAAACTCCCTATCTCCTCTACAGCTTTCAATCCCCTTCCTCTCCAGCCCTAAAGTTCTTGGAGGTTTCTTTACTGCCTAGCTTAGGAGTACATCATCTTCCTGAGCACCTCTTCCTCCTGTTTTTCTGCTCATCTTGCCTTTTTTATTCTTTTGAGAGTGAGATTCAGAGACATTCGTGTATTTTTATAACTTGTCCCTCAGGTGATGATTTTCCAATCCTTTGTAAAGCCCAGCTGGGAGACTTGAATCTTAATAATCATCCTACCCAGGTTAGTATTCATTAGTGTTTTACCAGAGGTGCTGTCCGAGTAAATGGATGGTGAACAAAGAGCAAAATTTTATTTCAGTTTAATGAATCTTATCATCTTAATATTGAGACTACAGATACAAGATGTAGGCATAAAACATTTTATAGTCAAAATAGCAAACAAAGGGAACTATTTAGAGTGGTCTGAACATATACAGATGATATACTGACCAATCACACTTTACACTGACAGATGAATTTGATCACTGAATACAGTGAAATTACACTTAATGTAACTTTGCCTTGGTTTCTAGTATTTTCCTATGTTTTTCATTTCTGTCATTGACATATTAAATGACTTGTTTTAACACTTTACAGTTCAAAGTCTTTACATATATTTTTTCTGTGATATTAGAAAGTGAACTGTGTTTGGGGATTTTCACATTGTAATCTGAAAATTATTTTTTGGTTCTTTGTGGAGAAATCATTATTTAGAAATTATATATCCCTGGTGTTTCTATGGAAACACTTTCACCTTATGCTAATAAAATAAGAATGATGGGAAAATAAAGTCTTTTCTTTTAGCATAAAAAAGTATTAAAAGAATATTTTTTGTAGATTGGAAAAGTTTAACGCGGATACGTAGTCAGCTCCTGTCTCTCAGCACAGCTGTCAGTATAGCTTCAGAAATGGATCAGGTTCATCCTGTTCTGTGTTGAATTCCAGAAGCTGGATGGGTTACCATGAGGGTAAAATAAACATGCTATTTACTGGAAAAGATGTGTCAAAGTCGTTTATTTTAGTCTGAGTCTAGGCATCTGGGCTCAGCAAGCACTCCGTCTATGCATGTTTCCTGCTTCGAATAACATTTTTTGTTTTTTTGCCCTATCTGACACATGTAGTTTAGCATTTACCCACTGTGATAATTTTATTCTTCCCAGCACTGAGGAGTAGGAGGTAGTGCTACTATTCTACTACTGTAATTAAGAGATGTTGATTTTATTTCCAGTTCTACCACAAAGGTAAAGCTCTAATCTATTCTCTTGCAACGAAAGACAATATTTCTTCTGACTTCTGTGGCAAATGCACCAGCTCTTCCAGGATCTCTAGGTCCTCTTTGAGTCATACCCACCGAAGCATGTGGTGGCTCTGAAACTAGGCACCTGCCTGGCAGTCAGGCGGGGAGCAGTTCTTTATTCACTGCAGTGAACAAAGCCAGTGCTTTCTTCACCTGTGCTCCCAAGCAGAAGCTGCAGATTTGGGGTGGACTAGCACCCAGTGAGGGCAGGTTTGATCCGTCACCACCAGGCACAGGCTGCCCCAGGCAGTCATGGCCATAAAGACAGTCCTGTCACAAATATTTGCAGTCCCAAGTTTCCTAAAAGACCACCTCAGGCAAATTTTCTGAAATGTTCTTGGTCCTGATAGCAGGGGTGGGGAGTTGGGGGGTATGGTTGTTGATGGTGCTTTGTGGGGGATTTGTGGTTGCTTTTTGTTGGTTGGGGGTTTTTTTTTTATTTATTTAGGGAGTTCCATGGGAATTACAGGAAGAAAGGCAAAGTCTTACTCAAAAGGTGGTTTTATTTGGGCAAGTTCTTCCTCTTATCACAACAAAACCCCAAATCTGATTAAAAAATATTAAGAAATATTTTTTTTTAATCCATTTTTTTAAGACACCTCTCCAACCGATTCTTTCAGAACTCTTGGTCAGCAGTTTCGCTTCAGTTCCATTAATTCCACAAGAAGATGTTATATATAATCTGCTATGCTTTGTCACCTTGGTTCTCATTGTGAAAAGTCTTTCCAAATTCCCATTACTTTGCAGGAGATTCATACTCTTGGATAAAGGCCATGTACTGGTATTGTAAAAAGCACCAATATGATCCTATATGCATTTTCAGTAATATAAAGGGCTAATCAGAATTAAGATGATTGTTTTCTAGTTATGGACATAACATGTACACACAAACCTTTACAAACACTGGCTTTAAAAGTGAAACATCAAAGTGCTTCTTCACATGTGACATTACCTCATTCAGTGTGTGCAAACCTTTAAATGGATGTGCTGGGATATGCCCTTCTCTTTACCTCTTCTGACACTTAATACAGACTAAATAAACAATTCCATGAGGAAATTAATTATTTTAAACTATGAAACAGATCAAACATTTTATTTTATATTATATTTCTGCAGGTACAATATTTCACAGCATTTCATTGCAGAAGAAAAGCACACAGGTACAGGAAGCTCTGATATTTAACTGCCTGTACTATATAACACGCACAGTGCTGAGCACTGTGTATGTAGTTGTAAATACTACATATGCTTGGAAAACACATATATATCCTCATGGACTAATTGCCTGTAAAATTAGTTTGGGAGAGCTGCATTCTCATACTGTTTGTCCTTAAATAACTTTGAAATCACTCAGCAACACTTACACACCTTTTTTCTTTCAAAGCAAGCTGGGCAACAGAAATATCTACCTCATTCACACTAAGAGCTGGCTGACTCATTAGGGAGTTTGGAAATTTGATGAACTGTGAAATAGCTCCTGTAAGAGCAACCATGAGACAGTCACATACATAACTTAAGAATATGGTGCTGCCAGATGCCCCACACAGGTTTTACTGACAACATACAGTAACTGCTCATCTTAAAAAACTTCAAGGTAATAGTGGAAAAGATACATCGATAATAGAGGAATAAAGGTTAGAGCTACTACATAAAGAATGTCATATGGAGAAAATATTGCTTCTTGAGTGGGTGCTATTTGGAAACAGCTACAATCAGAATAAGAATGTACTCTGACCTTATTGGCTTAGATTCTATTCATGTGATTGATGTTAACAGACTCAAGCCCTATACAGTTGTGTAGGCAAGATGCAAGCATCGTCTGTAGCTCATTTAATTACTACTGAATTACCCTATTTGTGGTTAGAAAGTGGGGAAGGAAATTTGCCCTGGAAATGTGAAACAAACAACCACCAGTAGCCTCAGAAAGCTGCCTTTGCTGATCGTTGTATTCAGCCAAAAATTTTCTGCCAGTTCAGCCTCCTGCTGCCACCCACAGCCAGCTGTGCTTAGGAGTTCTTCAGCTGACAACAGGGAGAAAGGACGTGAAGAGGGTTTTGTGTGTAAAAAAACACAGAATTCTGGAGAAAACTCAAAGTGGTAATGGACTTAGAAAAAACAAACAAATTTTTAAAAAGACAAAGCTTTGGTTTATGGCATCTGTTTTTTCCAGGTTCACAGTAGCAGCAGCAGGAGCTTTTGTCTTTCTCTTCATCTTCTCTTATGTGCTGTATTTCTATTGCAGAGTATTTAGGCTGAGTTACAGTCACTGGAAACTAGGTTCAATGATTGCTTGGGTTCTTGGATAAAGCAACTGCCAAACACCAAGCTCCTGGTACTGTATGGTTTTGTTGACCTTTCTCAGCCACAGTAAGGCTCTTCAGTCCCATTTCCAGGCTGGAATGGAGCTGTGCTAAACTGGTTCTCACCAAACGATAGGCTGCTGTCCCTGAAGTGCATTTTGTGAGAATAGAATCTGGCTCTAAATATATGGATTAAAAAAAAAAATCCAAAAAATAGCACATTACAGCACACAGTTGGTGACACACCAGATCCCCTAACAATCTGACAGATCACAGGGTTGAGAGTTAGCTCTGTGTGGAGCAGGATTCTTTTTCCTTTGCAGAAAAGCAGTTGGGGAAAAAAATATTCACTTTCACAATTGTAAAGGCTTTTTTTCTCCTTCTTGCGTAGTGTGACATGAACTCTTTATTCTGAATCCTCCAGAATTAAAAACTTGCAGAGGTCAGTCTGTCTTGACCTCATCTCACAGGGAAGGGAGGGCAGAGCTCCCCGCCGACTGCACGTTGATCTGTTTGCGATAAAACTGTGACATTTCACGGACTGTTAAAAGGTGTCTCCACTGCACAACAGTCTCTTATGAAACACTATGTGGCTGAGGAAGTGTAACGAGGAAACAAAAGTGGAAGAAGAGTGCTTCAGCAGCTTGTCCAAGACCACAGAGGTTGTGTCAGAACTAGGTTAAGAAGTTCTCCCAGGTTTCAGCCCGAGGGTCTGTTCAGATTTTGTTCCTGTACCTGCTTAGATCCATAAACTGAAGTCTCGGTCTCTCCTTTCTGCTGCTGTAAGTATCACTGTTCTTGTCTCTACTTGCATGAGTATGTTCATCTGGACAGAAAAAGGTTCTGGTGGGAATTTGCTCCAAACACTGGACTAGATTTATTCATATGTCAAGGGATGGGGACAGGGTTGGCAAGGAGTACCTTAGCTGGCCATGTCAATACAATTTCAGCAGAAATGTGCCTCACTCTAAAGTGGACATATTAAACTACTGTGGTGCATTGAATATGATATTCTGCTTTAACCTTTGTCTTTCACCCAGCAGAATTTTAATTTTTTGGCTGGGTAATTACAGACTTTCCAATCTGTGGCCAAGAGGAAGGGTTGTAAACGTCCCCTCTTGGCCTGAGAATGGTTAGTGTACTGGGAATGCACGGGCCGTACAATCAGCACACTGACTGAGCCGTACTAATGTGCTTGTACAAAGCTGGTACATGCTTTGACGTGGCTAGTTGTTTGACGTGTAACTTCTTGCAAAGGCAGCATAGCACCATCCACACAAACATAGTGGGGTTTGTTTTGGTGTGGGTTTTTTGGGGGGGAGGTGGTGGTCGGTTTGGGGGG
>Ga0065711_1045961_pt1 | contig 13167 bp, 10 predicted proteins | sample Hoacrofraction12_FD_59098 | JGI IMG/M metagenome (GOLD analysis project Ga0065711, IMG submission 59098) | Hoatzin crop microbial communities from Cojedes, Venezuela - Epithelial fraction 12 v2 (version 2) | ecosystem: Host-associated > Birds > Digestive system > Esophagus > Crop | place... | reverse complement strand
TTTTTTTTTTTTTTTTTTTTTTTGGGGGGGGCGAGAGGGAAGTGAGTAGTAAGTAAAATGAGGAGCCAGGAAAGAGTATAATATAAAAAGCAGGTTTGACCTTCCTTCATCTTAAACAGGGAGTTTCATAAAGTGATGTGATGGGGGGGAAGGAAAAGATGCAAATGTACTGAGAATGTAAAGCATAAGTGGTAATGGAACAAATACTTTCAACAGTGTTCTACATGTATTTCACATCTGTGTTGCTAGATATTCTAAAAACCTCTAGGAATTAATGGAGTACATACTAATAAGAGAGGAATGTTGAAGCTTATTTTGTCATTGCTGCTCATTAGCTGAAGACACTGACGTATGTACTCTGCTAAAGCATAGTCCCTGTTTCTGGAGTTTGTGTTTCCTTTCGTGGAAAAGAGTCTTGCAGCTTGACTTCATTGGAACTCAGCATGCTCAGTAAGCCCACCTAGTGCTTCAGAAGTATTCTGAGATCTTGTTCTGGGTGAGATGACTGATGCCTTAACCTGCTGGTCGATTGCAGTTAGTGTGTGTTTACCAGCAATATCTAACAATCTCTGATCTCTTTCCGTATGTTGATTTTGAAATGTATTGGGGACCAGTTAGTTTCCTTTTTTTTAATTTTCACCTTGTTCGGCCACTAGAACATGGATGACAGAATCATGGAACTTCTAGGATCAGAAGGAACCACTGCAGACTGTCGAATCTAACACCCCTGCTGAAGGCAGGGTCACCTACAGCAGGTTGCTCAGGACCCTGTTCAGTTTGGTTTTGAGTATACCTACAAATGGAGACTCCACAATGTCTCTCTGGGCAACCTGTACCAGTGTGCGATCAGCTTCACTGTAAAAACAGTATTTTCTTTGAATGGGAATTCATGTTTGAATTTATGGCCATTACCTTGTGTCCTTTCACTGTGTACCACTGTGAAGAGTCCGGCTTAGTCTTGCTCTCATCAGGTGTTGATACACGTTGATAAGGTCCCCCTGAGACTTCTGTTCTCCAGCTTAAACAATCTCAGCTCTCTGAACCACTCTTCAGATGTTCCTGTCCTGCAGTCATCTTTGTGGCCCTATGCTGGAACTGCTCCAGTTTGTCCATCTCTCTCTCATACTGAGCAGCACAGGACTGATCACAGCACTTAACGATGTGTATCAAAGGTGGAAGTAACATCTCCCTCTACCTGCTGGCAAAGCTCTCTTGGTCTTTGTTTCAAGGGTATGTTGCTGACTCATGTTCAGTTTCTTGTCCACCAGGGTCTGGTGGCCCTTCTCCACAGAGCTCCTTCCTTCCAGTTCCCCCCAGCCTATGCTGGTGCATGAGGTTATTTCTCCCCAAATATAGGACTTGAAATTTCTCTTTCCTGAACTTCATGAGTTTCCTTTTGGCTCATTTCTCCAGGTGGCTGAGGTCCCTTGGAATGGAAGCACACCTATCTGGTGGATCAGCCACTCCACCCCATTCATTTATCATCTGCAAACTTGCTGTTGGTGTGCTCTGTCCCATCTTCTACCTCATTAATGGAGAGGTTAAACAGTACTGGCCCTAGTATCAACCTCAGGGATACAATATTAGTGACTGGCCTCCAACTAGGCTTTGTGCTGCTGGTCACAACAACCAGTCTGAGCCTGGCAGTTCAGCTGGTTTTCAATCCACTTCATTTTCCACTTGTCTAGTATGTACTTTGTCAGTATAGGAAAGTTATGGGAGACTGTCAAAAGCCTTGCTAAGGTCAAGATAAACTATATCCACTCCTCTCTCCTCACCTACTGAGCTCATCACTTTATTGGGGAAGGCTATTAGGCTGTTCAGGCAGGATTGCTACTTTGTAAGTTCATGCTGACTCATGACCTCCCCGTCCTTCATGTGCTTGGAAATGGCTTCCGAGATTATTTGCTCCATCACCTTTCCAGGCTTTGAGGTGAGGTCAGTTGGCATGTAGTTCCTCAGATCTTCCTCCTTGCCGTTCTGAAAGATGTGACACTTGTTATCTTCCAGTCCTCAGGAACCTTCCTTGATAACCATGACCTTTCAAAGGTGATTGACAGTGGTCTCACAATGATATTGGCCAGCTCCCTCAGCACTTGCGGGTGCATCCTTTCCCTACTGACAGTGAGTTTTTCTTGCTCCAAACTTTTCCACTGATTTCAGGGACCTGAGGTTCCTGAAAGACAGATCTTGCCAGTAAGGACCAAAGCATAGAAGGCACTAGGCACCTTAGCCTTATCCATGCCAGCCGTCACCATATGCTGTGCGTCCCATTCAGCAGGACCACACTGCCCTCAGTCTTCCTTAAGTTGCTGATGTGCCTGTAGAAGCCTTTCTTATTGCCCTTCATGTCCCAAACTGAATTCAGCTTCAGACGGCTTTGGTGTACCTAACCCCATCACTGGGTGCTTGGACAGTGTCTGTGTATTCTTCCTGTGTCACTTTTCCTTGCTGCCACCTCTTGTTGTTTCATTTTGATAGCTGAGTTTGGTCAGGAGCTCCCTGTTCATCCATGCAGGTGTCTGCCACTGTCACTTTACTTTCTGCACACTGGGATGGACAATTCTTGAGTTTGGAGGAGATGATCCTTGGAAAAAATCAAACAGCTGCCCTAAACCCTTTTCTCCAGGACCATACTTCATGTGACTATTCCAAGCAGACCCCTGAGTGGGTCAAAGTCCGCTTTCCTAAAGTTCAGGATCCTGCTGTTTGCCTTGTTCCCTCCTTTCTGGATCCTGAACTCCACAACCTCCTGGTTGCTGCAGCCAAGGCTGCCCCCAGCCTTCATCCCCGCCCCCACCCCCCGCCAGACTGGGTATGACTGGAATGTTGTTAATTTTCTTTATAGCAGCCTGGATGGTGCTATGTTTTGGATCTGTGACCAAAGTGGTGCTGATAACACACCAAGATTTTCACTGTTGCTCAACAGTGGTAACACAGCGTCAAGCCTTCTCTGTTTCTCGCTCTGCCCCCCACAGTGAGTAGGCTGGAGGTGGGCCAAAGGCTGGGAGGGGACACAGCCGGGACAGCTGACCCTGATGGGCAAAAGGGATATTCCATACCATACAACATTGTTCTTGGTGATAAAACTGGGGAGGAGTTTTCCAGGTGTTGCTGTTGCTCGGGGTCTCGCTAGTTATTGGGTGTCTGGTGGTAAGTGATAGCTTTTGCATATTTTTTTGTTTTTTTGGATATTTTCCCCCTCTTTTCCCACACTTTGTTAAGCTGTCTTTATCTCACCCTACAAGTTTTTTCACTTTTGCTCTTCCAATTCTCTTCCTCATCCCTCTGTGGGGGGAGTGAGTGAGTGGCTGTGTGGGGCTGAGGTGCCTGTGGGGGTTAAATTGCAACACCTCTGACCAGTTCTTCTTTCTTTGTAAGTATAAAGTCCAGCAGAACATCTCCCCTTGCTGGCTACTTGATCACTGGTGTTGGGCAGTCATCTTTAATGCACTCCTGAAACATCCTCAATTTCTTGTGCTCTGCTGTGTTGTCCCCTCACCAGATATTGGAGTGGTCAAAGTCTGCCTGAGGACCAGGGCCTGTGCATGTGAGGCTTCTTCAGTTGTCTGAAGAAGGCCACACAAATCCAATACTTCCTCCTGATCAGGTGGTTGGTAGCATTGCCAGTTTTGGTCTGCCCAATGATTCTGACCCATAAGCTGTCAGCTGGCTCATCACCCATCCCCAGGCAGACCTCCACGCATCCCTGCAGTGCTCTCGCGTCAAGGGCTGCTTCGCTTCCTCACCGTCCTGGCCAGTATCCACCCGTTGCGGCAGCTGAGTTGTGTGAGCTATCCCACCATGTTTCCATGGTCCAGATGAGATCGTAGCCCTGCAGCTGCATGCAGACCGCTTAAGTCTCGATGTCTGTTCTGCATGCGGCGAGTGTCGGTGTGCAGGCATTTCAGAGAGGAGCTCGGTCATGGCGGCTTCATGTTGATACCGTGACTGCTGCTATAGAGACCTATCACAACACAAAAAACAGTTACTGAAACTCTGAGGACATGTCCTTCGGTGTGTTTCTGCTTTAATGGGGGTGAGAAGAAAGGAAGTAGTGGAGGAGGAGTGCTGGTTGTTGGTTTCTGCTCCTGGGATCCACTATGCCTATTTACTCCCTGTTCCTAGTGATAGAGAGTGGTTTGCTCCCCAGGGAGCCACAAATGATCAGTGCAGTATTGAGAAATGTGTAAAGATTGAGAGAGTAGAATGTTCTCTGACTTCTGCCGGGGGTGTGTGTGGGGATATCAAGTGAAAGAACATGAGGGGGTAGCGTGTTTGGAGGGAATGTGATGTTCAAAGAGCAAATGATTGGAAGTAGGTCAAGATCAGCAGATTTGAAAAGTTAATATACTCAGGGTTAGGAAGAGATCAGAATAAACAAATAGTAAAAGGACTGAGAAATGTTAACAAGATATAATCCCTCAAGTGACAGGAAAAGAAAGAATGGTCAGAAGCAATGAGTACTTTTTAAAAGTATGCTTCATAAATCATGTAAAAATGAAATCCTCTGTTCTGACTAATCCTTGTCTTGACTTTTTGTCCTGGGATGTATGTAGGTTGATGCGATCTGAAATGGAACCAGAATCGCTGTGCTTTCAAGGGCTTGCTTCCCTTCACTTTGCTTCAGTGCCTCTTTCCTGCATCCCTTGGATGTGATAATGGCATTCTGTGAATCATAACAGCAGTGCAGCGCTTAATTAATGTTTGCAAAACACTTAGATCCTCAGATGAGGTGTGCTGTGTGCATCCGGTGCAACACATTATTGCCAGTAAGCACACGCTATTTTAAATTCCAGCAACAACTCCTTCTTGTGCCTTTTCTATCACAAAACCAACCACATGAGGATGGCCCTGATGGGTCATGCCAAGGTCCAGCTATCTCGCTGTCCAGTCTCCAGGAACAGCAGGTGTTTAAGAAAAGAACTGCAGGAAGGATAGCTGCTTGATCTGGCAAGCCCTCCCGGCTTCTGGCAACAAGTGTTTTCAAGACTTTGTGATCCGGAGGTTATGTTCGGAACCTGCCTCTGCAGGGAATTCTTGTCCACGCCTTTTCAGCCAGCGCGTGGTGAGCCAGAGGATTAACCTTGCATACCCTCCACAGGGCGTTCTCCTCTGTCTGAGAGGGAGAACCTAGAGGAAGAAAATCCTGTTTTTAGTCTGTTTAGTTGGAAGTAAATCTCTATCTACCACGATGACAAATGTATTTCAGTCACTATGGGAAAAGTTAAGTTTGACAGAAGAGCTCAGCGTATGTCCTTTCAGCCCTCAGAACAGGATGATTTATTGCTTGAAATCTGTCTGAATCTTTAAAACCACAGATTCATATCCAAGGAGACATCAGTTCTTCACCCTTGTGAACTGGAAAACTGGAGTTAGATGCGTTAACTCGTATTAGCAAGATGCTGAAATGCTAGATTTTACCTAAATTAAACTAAAGATCATCAACTCTCTGTAAGGAATTGCTTTTCCTTGACATTACCTCACTTTTCCCCTCCCAGGTAACGGACAGTGTTTTACATATCAACTGGCAGCAGTTTTTGGCCTCAGAAATAGAAACATTTGGATATGTCAGATATATATATATATATATACACACACACACACGAGCTGGAACTGTTTTTCTGTTAAACTCGGTTACAATTTCCTGATTTGCACTAACAGACCAATTCCTCATTAAAGACTTTAAGGGAATTCTATTCCATTTATATGGGGAAATGGATAACTACTTTGTGAAGTTTTGGAAATACTTGCAGATGTGTGTAATGAAAGGGCCAATAAAAATGTAAATGATCTCAACTGCATTTATCATATATTTCACCTAGCTCTCTGGCAGTGCTGCTGATATTGATAGCAAGCAGCCTACTCAATATTTTGTAGGATTTTAAAAAAATGAATAAACACATAATATTTGCATTTAATTATCTGCAACGGACGATGATCTTCCATTTCAAATTAGTCAAGCAGATAGTGCATGTTCACCAAATCTTTTTATCTTAGTCCTGGATTTTACTCTAGGTGGCAGAGTTGTTCTATCTATGGCTCATGAAGAACAGATTAAGAAACAAAAAATAGTTAATGGCATATACCTGCCCAGTGTGAGTAATTCTTGTTTCCTAAATCAGCTGCCTTATTTTTTCCGATAGTGTCAAATTTATCAGTAAGCAGGAGTATTCAAAAGCTGTGTTTTTTAAGGGGGGGAGGGGAAGCCCCTTTCTTCGTAACAACTGCCTGACTCAGAAGCTGCAGAATATTTAGTAAAGCATAATTGCTATGAAATACTGATACTCGGAGCAGCTTTGTGGTAATGTGTGTGAGCTGCCTCTTATGTATAGTTTCCTAGCAGGGGTTGAGGTTGGGGGAAGAGTTAATCTTTCCACCAGTGTTATGTCAAATTCTTTGCATATGGAGGAATTAAATTCTAACACAAAATGCATGTTAAACAGGGAGCTGGGGCACGTTCAGCTTATTTGTAAGGAAACAGCTCTCTTGGGCTAAAATATATATACGTATGCTGGGCAAGTGTGGGTGCTGTCTGTCAGGTGCGTTGCAAGTGCCTGGAAGGATGAGCTCGGCTGATGGTTAGACACTTACCTAGATTAACACTTTGGCAAAAGCTCCACCCTAGATCCTCCAAATAATTTTGTTTTGGAACATTGGATGTAATTTCTTTGTTACCCAATGTAATAAATCTTAGGCAGAATCTGTTGTATCCTCATGATAGTGTTCGTGAACTTCAGGTTACGGAAAAAAAAGCAATAAATGCTTTTAGGAGGAGGGAGAATTAAACGAAACTCTTTAGGAGCTCAGACATTTGAAGTCTAGAAACTCTTTCTGGAGCTGGGGAAAGGAGTAGAGGATTCCAAAGATGTCTTTTCTTTCCCCCTGTTTCTCCAGCTTTAATGAAGTCTGTTCTGTTCAGTCGGTGTTTTCATGGGCTGTGTTGTTACACTCCCTGGCTGTCCTTGGCCAGTATGTTGTTTCTGCTCCTACCTGAAAACTATTTAGGAAAAATCCTCTAGCTGTGCTGACCATTTGTTCTGTTTTTTGTAGCAGGGTTGCTGTTGTGGAAGTTTTAAACACTGTTGCTTAGTGCTACTCCAAAGACTGATGTTGCCCTGCTTTGCAAGGTGGGAAGAGTTAGCTGGGTACAAAGCTTTAACTATCGGAACACGAGGAAAAGAAACAATAAACTTCCTTTCAAAATTGTGTTACATTTCACCAAAAACTTTCTGCGGTTTTAGTGGTTTAAAAAGAGTGAAGCAGCTATAGCATTAGCTTGCAAACCTCTCATCAAAGTTGGAAACAGTGCACTTTTCTTTTTCCTCTGCTCCTTAAGAAGTAAAATTATTGACTAAGTGCTTGCCTTTGGTTTGTGGACTATCTAGACTTTTTTTTCCCCCCATTAAGACTGGCTTATTGCAGTATTTTAAGTTGAAAGCCCACTTTAGTCACACTGAGTATAACTTTCCTTCCTGAAGAATTCTTTGAAATAAAATGGAGCCACTTTGTAAATGCAGGGAGCATGAATTCTCTACACGAGTATGAGTACAGTCCTTGCCTGTGCACACCAGAAACAAGAATAGAAGGTGGAAGACTCCCGTCGCGATTTATCTGTGTATACTCTTGAAGTGCACTTTTACTTGATTTCACTTCAATCAGAAGTTTGTAAGAGTATGTGGGACTACGTAGGAGTACACCACAGTAACTGATAAAGGGTATGGGGAACATGGCAGTGTTTATTTCTGTAAGATTATCTGGTCAAAGTCCTTGTCAAATGCAATGAAAAGGGGGAAGCAATGACCAAACTACAGGGACGCAGACCTGACAGACAAGCATAATGGGACCAAGACAACAAAGACACAAGAATTGATGTGCTATCAGGAAACTGCAGGCAAACCAGTACTTTGCAGCTGGTAAGGCTGCAAACCTGAGGGCCTGGGATGCTGCAGGGTGTCGGTGGCACTGCACAAGCTGATGGGGGAATGTGGGGATCAGGGAGGAACAAAGGGCAAGTAGACAGAAAGGGGTATGAAATGGGATCGTCACTTGTAAACCAGAGCTGGTCAACATGCTTGTCTGACAGCCCTGCGCCTGATCACCACAGTCTGTCGGATCTTCTGATTAACCCCTTTCTTAACGATCCCTCTGTGTACTCTCACTCCATGACCCATGTGTGGGAGGGCTGCAAGGACTAGGTGCCAGCTGCTGGGGTGCTGGCAGGAGTGGAGCTGGAACCAGCAGCTGGAGTCCGGCCGGGGCTGTGGGCATCCATGGCCTGTAGTGCTGGGTGCTGGGGCCACCAGAGTCTCCGTGCTGCCCACTGCCATGGTGGAGGTCTCGGCCCCAGCCACTGGGTGGGGGCCCTGCATGTGGGATGAGTGAGGGGCTTGGTGATGGTGGCTGCAGCGCGACCATGGGTGACAGCCTGTGTGTCTGAGGCTGGCGGCTGCTGAGGGGGCGAGCGTATCTCCCTGGGTCAGGCGTGCACATGTAGAATCGTAGAATGGTTTGGGTTGGAAGGGTCCTTAAAGATCATCTGGTTCCAACCCCCCTGCCATGAGCAGGGACACCTTCCGCCAGACCAGGCTGCTCAGAGCTCCATGCAACCTGGCCTTGGACACTGCCAGGGACGGGGCATCCACAGCTTCTCTGGGCAACCTGTTCCAGTGTTTCACCACCCTAATGGTGAAGAATTTCTTCCTAATATCTAATCTACATCTGCCCTCTTTTAGTTTACAGCCATTCTCCCTTGTCCTATCACTACACACCCCTGTGAGAAGTCCCTCTCCATCCTTCCTGTAGCCCCCCTTCAGGTACTGGGAGGCTGCTATAAGGTCACCCCGAAGCCTTCTCTTCTCCAGGCTGAACAGCCCCAACTTTCTCAGCCTGTCCTTGTAGGAGAGGTACTCCAGCCCTCTGATCATCTTCATGACCCTCCTCTGGACCCGCACCAACACATCCATGTGCTTCCTGTGTTGGGGGCCCCAGAGCTGGATGCAGTACTCCAGGTGGGGTCTCACGAGAGCGGAGTAAAGGGGCAGAATCAGCTCCCTCGACCTGCTGGCTACGCTTCTCTTGATGCAGCCCAGGATGTGGTCGGCATCCACCAGTACCCCTAAGTCCTTCTTCTCAGGGCTGCTCTCGAGCCACTCTCTGCCCAGCCTGTACTTGTGTTTGGGATTGCCCCGACCCATGTGCAGGACCTTGCACTTGGCCTTGTTGAACTGGGGCAGGTAAGAGGGCCTGGGATCTGGGCAGGGATGTTGGAGGGACAGAGGAGCTGTGTCGGTACTCAGGGGATCTACAAACGTGTGTGTGCTTGTGAACCTGGAAAGTCGTGCGTGCATGTGTGCACCTGCACTAGTTGGCTGCTGTCTCTACCAGCCGAAGAGGAGGAGGGAGCGTGGCTGTGTTTTGTGCGAGTCCTGTGTGTAGGTGCTGGTGAAGGCAGTGCTGTGTCTGTGGCAGCCTGTGTGACCGGCCGTGTCAGTGTCCTCTGTGTGTGTCTGGGACACGTGTGTGGCTTCACAACCCATTGAATGTGCGAGCGGGGAAAGCGGCAGCCATGTTCTTCAGCCTGGGCAGAGACCCCCGGCACCTGGCTGGGCTCCAGTGGCCAGGCGGGAGCTGTCGGAGGCGGCGGCTGCTCCCAACACCCCCTAACAAAGCTCTTTTGTTCCAGAAAAAAAACTAAATAATAGGAAAACCATGGTGCTGAGTGTTTTAACTGTGAAAAGCAAAAGGAAGTTGAAATAATTAAAACATTCAATATAAAAGTTTCAGGAAAATATGAATATTTGAATTTATGAAAAAATTGCCAGTCAGCTTGGCTTACAGACTCTTAAATATTTTTAAACAGGAATGGAAAAATACTTCGCTTATTTCTGAGCTTCAGCTTTATTTATGTATAAATCCTTAAAGCCTACAAGTTTAGCATTTCTATAGACTATAAAAGCAGCTTTTTATTGACTAAAACTGGTATGAATTTGTACTCTTACTGCTTCTAAAAGAAATAAATCAACCCGATTACTGAATAAAATTGAAGACTGCCTTCGATTGCTCAATTTGTTTGTAGGAAATCTGTTGTGTTTGCTTTACAAAACTCTAATTGGTGATATATATTTGCGGGAATATTTTGACTCTCAAGGGGTTTTGGCACTCTGCATGCTAACTAGTGCTACCGCGATGTAACCGTTTGTCATTAGGGAGTCTTGAAGGTCTACAGCATTAATGCTGCTACGCACTGCTTGATATGACAAGGCTGGTGTTTCTGTAGATTACTCATGCCCTGTTGTCAATGGGAAAGGTCATACAGAACTGAATTCTGCTTAATGTAATCATATATCTTAATTTGTAATTTCTTGATTTTAAACAAAATACTTTCTCCTTGTTAAAGGACGATTGAACTAATCCTCTTTAGCTTGTAACTGCAATTCTTGTGCTGTTCTATTTTGGGAGAATAGGTTTATGTTATCGCTTCTCCATAAAACTATTCAGAGGTCACCTTTTGCTACATCATTTTTCTTCTTGCTTGCTCTAGTCACCATGAGGAGATTCTGTTCTCTCTGAAGAAGCAAGCTCTATGCTAATATTGTTTAATGTATTTTCCACAGGGATTTGCTATCAAGTAACATAAAGTGATGTTCAGGAGGTGAGGGTTAGTACCTTTGTAGCTGCTCTCTGTACTAGAAGAATGTCATACTTTTACATCTTTTTAATGCTAATGAAGCTATCATCTTACAAAAGGTTTTTGACTTTGTGTTTTATTCTAGAGAAAGCATAAGCAAAACCTGTACACCCACCACTTTACCAAGTATTGCACACAATTTTATTGATATGAGCTGCAAACATTATCAGTATCTATTCCACCCTTGTTAACCTGGCACTAAGAAAAATTCTCTTTGCTTCTCTCTGAGATGTCGATGTGTGTGTTTTGACCTTCCTCTGTATCAGCGTTCCCCTCGTTTTCCTTTAGCAATATGGTTTCAGTGTTTCACCGCTCAAACATAGCGATTGAAACAATTTGCCTTGTGCTGTGTTTGCATCTGCCCACCTTGGTGAACCACCTTGATGCCATGGAGCCCATCGGGGGAAGCCCGGCGAGGGCTGTTTCCAGAAGCTGAAGCCAGCTGCCTGGTGGGGCTGCTGTAGTTTCACTGAGACAACCTGGAGACAACTCAGGAATAAGTATTTGCTCAAATATTTTGCCTTTTAATCAAACCAGAGAAGTCAGTTCTCAGAGCTAGTTTTTTTGGTGGTGTTTTTTTTTTTTTTATTCTAGATTTGAGGCTTTTCTCCCTGGAAAACATATTTTAGCTGAAGCACAGGCTGTTTTAGGGGATGGTTGTAACTTTATATCTGGTATGACCTGTAGATCAGAGAGAGGTGTGAGAAATCTATGATTGCCTAAGAATGCTTTAGGACATGCAATGTAATGATTTGTAGGTCTGATGATTTTAGACCTACAAAGAGTCTTTGAAGGAATTACCTGCTGACAGGCAGAAAAAATAATTCAAAGTTGAGTAGTTCTCAAAATATTATCTGAGCAAAGATCTATAAGCTATGCTGCATCACAAATCAGTGTAGAGGTTGGGGAAAAGAAAGGGAAAAGTCAGAGAATGACCAGTTATTAAAAGGGACTATCACAGTAAGTGCTGAAGATGAAGTAGATGCTGAACCCCCATGCATTAGTGGGAGTTACTCGGAGTAAAGATAAATATTTTGGAATTAAAAGGTGTTTCGATGGAGTTAGATGCATGCTGGAATATTGCTTAGTTATTAATAATAACATTTCATCATTGTTGGATTACCTAAAATGTGTCCCTAGCTAAAGTTACCTTATAACTTTACCCTTAAAATGTGCTGTTTATGTGACATTAACTATTCCTGCGTTTTGAAGGGGAAAAGGGTCTGGTCTTCCTCCTGCAGCCACTGGCAATCTGACAAGTCTTGTCTTCATTTAAGGCTCTCCTGAGAATCGGACAGTTGCTCAGCTAGTGTTGCCTGTCCTGCTCCCATACAGTGGAGATATTGCCTAGACCCTAAATGTCTGATTTGCCTGTGTATTTTTGGCCTGAAGTGGTTTTCTTTTCTCAAGAAAAAAGAGCAGATGGCTGTGTCTTTACTTGCATCTTAAGGGACAGTTTTGCTTTAAAGGGAAGTGAGAATAGGATTTTTTTCATGTTACAGGGACACAGTTTACCAATTTACAGCTCTTTTTAACGAAGGTAAAGCTGATAAAAACAGTTTCCAGGGGTAAATAATGAACAGGCTCTTAAGGTATAGCCGGTATAGTCTTACCCTCAGAAGGAGGAGAGGAGTCAAGGGGTTTGTTTGAAAAGTGCTGATTCCTTGACTGGTGTAAGAGATCATTTAACTTCAGCCTAGAGCCAGTAAGTTTTTTAGGAGAGGAGGATCACCTTGCAGCTATAATAAAGATTTAACCTTCTAGGCCTGTAAATAGTGGTGTCCCCAGGGGCCAGTACTCGGCCCAGTCTTGTTCAACTTACTCAGCAGTGACCTGGATGAAGAGTTAGAATGTACCCTCAGCAAGTTTGCTGATGACACCAAACTGGGAGGAGTGGTGGATACACCAGAAGGCTGTGCTGCCATTCAGTGAGACCTGGACAGGCTGGAGAGTTGGGCGCAGAGGAACCTGATGAAATTCAACAAGGGCAAGTGCAGGGTCCTGCACCTGGGGAGGAACAACCCAATGCACCAGTACAGGCTCAGGGCTGACCTGCTGGAAAGAGAGGGTGTCCTGGTGGACTACAAGCTGACCATGAGCCAGCAGTGTGCCCTGGTTGCCAAGAAGGCCAATGGCATTCTGGGGTGCATTAAGAGGAGTGTGGCCAGCAGGTCAAGGGAGGTTCTTGTCCCCCTCTACTCTGCCTTAGTGAGGCCCCATCTGGAGAATTGTGTCCAGTTCTGGGCTCCCCAGTTCAAGAAAGATGAGGAGCTACTGACTCTTTTCAGTGATGTCCAGTGACAAGACAAGGGGCAATGGGCACAAACTGAAGCAGAGGAAATTCCATCTGAACATGAGGAAGAACTTCTTCCCTCTGAGGGTGATGGAGCACTGGAACAGGCTGCCCAGGGAGGTTGTGGAGTCTCCTTCTCTGGAGATATTCAAGACCCGCCTGGACGCGGTCCTGTGCAGCCTGC
>Ga0065711_1045960_pt1 | contig 13167 bp, 13 predicted proteins | sample Hoacrofraction12_FD_59098 | JGI IMG/M metagenome (GOLD analysis project Ga0065711, IMG submission 59098) | Hoatzin crop microbial communities from Cojedes, Venezuela - Epithelial fraction 12 v2 (version 2) | ecosystem: Host-associated > Birds > Digestive system > Esophagus > Crop | place... | reverse complement strand
TGAGGGGACTGGAACATCTCCCCTACGAGGAGAGGCTGAGGGAGCTGGGCTTGTTCAGCCTGGAGAAGAGAAGGCTGCGAGGGGACCTTATAAATGCTTACAAATATCTGCAGGGTGGGTGTCAGGAGGATGGGGCCAAGCTCTTTTCAGGGGTGCCCAGCGACAGGACAAGGGGCAATGGGCACAAACTGAGCCACAGGAAGTTCCGTCTGAACATGAGGAAGAACTTCTTCCCTCTGAGGGTGACAGAGCACTGGAACAGGCTGCCCAGGGAGGTGGTGGATTCTCCTTCTCTGGAGATATTCAAGACCCGCCTGGACAAGGTCCTGTGCAGCCTGCTCTGGGTGACCCTGCTTGGGCAGGGGGTTAGACTGGGTGACCCACAGAGGTCCCTTCTAACCCCTACCATTCTGTGATTCTGTGTTGGGTGGATGGTTGGACTCGGTGATCTTAGAGGTCTTTTCCAACATATGATTATGATTCCGTTGCCCTCACAGCGGCTGCTCTTTCTTGGTTTCCTCCTCAGCTACAAGGGCTTTGTCCCCCAGTACAAGTACCAGTTTGGAGAGACCTTTGGCAAAACCACGTACCAGCTGCTGACGGACCTGGCCGTTCCGAAGAGACCTCAGCCCTTGCTGGCACCACTGCACTGACAGAAGTTTGTTGAGGACTTCAGCAGGACTAAGCATGGTGTTCAGGGTTATCTCCCAGGGCGTCCAGGTGAGCAGACCCCAGATTTCGTCCCTGTGCCAGAATGGGCTCCGCTAACGAGCACAGGGTCGATCACGGGAGGGGGGCTGTGCCTGCCCTTGCTCCTGGGGTGCAGTGGGGTATTTTTCACCATGGCTCTGGTGTAGGAGCACCAGGGGGGAGTTGGAACACTCGGCCTTAGCTGATGAGCACAGGGCTTCTCACACTGGTGTCTGGAGAATTTTAATTTCCAGGTTATCTTCAGTTAGATGAAGATAAAGGTTTTATGGCATGTTATGAACTCACTCCCCAGTTCCTCCATAGTCTTGTCGTGGTTTAACCTGAGCTGGCAACTAAGCACCACACAGCTGCTCACTCAGTCCCCCCAAGATGGATGGGGGGGAGATAAAGACAGTTTAATAAATCAAATAAATAACAGTATTAATATTGTAATGAAATGGAAAATAACAAGGAAAGGAATAAAACCCAAGAAAGACAAGTGATGCAAATTAAAGCAGTTGCTACCACCAACTGACCGATGCCCACCCACTCCGTGAGCAGTGCCCCTGCTCCCCTCCTTCCCCCCCATTTTTCTTTCTGAGTGCGATGCCATACGGCGTGGAATGTCCCTTTGGTCAGTTGGGGCTGGCTGTCCTGGCTGTGTCCCCTCCCAACCTCTTGTGCACCCCCAGACTGGTGGGTGAGGAGCAGGAGAGGCCTTGGCTCCTTGTGAGCGCTGCTCAGCAGTAACGAAAACATCCCTGTGTTATCAATGGCTTTCAGCACAAATCCAGAACAGAGCCCCAGACACGCTACTATGAAGAAAATGAACTCTGTCCCAGCCGAACCCAGCAGAATTCCACAGGCTGAAATCCATCTCCCTGGTGGACGGCAGCTCTGCCACCCCTGGTCCCATCCCGGCTGACCTGCTTGGCTCAGAGCTCTACTCGCACCTTGCCCTCCATTTTGCATCTTGCTGCTCCTGCCTCAGCTCAGTAGAAGGGCTCGTGTGCCATTCCCAGCTTCCCCGCTTCTGCTAACCAGCCCCACCTCCTCCATCGCACACTGAGGCGTGCTCATGTAGATTTCCAACACTGGAAATTCGCAGGAGCCTCCTACCAAGTCCCAGCCCTTCTGGGCAAAGCCCTGTTCCCTGCAGAGCAGACCCAAACCGGGCTGCAGCAGCAGCTGCCATCATCCCGTACCAGCCCCTCTCGGGAACGTGCCATCCTTCGGACACACATCTGCCATGTACGATATCACGTGTCGAAGCCGTAGCTGTTGTGGACACCCTGTTCGGTGGGAGCGAGTCCTCTCCCGGCTGAACACAGGGGTTACGTGTCCGAGTGGGATCTGGGTCTTCCTTTCCCTGGGGATGGCCACACCAAAGTGATGCTTTCCCGTTTCACACTGGGAATCTCTGCTGGGCAGCTTCCTGCAAACTTCTGGCATTTCTGTTCTGCCTAGCCGGGTTTTGCAGGATCCAGGTCTCCACGATGCAGGTGGTGGTTACAGGCTTCATTCCTGGACATTTAAATTTGCATTTCCTTGGACTAAAATGTAGTTTGGATGGACCCGACCAACCAGTTGACCTAGTTGCTCTCTCTCGCTCTCTCATCATCCTGTCCTCGTTCTCTCCTCACCAACCTTTATGTCACCCACCAATGTTTGCAGCTGGGAACTCCCGTTTGCTGCTCGTTGGTGAAATGCCGAAGCTGGCGGCCACAGGGAGCACCTTGCTGTGCTGGTAACTCTTCACGGACAGCTCCTGCTGTCGAGCTGTCAGCGAGCGATCCCTTAAACCCTTCACTGCGAACTTCCTGACATCCCTCTGGGCGTTTCACCTGATGGAGATCAAAGAGCTCACGGCAGCGTTGGAGCTGTGTGGTTGCCTTTAGCGATCTCAGTGTGGAGACTGTTTCTCGAGGTCTGTTTCTGAGAGCGCCTTGTTGACGGTCACCAAGTGTACCTCTGGTTTGGTCAGTTGAATCCCGTGTTGTGTTTCTGCTGGCAGGGAGGTCGGGCTCTGTTGGTCGGGGATATCAGCCGGGGTTGTGCTGGATCTCCGGGGATGGCCGCATTGGCATTGGGGGGGGTTATGGCACAGGCCAAGCGTGCAGGCACCCACTCTCCGGGAACCTGGGCTGAAACTACAGGGATATTTACTCAAATCAAACGCACAGTGCTCTCCTGGCTTTTAATTCAGTGCCTTCCTCGCAGCCTTTCTGAATCAGTAAGTGTGCAAAACCCAGGGTAATAAAAAAGAGCTCATCTGGATTCTCGAGTACAAAACAACTTCATTTTTCCTTTTGCTTTGGTTTGCAGGGTAAAAAGAAAAGAGTAGATGCAATGTTTTCATTAAGAATGGAGGAAATATTAAGACAAACCTGCTTTAAAATTTTCACACTGGATTGAAAAAAATCACTTTCATCAAGTATTTGTCTTTATCAACTGCTGTCCCGGCTAGCAACAAAATTATAAAGTATATCCACTCTGTATAACTGTATTGAGTTATGTACAGTGTGTAGACTTTATGATACCATTATAAGCAGATGACAAATCTGAATGCTCGTGAGAAGCTTTATACGCTTGCAGCAAGGGGTAAACCTTTCTCCGTGCTGTTGGAGCCGGGACAGGCAGTGCTTCCCTGGGACTTTCTGCAGATGAAGCCTTTGTGGGGAGATGGTGTCTCGTCCATGGGGCTTTGCGCTGCCATGCAGAGGGCTCTGAAGCACAAGGAGGTCGGAGGGCTGGAAAAAAATGACCTACGAGAAGAAAAATGGAAGGAATTTGGTTTGTTTACGAAGACAAGACTGACGTAGAAACAGTTTTCCAATAAGGAAAAGGCTGTTGCGGGGCGTAAGAACCACCATCCTCCGTAACCACCGAGGAGGGAGAAGCGGCCTTCACCCCTGGCGCGGAGCACGAGGAGGGACCCGGGCTGGAGGTGCCACGCGGGGCCGGGGCAGCCGTCCCACGGCAGAGCTGTAAGGGAAGGTCAGACGAAAGTTGCCAAGCGTGGCTGTCCCTGCGGAGTCTCCGGCTGCAGGGCTCCATCCCGAGCTCATGGCGGAGGCATTTAGCACGCGCTGGCTGCAAGAGGTGTTTTCTCTCAGCAGCAGATCCTTTCTCCATGAGCAGCATCGCAGCCAGCGCGCGCATCCCGTGTGGGCACCGGGGAGGTCCGTGCCTGGGATGTGCTGACGCCGCTGTGTGTAGAAGAGGGGTGGGGGCTTTCCCCTTAATCTTCGTAGCTTGGCGGGTGATATTTTACAGTTTCGGCATCACTTAGGATAAAATTTAAGTTATTGAAGTTATATTTGTGTGTTTTTTCTGTGCAGGCCGGTTTATCGCATGGGGCTGGTGGCACTCGCGGCCTGTGGGATGCTGTTGACCTCCAGGCTCCTTTCCTTCACTCCGGAGGGGCCAAGGTCCAGCGAGATGGGGATCCCTCATCCTCCTTTGGCCACTCCTTTCCCTTAACTTGGTGTCTGTCCCGCAGGGTACTTCCCCTGTGAGAAAGCCGGGGCCGCAGCAGGCTTTGCCAACCCAGCCTTTGAGCCAAAACCTCCCTCGCCGAGGCTGGGGCCGGCAGAGGAAGAGATGATGATGATGGACATCATCAGTTACCACAGATAATCAGTTACCACAACTGGATGTGCCACAGTGATCCAACAGAAAGTCATTTCAGGTAAAAGAGAGGGAGGTCATGTCCAGCACAAGTCCACCTCGGAAGAAACCGTGTCATCCCTCTTCCCTGGGGAAAGCCCTGACAGCACTCTGGCGAGTTCATCCCAAGCACACGACTGCCTCGGCGGTACCCATGGAGGGTCTCCAGCCGTCCCGTCTCTGAGGGGTGAGAGTGGCAATTGCCTGAGCTGAGCCCAGCCTGCGGACAGGGAGAAAGCCGTGGACCCGGCCGGCTCGGCGGTGCCCTGGCAGGGAGCAAACCAGTGAGTGGTTCTGGGTGGAAATGACACGCAGGGAGGAATGCTGCCGGGGGGTCGGGAGCTGGTGGGCATGGAAGGGCTCTCCCTGGTCCATGGTGGGGGAGAGGGAATTTCATATGGCTGTGGATGGCAGGGACAATGTTTAGAGTGTCTTGCAGAGAAATATCAAACACTCAGAAACATTTCTAGAAGCAGCAAATCCACCACATCTGCAGGAAACTGTTGCAATGATTGATTACTCTTCTGAATCAAAAAGCTTTAACTTCTCATTTCGTTGTTTTAGCTCCAAATCCCCGTTATTAATCTTGCGTTGCACTGTGCTATGCAGCCGGGCTTGCGTTTCCTTCGGGTGAGCGGGGAGCCTTGCCGCCGCCCCCCTCCTCCTCCCGAAACCCAAGTGCTGCTGGTGCCCCTGGATGCACGCTGGGTTTCTGACCCCGTAGCTGCTCCCACCGCTCCCCTGAATATCCCTCCATCTAGTTGAAAATGCAATTATCCCTCGTAGAAACACAGGCACCAGGATCTGCCTGCCTTGCTGGGTGCTGCTCTGCACAGCACCGCTGGCATCGCTCGGGGCCAGAGTGTTTGAGCCCCGGGTTTTTGCCGGAGCCAGAGACAGCGTTTGCCACGTTCCAGCTGGTCGGGGCTCTGCAAATCCTCCGGAGGCAGAGATTAGAGATTTGACGTATCGAGTCAAAAGCTGCCTTGGATGTAAATCCCAAGAAGGGGCATTCCTGCTCCTTGCTCTGAGAAACAGATTTACGCAGCAGCTCAGCACCCAAAGGTCCCCGTGTTCTCCCCAAGGATTTTGCAAAACCTCTGCGTACAGAGAGCTCATCTAGTAATGTGACCTTACCAGAAATTCCTGGAGTAGCTCTTAGTGTAAAGCTGGGGAGAAATGGAAATGGTAGCTGCCAGTCACAGGTTCTGGCGGTGATTTAAGCAATGTAGCCAGAGGAAGAAGTGAGTTTTACTGGTGTTTACTTTATTTCTCCTTTTATTTCGAGCCTGTGAAATTTGAAGGCGTAACACTGCCAGGAGTGGCTGAAACTGTGGGTGTGGAGCAAGATAATCAGTTACCACAACTGGATGTGCCACAGTGATCCAACAGAAAGTCATTTCAGGTAAAAGAGAGGGAGGTCATGTCCAGCACAAGTCCACCTCGGAAGAAACTGTGTCATCCCTCTTCCCCGGGGAAAGCTCAGAGACATTGGCCAGTCATTCCAGCTCGCTTGAACGCTTTGGGATGGAAAATGCCCCTGCTCCTCTCCAGGCAAGGGGGTTTCTCTAGGATGCTGTCAGCCCCGGGGATCTCGCGCTGAGGGACACGTGCCCATGGGCAGGCGGAAGGGATGCGGGAGCCACCTCAGATCCCTACAGCTATGGGGCCAGGCTAGAAAATGCTCCAGAAACTGAGGAGAGATGGGTCGTGGGCTTTGCACCACCTCCAGCAGCCTGAGGAGTATCTGTTACCTTTGAGGCCGTTATTTCTCTCCTGGAAATAAGACGCTTTTGTCAATCGTCAAACAGTGGTATAGTGCACCATCATAAACGCAGAGAACTCTGGCTTACAAGGAGTTACTCTGTACCTCCTCCACTTGCGCTGAGGAGCATTCCTCTGCAAGCAGGACGATTAGAAAAGGGCAATGCACAGAACTCACCCCAAAGGGTACGCTGCCAGCGGGAGGGACACTTCGCTCTGCGGCGGACCACAGCAAATACAGGGGCTGCACGTCCGGACATTTCAGATGGAGTGAAAGAGCACTGAAGCTTTAGGATGCAGAAGACAAATGTCTCTTTCTCCAAAGCATCCCTTTAGAAACAGGGAGATCTGGCTTCTTTTAGGCTGTACCTGTCTTTGCTTTGTGTATTTTTAGACTTCGCATATTTTTCTGTCTTATAATTGGTGAAAATTTGTCAGATGGACAGGACAAATGAGAAAGAAAGGTTGGACACCCAGTTGTTAGCCTCTGAAACTGTATTAAACTGGGAAAGAACATGACAGAGCTGATGGCTTAAAGAAAAGTCTGTAAGAAAAATGAAATGTTTCTTCCGTACCTCGTGGAGACCAGCAAAGATCTGTTCAACCCATGGAGTTTTCCTTGGGAATCATAGAAGACATTCTTTCAGAAAAGATACTTCACATGTAAGACTTAATTTTACAATTTAAATGGATGAATTTTTCCTTGCTGTACTCTGCCAAGGTTTTACGTTTATCCCAGCCTCTTCCACTTCCATACTGTTGAGCTTTCTATGACGTGCATGTTCTCTCTTGTCTTCATCCAAAGGGTACGCTGGATTCATCCCCACCTCGCCTGCGTTAATGGCGTGAGCTACATCCAGAGCGTGAAGGAAGCCATGAACAAATTTGACTGATATCAGGTGGATTATATCCACAAACCTGTAATTACAAGACTGTAATGTTGGTATCGATTCATCTGCAACACCAACAGTGGTCTCCTTTGCAGTAGTATCAGCACTGGGGTTGTAAGTACAAGCAAAAGGAAATGCTATTAGGTAACGTGTTGAAAAAATCATGAGCAATTACGTTCTGCAACTTGTTTCCTTGGGACATTAAGGGAGGACAAATGAGTTCATAAAAGGATTAAGCAAATCTATTGAGGGCTAGTTCAAGGGTGGCTATTAAAAATGTTGCTCTGAGTGCAGAAATGCAGGATGCAACTATCTGTGCTTCCTTTGCGCAGTATCTCTTCTCTACCTGGATGGCTTCCTGGGCTGCTCGGATGGATATTTCTCCCTTTTAATTCATTGTAAGGCTTTTTCCTTTACTAACATAATTTGTCTTGAAGGGATCTGGGTCGTCTTTCTCCTCCTTTTGGGAAGGATGCAGAAATATCCCTACTGAAAAGAATATTTTGTTCCCTTGCTTGTAAGGTCCCCCCCCATTAATGCCGTATAATCCTCCTACAGGGGAAGACGAGATCCCTCCCACAGCAGTTAACAGTTTGCATCCACCGCTGCAGCTTTCTTCCCACTGCCAGGATGGAGCGAGGTCCCTGGGATGCCGCTGTCTCGCTGGTCCCCGCTGGTGTGGGCCGATCAGCTCGGGGAAAGCGGGTCCCACCATTTCCAGCCCTTTCTGGTGGCTGGAATTCACGGCAGTGCCTTCGTCCCAGAGCGTATGGGTCTGATGCAGAGGAAATCCAGGACCCAGGATCCCCAGCTCAGAGAAACTCGGCTGGGAAGAAATGACTCAGCGGGGAGAGCAGCAGAGCTGACGGTGCTCATGGCAGCCTGATGCTGCTGCTGAAATGGGTTTCCCTGTGCTGGCTTCCTTCTCCTGTTCCTCTGCTGTTAATAGGAATTGAAATGAAGCAAACACAACAAAAAACCCCAGGCATTATCAACACTAAATGTGCTGTTTGCAAAGCCCTTCTGCCCTGATTATTTAAGCAACGTCTGCCATACAGTAAATCAGCGAGGGAGGCATTTTTCCATCGCAGGATTCGACAGGATCCGGGCTCGCGGAGGTTAGCTGCAGCGCATCAGGCACTGAAGAAAAGCAAAAATCACACCACATTTCTACCTAAGATGGCTTCTGACTTCAAGCCTCTAATCTTCTGCCCTAAATCTCTGTTGCCCCAGGTTACGTACTGGGGTGTGCCATGGATCACTGCTCCCTGTCTGCGTCGGGCACAATAATGCAATCCTCTCGGTTCAGCGCTGCGCGGGAGGCGTTGCAGCGGTCACCCCGTCGCCTGTCCCAAAAGGGTTCAGTGGCCTGGCAGCGTGCTGGGCTCCATCAGCCCGGTCCTGTGCGGCTGAGCAGGGCACAGGGAGTGCACCGAGGAGGGGGACCAGCGTTAGTGACACCTTTTGGGGTTTTGCCGCTGCAGCCCTGCAATGTCCTCCAGCACAGCCCCTTGCCTGGGTCCGACCGTGGCGGGCAGGCACAGCCCCAGATGCTTTACGCTCTCCCCTGACGCTCCCTAAGCCTTCCTGCTCCTCCCCGCCAGGGAGTTACTGGCTGAGCGCTGTCGGTGGAAACACAAAACCAGCTGCAGGGGCCAAACCGCAGCGTAGCTGTGCAGAGCCTTGGTGCGGGCACAGGCGAGGCACGGGCCCAGCTCCGGCAGGTACTGCTGGCACCAGGGCTGCGGGACTCGCGGTGACGCCCAAGGGTGACGAATGCAGTCTGGTCTGTAGGGCTCCTGCCAACCGCGCCTGGGCCGGGAGCTGCTCGGTGTGCCCGGGGTACGGGGTGCTGCCAACACCCCTCGGGCGGGAAATGAATACAGTGGAAAGCGGGGAACGATATACTGTACCCCCTCATGAGAAGAAAGCAGACCTGGGAAGAGAACTGCTGTCCATTGGCTTAAATATTCTAATATGGAGTCAAAGCGCATGGCTTGGGAAACAACAACGTGGGTTAAAATAAGCTGTGCTGTGTCGCTGGATTGGTTGCTTCTTTGTTTTCCAGTTGCTGCAGAGAAACCCAGACTGCAGCGTTGGCAAGAGATTTCCCCAAACGTACTGGCCTGACAACAGAATTTACACCAGCACTGGACTGATACCTTACTACACAGGCTTCGTACCAAGTAAGTTTATCTGCTGAGTGAAAATGAAAGTCACTAATACTAATTACTGTCGTTAAGCAGCGCTGTTATTAGCTGTAGTGTCGTGGTAGTGAACAACTGCTGAAATGTGCCACATGGGTAGCAGATTTTTTTCCCCAGTCTGTGCCGAGGAGCTGGGGCTGTGCCATCCCCTGCCTCCCTGCAGCAGAGCCCTTCGGCCCCGCTGCCGGCCTGGGCTTGCGCGGGACATTCCTCCAGTCCCCAGTCACCAGCCTCGGCTAAAGCAGAGGAGGCTCAGCAACACTCCGCTGCGTTACGCCTTCTCCGTCAGGGGAGTGATTGTGTTCTGAAAAGCCAAAGGTAGATGATACAAAGGGGGTGAGGAAGCACACAAAAAGCAGTGAAATGCCACCAGCCATTAAGGGAGGTGGTGGCTGCCTCTTACCATCTGCCTGATCCTCGTCAGATACTGGTGTTGCTTAAAAGAGGTCTGAAGAAAGCAGTTTTGGGTATGATGTCAAGGGGAAGCTCTGCCCACGCAGAGCATTAAGGTATGAAGCTGAAATTTCAACTAATTGGCAATTAGTATTGGTATCTTTGGCCACAGCAAAGTCAAGAGCCCACGGCTCAGTAACACGGTGTGGGGAATCATGGAGATAAACCAGAAAGAGCCAAACTCCTAGCTTGCATATAATGTGATATAAAGAGGAATAAAATGGTAGAAGACATAAAACGTGGCAGAAGTGAAAGCAAAGAGCAGGAAAACAACCATCCTGGCAGAGTCAGGCAGTAGCTGGTGCTGAGATTGTCTGCTGAGCCCAGAGGGGAGCAGGGTGAAGCGGCGAACGTGGCCCCGGCAGGACTGGTACTGGGGGCAGGGGACAGCCACCCTGGAAAAGCAAAGTTCGGCAGCCAGCCTGGCAGCAGGAGCCTGAAGGAGGGTCTGAGGGCAGGGGCGGAAGCCTCGCACGCTGATGGAGAAAGGTGAGGCCGGGCAGGCCGCCTAGTCAGAGACGAAGAGAAACGTGTTCGTTTTGGCCGTGCTGCAGCTTCGGGGGAGAGGGCAAGTGCCACAGCTGCTGTCCCCGGGGCGTGACAGTCCCCCATCCCCTTCCCTCACGCAGCAGCTCGGGGGGGGTGTCTCAGGACAAAGCCCTGACTGTGCAGGCGCCCGCTTCCTCTCTGTGCTGGGGTGCTCAGGGAGGGGTTGGCTGTAGCCCACAAGCCCAAGCCCCCGGAGCGATGCTGAGTGGGGCTCCGGTGTTCCTCCTCACCCAGGCGCGTTGTCCTCTCCCCACGAGCCCACAGAGCCGGGGAGAGCAGCCCGAGCTTGTCAGGGGAGGGGGACCAACGGACCTCTGCCCAAAAGGGTGCTGGGGGGATGCTGCTGACCTGCTCTCGGCACCCAGCGGGCTGGGGAACACACCAGCTTCAGGGCTGTGAAAAGCGGGGAGGAAAAAAACCCCACCCTAAAATCAAGGACAAAAATCAATTGCTTAAAGTTTTACCTCGCTTTAAAACTCTGTTGTTGTCTCCAGTGTCAGTTTGAAACCGGCCACTTGATCTGTGGACACACTGGCTGCCGCTGCCCCAAGAGCCACCACAGCCCGTGCAGCTTTAGCTGCTCCAACCAGTTTGCCTCTGGAAGGAGAAACTTATTTTTAAGACAGAAAAAATTAAGGAGAACCAGTTATAATCAAGAACGCTGAACAGCATTTCTTCAGCAGGAAAGCAGCCTGCAGTCTCCTGTCCAGCTGTTCAGTGACAGCTTGGTCACTTTGGGTAACACTGAACTGTTTCCAGAGTAAAAATTTGCCAGTACTGGGTTTGCAGGAGATAAAACAGCGTGATTTGGTACCAGGGGTTCAGCTCACTTAAAAGCAGAGAGGCTGCAGTAACACCCGATTGATTTACAACTTCTAGTGATTTAAAAACCCAAGCGACTCCAGCAAGGCTGCCTAGAGGAGCTGTTCAGTGCCCGTGTCCCCAGCGCAGGCGCGTGTCACAGCTGTCCCCAACACTCGGGTGCCAGGCCACGGCTGGCTTGGGGCTCGAGCTCCCCCAAGCCCTTGCCCCTGCGCTTCCGGAGGGGTCGGGACAGCGATGCCTGTAACAGGAGTCCACAGGCCGGTACCTAAATTTAGAGCCAGCCTGGAACCAAATTTCACCCTCCGTGTGAAGCGCGTCCCCCTTGACCACACCGCCCGAGCAGAGGCTTTTGGCAGCTCCCCCAGCACAGGCAGGCCTGCTGCCCGCACCCACTGCCCCCAGTGCCAGGCACCCACCTCCTCAGCAGGCAGGGCGAGCAGCCTGGCTCTCCTGGGCAAGGCGGCAGGGCTCACGCCGAGTCTGTACTGCTCTTTTCCAGACCTCCGACACACCTACGTGCTTACTTTTGGAAACAGCAGCCGACAAGCTTACCAAAAGGAACAAAGGAGACGAGCTCATGCACTGTGAAAAATGCTTTAATGGTGCCTGTACAGCATCTGAAGTGACTTTGAGACAGAAAGAGGAACACAACACAGAGAAGTTTTGAATGAGAGTTCATACAGCTTTAAACAAAATTTACAGGTGTTCATCTGCATAGCTTTTACTCTGCCTCCTCCTCAGCCTCCTCCTCAAACTCGCCCTCCTCCTCAGCCGTGGCGTCCTGGTACTGCTGGTACTCAGACACCAGGTCGTTCATGTTGCTCTCAGCCTCTGTGAACTCCATCTCGTCCATGCCCTCGCCTGTGTACCAGTGCAGGAAAGCCTTTCGGCGGAACATAGCAGTGAACTGCTCAGAAATGCGTTTGAACAGCTCCTGGATGGCCGTGCTGTTACCAATGAAGGTGGCAGACATTTTCAGGCCACGAGGTGGAATGTCACAGACCGCTGTTTTAACGTTATTAGGAATCCATTCAACAAAATAGCTGCTGTTCTTGTTCTGAACATTCAGCATTTGCTCATCGACCTCCTTCATTGACATACGGCCTCTAAAAACAGCAGCTACGGTCAGATAGCGGCCGTGACGTGGGTCACAGGCAGCCATCATGTTCTTCGCATCAAACATCTGCTGCGTTAGCTCTGGCACAGTTAGAGCACGGTACTGCTGGCTCCCACGGCTCGTCAGTGGGGCAAAACCAGGCATGAAGAAGTGCAAACGAGGGAAGGGAACCATGTTCACTGCCAGCTTCCGTAGGTCAGCGTTAAGCTGGCCTGGGAACCGCAGGCAGGTGGTGACACCGCTCATGGTTGCTGACACTAAATGGTTCAGATCACCGTACGTCGGAGTAGTTAACTTCAGTGTTCTGAAGCATATGTCATAGAGGGCTTCGTTATCAATACAGTATGTTTCATCTGTGTTCTCCACAAGCTGGTGCACCGAGAGTGTGGCATTGTAGGGCTCTACGACAGTATCTGACACTTTAGGGGAGGGTACAACACTGAAAGTATTCATAATTCGGTCTGGGTACTCTTCCCGAATTTTGCTGATGAGCAGGGTACCCATGCCAGAGCCTGTCCCACCACCGAGAGAGTGAGTAAGCTGAAAGCCCTGGAGACAATCACAGCTTTCTGCCTCCTTTCTTACAACATCTAACACAGAATCAACTAATTCAGCACCTTCCGTATAATGGCCCTTTGCCCAGTTGTTTCCTGCTCCGCTCTGACCTGGAAGAGAGCCATTTTCGTATTAGATTACGGTCACTGCTTCCTGCTTATTGCTTGCAAGCAAAGCTTAGGAGCATCAGGCTACAGCAAAACCCCACGAGCGCTTTCATTTGATCGAGCGCAGAGCCGCGATTTCGCACAAGCGCTTCTGAAACGGCTCGGCAGATAGGCGGAAAGCATTCACCATCAATGACACAGCGTCCATGTAATTCCTCCCGATAGCACGGAGGAGATGATGAGAATCGGAAGAGCAACGGCCTCCCGCGCCTCCTCGGCCCCGCTCTCCCAGCAGCTGCCGCCACGCACCGCCCGGTATGCCGTGCCGGGATTAACCCCCC
>Ga0065711_1045959_pt1 | contig 13168 bp, 11 predicted proteins | sample Hoacrofraction12_FD_59098 | JGI IMG/M metagenome (GOLD analysis project Ga0065711, IMG submission 59098) | Hoatzin crop microbial communities from Cojedes, Venezuela - Epithelial fraction 12 v2 (version 2) | ecosystem: Host-associated > Birds > Digestive system > Esophagus > Crop | place... | reverse complement strand
GGGCACAAACTGAGGCACAGGAAGTTCCATCTGAACATGAGGAAGAACTTCTTCCCTCTGAGGGTGACGGAGCACTGGAACAGGCTGCCCAGGGAGGTTGTGGAGTCTCCTTCTCTAGAGATATTCAAGACCTGCCTGGACAAGGTCCTGTACAGCCTGCTGTAGGTGACCCTGCTTTGGCAGGGGGGTTGGACTAGATGACCCCTACTATTCTGTGATTCTGTGATTCTGTGACTCTGTGAACTGTAAACAAATTAAGTTTATATGTCTTTTTCAACTCTATTGAAATTATCTCCATAACTGAAGCAAAAAAAAAGATGCTATTTAAAATATTTGTGTTCAGTGTCAGAATTCTCTGTCATACACAAAAAAGGAGTATTCAGTTTTTCTCTGTGTTTCCTGAAATACACATAGGGTTTTATATATTTAGATTTTGCATTTCAATTGCTTCCAGCTTCTGAGTCTCATTCAGAGGACTGGTATGCAACAGAATGAACCATTGTGTTAGACTAATAGGGAACACTTGTTCAAATTAGGTCCATCTTTACAGCCCAAACTTAAACTCATTCAAACTTAGTTAAATTGAATGAATTAATCGAACCTCTGAGTCATGTAAACGTGTGAACTTGAAAACTTACTTGGATAATTTTGCTTACACAGGTTGCACAGGACACTTATTGAATGAACTACTAATTTTGAATTGCTTGGTAATAGGATGTGTGTAATCTCTTAGTTCTCCTAATTTTGTATATGCTTTGCCTACTCCCATCTGTGTAACTAGGAATGTTTGTAAGAAAATGAGTAAGGAATCAGAGAATCCAGAAATTCTCATACTACACAGTTTGCGCTCTGCATTGGACGTAGAGAGGGATAAATGATGGCCAGTAACTTTATGGGGCATTTTTTATTTTGTTGATTTATTGAAGGTTTTTTTGTGTTTGGAAGTCTTTTGTTCTGTTTATAACAAATACTGTTCCTTACACACCAAGAATAAATAAATTACAAAGCCAGTTCCAATGAGAGTATGACATAGTTTAGGAGTTTCAAAATTGACTGCACTTTTGTATTCCATAGTTTCACTGCTTTCTTTGCAAGTTTCTTAGATAGTTTCCAGATGAGGTACACTCAAAACCTGCTGTAGCTGCAAATGTATCCATGTTATAGCTCAACTATTTGAAGTTTGGAAACTTCTTAACTTTGGTATTATTGACAGTAAGGATGTGCTTCTGAAGGACTCTTTGGATCTCCAAGAATGTTGCTGAAATGTGATGAAGTGAGAAAACTGCTACTGTAGTGATGCAACACCATTTGACGGAACTGCAGAAGTACAGCGGCCTAGCTTGGGTCAAAGCAGTGTTGAAAGTGGCTTGCTGGATTCCTAGTTAATTGATACTGTTTTCTTCAGAAAGCAATGAATTATAATAGGCTTCTGAGTAGTACTGCTGTTGCAAAATGTTAGATATTTTAACTCTGCTTATGGAGCTATACCTGTTTGCAGCAAAAAGTCCTATTTCAAAATTCAGGGGGGCAGAGTCTTCAAAGGTAAAAAAGGTATTTTGTACACTGAAGAAACCGTATTACTGAAGACTTTTTTCTCCTTTTTTCTTGATTGTTATACCCAATAACCTGCTTTTGAACAGACACCTGTACATTTATCACAGGACTTGGGAGATGATCTCTGCTTTGTGTCTGCTAGCGGAGTAGGGACAAAATATAGCAACAGTTTTATGGACTCTTCTGTGAACTCATTACTTACTCCATAAGGGCCTGAGGTTTAAGGAACTACACTCAGTGTCCCTCATGGGTGTTTTCAACACTATATTCTTATAATTCTTGCCTTTAGAAGAGTTACACTCAGTCCCATTAGCTGCTTTGCAAGTACTCTATTTCTGTTCACAAAATAGTTATTTTAGGTCCTTCTTTTTCTAAGGAGTGATGTTAAAGGATAAGGATACTTTGTGTATCCAATAGTTTCAATTTTAGACATCCAAGAAGTGACTTCAAGCTGGCTTTAGCCAGCTTTGTACGTTGTTGCTAGGGTAAGTTATGTTTTATTACTGAAATATATGCTACTAAGAAAGAATGTAAAGAATTGGAATACTCTAACTGTCCATTGATGTACAGCTAAAAAGTGTCTTCTCAGAATAAGTTTCCCTTACAGTCCTTTAAAAGTGAGACTTTTACACAGTAATTCAACTTGTTATTTAACAGCTTAAAACAGGTGGTGTTAAATTTGTTTGAGTCATTATGCATGGGACATTTTCCGATCTGCATTAGAAAAGCATCTCAAGAGCATGTAAATGACATTACTCCCACAAAGAGTATGATATAATGCACATGTAAACAAAAGGCTATTTTGTCTTGATTTTGATCCTAGCCCATGGTTCCAACATTTAGTCCACCATCAAATAATTTCTTGCTGCCCGGGATGCTAAAAAGAAAAATAGTGTGCATATTCATTGATATGATGAATATGAAAAAAAGCCTTCATAGTTACCTGCTTCTAAATTGAAATGGTTTCAATTAATCTCTTAAATGCTCCATTTTTTCAAACAACTAGTTCCAGTTCATTGACTATAAAATCAAACTCTTTCTTTGCCAGTTGCAAAGTTCTTCTTTACAGCATTTCTCAGCAGTTCTATGTAGGTCTAAAGTCCAACTGCAGACTATAACTCTTAGGTACATTTATTTCTGCATATGTAGTACTAGTACTGTAATGGCACCAGTATAGCAGTCATGACAAATGTTTAAACAGTTCCTAAAACTAAAGATTCTAGAAAAAACAAGAGGAAATAAATTGTGTTGTAGATGTTGAAAGCATGAAGTAAAACTGCAGGATCACTTAAGAAAGTTCATCCAGCTATTCTTTGTGAAGGGTGTACTTGCTGCATTAGCATGACGGAGTCAAGAAAATAACATCAACGGGTACCGGGGCCACACATTTAATATGTGCAATAATGAATGATAGCTGGATTTAGATTTCTGAAGAAATTGATACTTCAAGGTTATTTTCCAGTCTTTTTCATATATGTGATGCTGAGTTACTTCACTATGTATGATGAAGCTGGTGACTTAGCTGTACATTTTTACACTTTCTTTGTTTCTTAATATTTTCCTATTTTAACTTAGAGAGAGATAGCTTAAAATTTTGAGATTATCATGCCATTGCTTCACTAATACTATTACTAGAAGTACTGAGCGAAAATCTTCATCTGGAGTGCAGCAGAAACCCCCAGATCTAACCTTAACAAGAAAATTTATTATATCTCATGATTTTTTTATGCTCTTCCGTACAAGATGACACATGTTAAATTTATTTTATTAAATGCCTTTTAGTTTACCTTCCTGTATCTTGTTTATCTGGCATTTGAAGAATATCAAAGCACATAGATATTTATAGCTAAACTACAGCCTATAGATTTCTGCCTCATATTCCACTATTACCTGTTTATTATCCTTACAAAAACGTAAGAAAAACATTAATTTTTGGCTTTCAATTATTTAATAGGTTTTTTTTTTCAGATTTAATAGGGACAAATTTATTTTATCTAGGAGTCCACAACACCACTGACAAAATCTAATTGATTATCATTATCACATATAGAGAAAAAAGGATTGATCCAGTATTGCTGAATCTTTATATAAAAGCTTAAGGAACACAGAATGAATTTAATTATTTTTATTAACAGAGAAATCCTTGAGGAAAGAATGGCCTTGCTGTGTAGATGTGATGTCTAAATTCATTAAATTGTAATTCAGATTACAGAGATTTCATTGCAATCACAGGGAGAAAGTCTTTGCATTCTGTTTTCTTTCTTTTTTTTCCTTTTAAGTTCCAGCACTCTTTGACTATCCAGTTCACTCTTAAGTTTCATTTTTTTATTTTGTTTGGTCTTTGTTGGTAATTATTAACATATTTATCTCATTCAAAATGTTATTTCTGTATAGCGCATATACTTTCTCCCAAACCATATCACAAGATAATAGAAAAAAATACACTAGATAACAGGAGAAACAGTAAATTTAGATGTGCATCTATTCAATCACACCTCCAAGGTTTATAATGTCAGTCATCTGTATTTATTCTTCAGTCAGATAGATAAAAAATATAATTCTGCATTAACAATTTCCATACTTTGTATTAATTATTTCTGTTCTGCTGCTAAAAACCAAAGATGTTCATCCACAGCTTCAAAAGAGGTTTTGCAAACAAAAAAATCAGCTGTTATCTCAAAAATATTGGTTTTTATTGGACTCGCAAACTTTTCTGAATTGGACATAGTCTATTGACATGTGTAGATTTTAACAGTCTTCAAATTTAGATCTTCCAAAGGAAATTTCTGCTTATAAATGCTACTTTGGAATTGTGTATGGAACCCGGCCAGCAGCCAAAAAAACACACTGACTTTCTCTCTTTCCCCTCTCACAGGGGATGGGGAGAAAAAATAGAAGGAAGGTGAAAATTTTCGTGGATCATAATAAAGACAGTTTAATAAGAAAAGCAAAAGCTGCATGTGCAACCAAAGCAAGACTAAGAATTCATTCACTACTTCCCATTGCCAGGAAGTTGTCTCATATCTCACAGGAAGCAGGGCGTAACAGTTACATGAGAAGACAACCACCAGAACAACAAACATCTCTTTCTCTTTCTTTCCCCATGATTTTATCGCTGAGCGTGACATCATATGGTATACATTCATACATACCCCTTAAATCAGGTCAGATCAGCTGTCCCAGCTGTATCCCCTCCCAAAATCTTTCCCAGCATATTCACTTTGAAGTGGGCAGGGGAGAAAGAGAGAGTAAGCCTTGACGCTCTGCAAGTACTGTCAGCAGCAGCCAAAACATTGTTATGTTACCAACACTGTTTCAGCAACAAATGCAAAGTACAGCACTATAGGACTGCTGTGAAGAATCTTAACTTCATAACTTCATCCCAGCCAGACCCAGTAGAAGCATTCTTTCAAAATACTTCTCATTAGGCCTGGGCCAGATTGCAGGTAATAATAGGTGACAGTGTTGAGTGCATTACAGGAGAAAGTGATATCTTTTTTGTCACCAGATTACTCTGCTTTAGAGAGACGTTATTGTCTCTTGTAAGAATTTCATGAGTGTTCATCTACTGATTTGAAGGTGTAATTTCATCACTCTGAAATTATGCTTGAAATGACGTGTCAGTTCAGCACAATACTGATGTCACTGAGGCAGAATTGTATGTGTAGCTAAAAATATGGTGACTGCAATTTTACCCAGACAGCCAAGCTAAACTCACTGATGTCCAACACGAATGAATTAGTGAAAAGACTGACTTGCATGCAGCCATAATGCCATAACAACAGATGGACATGAGCAGAAATACCTAAAAGACCATCTATAATCACAAAATGTGATTGTGAAGGGCACAACTTTAGCCAGGGAGTACCAGATGGTTGTCTGTCCTGAGGTTATATGAATACAGCTATGGGAATGTACCATTCTTAATCCCACTTTTGGCTAGGCAGAATTCCTAAAATGAGTAAAATGTCTCCATGAATGATGAAGACAAGTATTTTATTTTACCTGTTTTTTAAGAAATATTTTAGTCTTTCTTAAAAAAAAATAAATAAACTTTTATATAAGTGAAAAGTCAATTTGTAGGCAATAGAAAAGGATACTTAAGGGATATCCTTAAGAAAATTTAATGAAATAAATTTTGTTAGATCAAGTGAACTCGCCTTTTAAATGGAACTGATAGAAATGATGGTGGCCTTTAGTGAATGGACAAGAAATTCTGTTCTTTTATGTTCCAGTTACAGATAAATCTTGCAGAAAAATTAAAACCCCCCAACATATCTTTCTATGGTAGTCTGGTGGTAATGCTAAGTTCCTTTATATTTTCAAGTATAGTAGGAAGTTAGTGACAAGGAATGTGGCCAGTTAGAACAAAAGAAGAAACTTTTTTCCTTTTCTTTTCCTTCTATTAAAAATATTGTTGGAGACAAAATGACATAATATTGTCTGTGCCAATACTTTCTTTAGACCTACACATGAATATGCTGGGCTTGTTCTATACATCGTATTGCTTCCTTTAGTCTTCTGATAATACATGCTCCTTTGAAACTATGATTTTAACTAACTTAGGGCATAATTTGCCAGTACAAAAGTCTAAGCAACCTCCTAGAATTAAAGATAAGGAATCTTTTCTTTCTCTGCTTTCGTTGTGATTATTATTATCTACTGTCACTTTTGGGTTTTGTCCTGGTTTTGGTTAAAACAAAACTGATTCTCGTTTAGTGAATCTTCCTTACAGCGAAGTTCCTCTAAGTAACTGCATTTTTCTGAAGTTGGCTGCATTTTTCACAGACAGGGTCCACTCCAAAGCTTATAACACCTAATGTTTATAGTTTTACTAAGCTAACTTTGACCCTGACAACCAGCACTGCAGTTACGCCAACCTCGGTGACAACACCTGCAGCCATTCAAACCCCCACAGCAAGTACTGTGATTACTCAGGTGCCAGCGGTATCAATCGCCACTGTGACCAAGAGGAAATACAGAGGAAGACCAGAGCAGGAAGAGGGCCCATTGCCAGAACCTAAAATAATGTTCCGCTCCTTATCCCTAGAGGAGCTGCGAGGTATTAAGATTTTAGCCATCATGAAGTTGAGTCACTTACCACCTGGCAGATTTTATACTGGGATAATGGGGCTGATAGTTTGGACTTAGATGGCAGAGGAGCCATGAAGTTAGGATCCCCGCACAGATATGGTGACATTGATAAGGCAATTGCGAGAAAGATGGAAAATCAAAGCCTCTGGAGGAGAATCTTGTCAGCAGTGAAGACCAGGTATCCCTTTAAGAGTGATACCTTATGCCATCTAGCCAAATGGATCACCATGGAGAAAGGTATTAAATATCTGAGAGAATTAGCTGTGGGAGAAATAATTCATAGTGACACACAGAGGGTTGTAGATAATGACGAAGTACCATACACGCTAGCTTTACTGCAGAAGGTTGTGCAGAGTGCACCATCGACATATGCCTGCTCATTGGCAATATTTAAATTCACACAAGATGAAGAGGCAGTAACTGTGGGTGAAGTGGCCGACAAAATGTGACTGTTAGAAGAGAGTGTCTCTTCTCCGCTACAGACTTGCATCTCAGCTGTGGAAAAGCTGACTCTGTCAGCTGAGAAAAATGACAACATATTACAAAAAATACTTGACAAATTGTCCAAGATGGAGGACAGACTCAGCTTTCTGTGTGTAAGAGCCCATGTCGCAGCCATGAAGAGAAGATGCTCTTTTGCAGGATCAGTTCAAGAGAAGCAGAACACGTTGCAGGGTAACTTGTGTTTTTTCCTGCATGACCAGGGGGAAGATATGCAGAAATGGGATGGAAAACCTACTGCTGACCTAGAGACATGGGTGCGTGAGTTAATAAAGAAAATTTCCAAGAGAAAAGTTATTCTGGTTTCTGGGCAGTTCTCCAGACAAGGTAGGTGGAATTCTTGTCCCTCCCTACCAGACTTGAATAAACAGCAATAGAGGGGCCCTGCCTCCAGCCAGGTGGAGGAGAGGGACAGCAGAGTTTATTGGGCTGTATGGACAGGATTGCCTGGTGTGTGAGAACCATGTGAGAATATAGCTTTTGTTGGGAGGGGGGGAGGAGGGGCCTTAGACATTGCTGAACGGGAAAGGTGACCAGTACTTTATACTGACTCATGGATGGTGGCAAATGACTTGCGAGGGTGGTTAAAACAGCAGAAGCAGTGTAACTGGCAGCAAAGAGGTAAGCCCATTTGGGCTGCCTCACCATGACAAGATATTGCTGCCCAGCTAGAGGACTTGCCTGTGAAAGTATGTTACGTGGATGCTTATGTCCCTAAGAGTCGGTCCACTGAAGAACATGAAAACAATCAGTAGGCAGATCAGGCTGTTAACATTAAAGTGGCTGAGGTAGATTTGGACTGGCAACACAAAGGTGAACTGTTTCTAGCTCAGTAGGCCCATGGTGCTTCAGGTCATCAAGGACGAGATGCAACATATAGATGGGCTTGCGACCGAGGGGTGGATTTAGCCATGGACATTATTGCACAGGTTATCCACAACTGTGAAACATGCTGAAATCAAGCCATATGGTTAAAGCCTTTGTGGTATGGGGGGTTGTGGTTGAAATATAAATATGGGGAGGCCTGGCAGCTTGACTGTATCACCCTCCCTCAAACCCGCCAGGGTAAATGCTCTGTGCTTACAATGTTGAAAGCAACCAGCGGATGGCTGGAAATATATCCTGTGCGTCATGTTACTGCCTGGAATGCTATTCCGGGCCTTGGAAAGCAAGTCCTGTGGTGACATGGCATCCCAGAAAGAACTGAGTCAGACAATGGGACTCATTTGAAAAACTATCTCATAAACAACTGGACCAAAGGACATGGCATTTCATGGGTATATCACACCCCTTATCATGAGCCAGCCTCTGGAAAGATTGAATGATACGAAGGACTGCTAAACCCTACACTGAAACCAATGGGGGGGGGACCTTTCAAAGACTGGGATAAGCACTTAGCAAAAGCCACTAGGGAACACTAGGGAATCCATCAATCGAGCTGGCCCAGCTCAGTCAGACCTTTTACATACAGTAGAAGGGCATAAAGTCCCTGTGGTGCATGAAAGGAACGTGTTGGAGAAATTTGTCTGGGTTATTCCTGCTTTGGGCAAAGGCAAACCCATTCATGGGATTGTTTTTGCTCAAGGGCCTGGATGCACTTGGTGGGTAATGGGGAAGGATGGTGAAATCTGAAGTGTACCTGAAGGAGATCTGATTCTTGGTGAGAATATGCAATTTTGAACAGTATGATGTTGAGACCAACAGCGTTCAGTAAGTCTCTTCCAGATCAATGCAGTGGTGATGAAACCTGAGCTAGCTTCATTGACTGGCATCCAGTAACTTCCTCGAGACTGACATCTCTAACCTGCAATCCATGTGCATGAGCTGCACCAGATTACATACCATTTCTCCTACCCAGAAAGACTGCTATGTGCTATGGCAAATGGAGACCCACAGTCATAAACTAAATTAACTCAGTGAACTTTTCGTGTAAAAAGATGAACCATAAACTAGTGATATACATGTATGCCTTTATATATGTGTATGTATTTGAAGATGGGAAAAGGCAGCAGTGATTTGAGCATGATTTAAATGGTGTGGAATAAGGGAAGGAATGTCCTGGTTTTGGTTAAAATAGAACTGATTCTTTTTTAGTGATTTTTCCTTACAGCTAAATTCTAAGTAACTGCATTTTTCTGAAGTTAGCTGTGTGTTTTACAGACAGTCTCCACTCCAAAGCTGATAGCATCTAATGTTTATAGTTTTACTGAGCTAATGGTAGGAACGGAATGCAGAGAAAGGCTCATGTAATTGTTACTATAGCAACTTCTTCTGTGCACTTTCAAACAGCTCCTCTCATCTCAGTGATCTTAAATTTATACACAGCCTTAGGCTTTACAGAACTTAGATGACAAATTCTATGCTCATGTATATAAGAATATATCTCATATGCTTTATTACTCAAAAAACATAGAGAAAGCATACAAAAAGTTGCTGATCTAAAACATGCTATGAGATATTATTTAAGCTTGGAACAGACAGGAATGAACCTATACTGTCAATGCACATTATGCTGTAAAGTCATCAAAGCTTAATCTTAGAAAAAACATTTGTAGAACACAAAATCCAACAGTTTGGCTTTGGGCAGGTACTTTCAATTCTACTTTATGTCTCTGAAAATTATTTAAAATTCTTGCTGGTTTTATAAATACTCTGACACTCTATCAAAATGATCTTGAAAGATTTTCACAGTCTGCATCATTCAAGGTCTGATACAACTGACAAGATAATGTCAGGGGCGATTTTAAGCTGTTAAAGACCTTGCTTTATTAGATCTGGGTCAGTGTTGACTGTAGCAGAAGTGGAGAAGAGTTGCTCATTATGCCAGGAAAAAATGTTAAAACAGAAAACATGATGCCAGTTTCTTAACCTCCACAAGTATAACCTTCTCTATAATGACAGAAAAATGTCAAATTATGAGAAGAAAAAAAGTAATCAAACTTAATATCAGTAGATCATAAACTAGAGAAGTAAAAGTAGAAATCTTGGTTCTCTGAAGAAACACTGAAAAATCATAAATGAGTTTGACATCTTTTCCCTTCTTCATCTTTTTCTATCAAGATTTCAAAAAACTGTTAATGAAAAAAACAACGGCAAAGATTAAGAATGCAGTAGCTTTTGCTTCACATATTAATTATTTTTATATTTCTGTAAATTGAAAAACAAAACATGAAATCAGGCATATGTAGTTACATATGTGTAACTTTGATCAGCACAATTTAAATGTAAAATGAAACTGTTAGAAAAGTAAAGGATGATTTGAAACAAGTTTTTATATAAAATAATCTAATTTAATAATTAGAAACTGTGCCTACATAAAATATTGGTAGTGTTGATTTTGCTTAAATCAACACCAGACATCCAGATCTTATTATTACTATTGAAAATTATATGCTGACTGAAAATCTTATGAAACTGGCTAAATGTAAATACCTTCAATTAGTTTAGCAGACATTCAATGACAATAAAAGCACCTTTATGACTCAGTAGGTATGATCCAGTAGTCACTGGCATTGACATACATCTCTTCATTGATTTAAGTAAGATTAGGAAAAGTTTATGTACCTAAGCCCAGTTTCCTAGCAAGTTTATTTCCCCCTGACTTGATTGAGCATGACACTACACACCAAAATGCTGTTAATCTATATGCACAAAGTACTCCACTCAGTGAAGTCTTGAGAGATGGTGTATTTTTGAAGCCTTTTGTATCTAGCTTTTTAGTAACTTTACAAAACACATCTTATTAGAAGTTTGGAATTATAAACATGAACTGAAGCAGTCTTAAGAAACAAACATTGATTTGAAAAATATTTGTTATCTTGTTTCCTACTTATGACATTTGCTAATGTCTAGTATTTAAATCAGTTTTATGCTATGATATAATGGAAAATACTTTTTAATGTATTATTTAAAATAAGTTCATGGAATTTTTCCAAATCTAATACCATTACACTTTCAAATCAATGTCTGGGATGTTTTCCTTCCAAAATAATCTCTCAGATACCATATGATACAAGAACATATACAGATTATTGTCCTTACTGGATATAGATTAAATCTTACAGAACATAGCTAAGGAAATGTGCCTGGTTATTTACCATTCCTGATATCTCACTCTCTCAAAAAATAAACGTTTTTAAATTGCTACAGCACTAAAATAATATATGACAGTGATCTATCCTAAAATTATCTTAATCTTAAAATAAATCAATAAATTTATATAAATAAATACATCCTTAAGCCTGATATCTGCCATATAAAAGGATATAATAGATGTTTTTAAAGCCCTGATTTTCATGCATATTATATTCTCCTTTGAAAATAACAAAAGTGGATGAAATGTATTTTACAGAGAGGTTTCTGAAGAGGTAGGCATACTAACCACTTATAGACATGGACACTTTTCAAATAGTTTAGAAGCTTTTAAATCCACTATAACAGAAAATAAAAAAATCCCTACATACTTCTACTGAAGCATTAAATAGGTTCTACTCCAAGTGTTAGTAGTGACAAATCTATACTTATACCTAAATTGATTTTGAGTAAATACTAATGTCAACCAAGATGTAATTAAAAAAATTATACATTTTAAACAGTATGTTGGGTTTTGGTTTTGAGTTTGAGTCAGAAAAATGAGCATACTTGTTATGAGGAAATAATAAACACATTCTGTACTTATGCTGTCTCATGCTCTTGGGGCAGATTTTTGCTGACAAAAAGAGTTCATTAGTATTAGGTTAAAAAAATTATGGGTGTAAATATAACATGCACTATTTTTATCTCTACTAAATAAAAATACAGCTGTTCAGAGGGAGTGTCACTGGCTCCATTAATCCTATCCCTTAGCTCTGCTTGAAGGAAGCTTTGTTGCCCAATTCATATTTTTAACAAGAATATCTGCACAAGGCTTTCTATCTTCTGTGAGAAAAATAATATGGTGAGGCTGAGTTACTTTTTCGTGATTATTTCATGCAAACTAAGGAAAACTGCTTAACAATGTTTTTCATAGAAAAGACAGTTTTCTTTTTACGTTTTCTTTTTACGTTTTTTTTAAAATTAGATTTTTCTGTGTTCTTCATCTAAAACAGTAATGCTGCATTATTACTATTTTTCCCCCAGCATGTCAAGCAATAAGATAATTCTCCCTATCTATCTTTTTAACTACTTCTGGATTAGAAATAAAGTACAAGTGCTTTTCTTTCATAACATATAACACAATTATAGCAGTTGACATTTTTATTCAGGAAAGACACAGCAGAACACAAATTCAGATCTTTATATTAGTCAAGAATTATAAAGAAAATCTTTTAATAAAGAGCAAACATATTGTATCTGACAGAGAAAAAATTCTATATGAGGATTTTCTATGACAATTCTAAGCAAACTTCTCCTTCTTACTTGGTTTTTTATGTCATTTCTATGGTCTGGTGATGAGCAGTTTATTTTTTTCCACACTTAGTCTTGAGATATCCTTGAGCTTTCTACATTTCCTAAACATATATGCAACCTCAAATATCAACATGAACACAAAATATCTTATAGTAGGTCCTGAAGTTAGGAGCCGTGGACAAAAGAGTTAAAGAAATATCTGCTTTCCAAGAAGTAATAAACTTATAAGATGCCTTAGGTTCAGAGCAGTCACATGTTTACTTCTTAGCTTTAAGTAATGCTTACTGTTGGAAACATCATCTAGTAACAGGGTTCTGCTGTAAGAACGGATGGTTGTTAGGCCAACAAGGAGAGATGGTGGAGTTGCTCTATATGTGAGGGAGCAACTGGAATGCATTGAACTTGGCCTGGGGGCAAATAGGAACAAGTTGAGAGCTTGTGGGTTAGAATTAAGGGACAGGCTCATAAGGGTGACATTATGGTGGGTGAGTACTACAGGCCACCTGACCAGGAAGAGGAAGTAGATGAGGCCTTCTACAGGCAGCTGCAAGCAGCCTCACAGTCACAGGCCCTGGTTCTCATGGGGGACTTCAACCACCCTGACATCAGCTGGGAAGACCATACAGCTAGG
>Ga0065711_1045957_pt1 | contig 13168 bp, 9 predicted proteins | sample Hoacrofraction12_FD_59098 | JGI IMG/M metagenome (GOLD analysis project Ga0065711, IMG submission 59098) | Hoatzin crop microbial communities from Cojedes, Venezuela - Epithelial fraction 12 v2 (version 2) | ecosystem: Host-associated > Birds > Digestive system > Esophagus > Crop | place... | reverse complement strand
TGGAGGAGATAAAGATTTTTTTTTTTTTTTTTTTTCTTTCTTTCTCTGTGGGTTTGAATTGCAAATACAATTCCCCACCCATTTTTTCTTCTTGTCTCCAGAAGTATGGACTTTGAAAGCTCAAGCCCTGAAAATGAGTCCATACTGCTGGAAGCAAGCAGAGGAGCTGTAGACCTGTTGTTACACACAAGCTTTTTCATCTCTTGTGCCAGCTCAGGAGATACAAAGTGAAAGCTAGATTTCTGTCCAGTTCAGCACAGAACAAGAGGAAAAACCACCAAAACCCAGCAGATCGTGTGAGAGAGAGAACTCTGCAAAAATCAGTTTTTCCTCAGCTGTGGGAAATGGGTGGCAGGATAACTACAGCCTGCGTGACAGGGGACGCCAGCCCGCGCGTGGCCTGCAGTCGGGTGGTAGTGAGAGAGAACAGAGCAGTGAACTGCGCTGGTGTGTGGCCATCCAGGTGAATCTGAAACGTCTGCTGGGGAAGAAAGGGCTTTCTGCTGCTCACTTAAACGTAGTCCTGTCGGAGGGAGAGAACTGGCAGGACACCTAGAATTAGGCTTTAACGAGCAGGGCTTAAATGTAACCGTGTGACTCATTCATTTTGCAGGCTATTATGTTGCTGATTCCAGCTTTCTTGTTAATTGGGTGGGCTGCAAATGTGACGGTGCTGAGTGCTGGACTGCTGCTGTACTCGTTTGGTGAGCCATTCAAAACGCACTGAAAGCTAAGCACAAATCACTTCTCTTCATATATTTATTCACCCCTGTTAAAAAAGATGCACTTCTAATTTCAAACTGTAAGTAGCAGAAAGATGGTTCTGTTTATAAAAGTGTGGAAGAAGTAGCGCCTGGGGCTTTTTTCTGATGCTGCTTGTATGGGAGGAAGTTGCCATGGTGATATTTGGACGCATCCCCAGTGCTCCTGTTGTCCTGTGTCACCGGGGAGCTCTCGAGGGTGGTTTTTTCCCCCCCTCTCCTCAGACCTAGAAACAAAATATTCGCTAAATAGTTCAGCTCAGGGAAAGAAGGGAGACAGCTTGTCTTTGTATTTCTGTGGTGGCTGCACTATTTCTCAGGCAACGGAGACCGGGGCACTCTGAGGCGGAAGGCGGGGGGTGCGTTCAGAGCGAGGGGAAACCGGCCTTGCCCTGAACGCTGCGGCGCGGGGCTGTGCTGGCTGGACGCCGCTCTGCTCTCGTGCGTTGCACGCTGTGAGCTCAGGGAGAGAGCAAAACTCCACCTGTTGCTTCTGATGAGTGCAGATGGTTTTCAAAGATGTTCAAGTCTTTACATAAATAATACTCTGCCAATTTAAGCTGTTATTCAGGGAAACAATTATGAGTGAAGTTGGATTAATCTGCTGAAGTGCCTGTCTGAAAAGAGATTTAAGGTATTCGCAGTGCTGCTAACTATTGTTAAGAAGCTTCAAATATGAGTAGTTACAAAAGTAAGAAGACTTCTCTTTTGCATGATACAGCTTAGAGTAACCTGTAAACCACAAAACACATCTGTTCAGTAACTTGCCTGTCCAGGGACAGCTGTGTGTTTGACAGGTTTCAAAATCTGCATCTTGCCTACAGATTAACTTGGTGTCAAAAGCCCGCTTGGTGAGGAGGGCTGCGAGGAGGTATTCGTTGTGTCTAACTGGGCTTCTAAGTTGGGAGCCTCGTCTTCCTGGGCTCCCTGCCTGGGCAGAAGACCCCATCTCTTCCCCAGTTAAGCCAGCTAGAAATGCCTCTGCAGGGGGCCTCTCTTCCTCCCGCTGTCCCCGGAGTTAGGGCGCGTGCAGTTAAGGCAAGGTGCCTGTCGTGCCGGCTTTCCAGTTGTCCTGTCCTTCCCAGAAAAGACTCTGCTTTGTATGCTTACAGCACTTCCTTCTTGGCAGACAAGGCCCCTGTTCCGGTAAGAGGGCAGTGATTGCCGAACAGCTCTTGGCTTTTGTGTCCACAAATTTTGTAACCTCTTCTTCTTGGACTTGACTGTCTTATTTCCCGAGACAGAACGTAGCTGCCTCTTTCACCCATGAGCAGGTAGAGCCGTATGCATGGGGACAGTGTGATTCTGTGCACAGCCCCCTCGTTGTCCATTTGAAATGTGGGCGATTCCCTTTCCCTGCTCCACCTGACCGGACCGCAGTGGTTTGGAAAACTACCAGTTAGCTCATCTGGCCTGCCCGCCCCTTTCCCGTGGGCTCACAGCAGGGGAGAGGCTAATGTGAAACAGCTGCTCGGAGCGCTCGTGGCTCTGGGCTCTTCGCGCAGGTCGCCTTTGAGGGGGTGTTTCGTTACTGAACTGGATTAAACCTGATGATGCATTGTTGGTGCAGTGCCCCGGAGCTCCGCATATTTCTCTGCAGCAGTAACGAGTTTAGGCCACATGTTTTTCACGATTGTTCCTGTAGCCGTTTTGAGCTCTCTGCTGTTCACTGACAGTTTCTTTTGTGGACTTTTCCAGCTGCAGCCATCGTTATCCCGTGTTTGTCAGCAGTGGTGTCAGGCTATGGTGAGTGTCTTTCCTGCTTTTTGAGCGGCAGCCCTTGGCCCCACAGCTGACCGTAGTACAGGCTCGGCTCGGATACGGAACTGACCTCAAGTTTAGTGATGCACCAACAGGAACGCTCGTGGCGCAGGCCTGCCTCGGATCCAAGTGTTGCACCGGTGGCTCGTGGCTTTATAAACGGCCTCTTTCCCCCCAAATGCACTGAGGAGGAAAGCAGAAATGCCAGGCGTTGCAGCGAACTGCTGCTCCGCGGCGTACGCGCGTCACCCCGAAGCGGTAACCACCCCTGCGGGAGTGAGGCGAAGGCCTGGCGCAGAGCCCTGCCTGGCTGCTTGCGTGCCCGCGATCCACGGCTGTGGCTGCCCGCAGCGGCGGGGAGGCGAGGAGGCGAGCCAGCGGGGTTGTGCTGGAGGTGCCACAGCCTCCAGCGCCTTTCATTCCGCGAGCGTCCTTTGGCAAAGGGAAGCCAAGGGGGACGGCTGGGGAGAGGAGGACAATCTCCTGCTCTGGGAAATGCAGAAACATCCCGAGAGGGAGCACAGGGAATCCCCAAATTGGCTTGTGCCGTTTCTGAAAACCGTCAGCACTCCGTAATGGATAATTTCAGAGCTAACAACCAGCACTGATCTGTTCAGAGTGAATGTCAGCGTCACGCTTTAATTTTGTACTGCGTAGTGCAGCTTGTTCCAATGCGATGGGGACGCTTGAAGCCACCTTGTTTCTGGTGATGAGGCAGAGTGGGCAAAGGATTAACGCTGTGGGCAAAGGCTACAAAGAGCACTGAGCAGGGAACAGCCTGGGGTCTCCGAAAGAGACAGCAGCCGTTGCTGCCAGCAGTGAGGTGGCTTCTGCCCGATTCCTTAGACAGGGCTTTCTGAGGAACCCTCTGAAACCTTGCAGGGCTGTGGCACTGGTTGCCACATAACCCTGCAGAGCAGACGTAGCTGTGTTGCCGTCTGTGGGTGACATGGTTCGTTCTTTAGCTTTGGGTCAGTTGGTTGGGTCAGTTGGTGGTCACCACATCAGCGCCTGCTGAGGCGAACAAGGAAGGCTTTGCTCATTAATGTCACTTTTACATTGCTCTTATTTAACTTGCATCCGTGCTTCTGTATTTATTGTACACCTGTGCCTCCCCAGCAAATCTGTTGTGCAATGTAAAAGGGTTTGTTGTTGTTTTTGTGCGAGGGCACTATGAGTTGTCCGTGGACAAGCACTCTTGACAAGCCCTGGTGTTTTTTTTTCAGTGATGCAGTCATGTTTATCCTGGGGGGGGTGAAACAACGTAAATGCAGCTTGGGGCAGTGACCATGAGATGAGAGGAGGGGTTGGTGCCTGTGGGAAATGCCCTGCCTTGCCCTGAGCAAAATCTCGCCGGCAAGTAGTAACGTCTCTCTGCTCACGCAGGCTCCGCCAGCCAGAAGGGACGCGTCATGGGGATCCTGCGCAGCCTGGGCGCCCTGGCCCGAGCCCTGGGACCGATCCTGTCGGCCACAGGTGAGCGTGGCCCCCCCCCCTTTGCCAACGTGGGGCTGAAGCCCAGTACACTTCAGAGCCATAAAGTTGTCTTTGCAGCAGTTGGTACCCGTGAGAGCTGCACCGGGGCAGGACACCAACTAATGCCTCAAGGAAGAGTTAAGCAGAGAGAAACCAGACAGAAGGTACTGCCTGGCTCCTTACGAACTCCCGCAGCCCCGTGTGTCGCTGTGCGGGCAGAACCACACCACCGAGGGCCTGGCCCCACCATGCAGAGGGGGCTGGAGGCTGGCCAGGAGCCGGGGCCTCTGCTGGGCTTGTTTTTAGCCACTTTGGCAAGTAACGCCGCCTGCCCTGGCACTTGGCAAGCAGGGTCGGTGACAGCAGCGTTTCCTGTGCTGTGGTAACTGGTTCCCCACATCCCCTGGAGCTGCATCCCCAGATGACACAAGTGAAGTCGGGACAGTCCATCGTGTGCAGCAAGGAGTGAAGGGCCCACCCCCACTGCTGGCCCCGAGCTGGGGGAGGGTGCCCTGCAGTGCCCAGCAGCCCTGGCTGAGCCAAGCCCAAGCCCGGGGTGTGTCTGCGGAGCACCAGTATCCCCTGTGCTGGTTCTGTCCCCCCAGGCCATCACAGCAGGAAGGGACAGAAGAGGGGGAGGGGGCAGCACCCAGGCAGCAAGTCAGAGCTCGAATGTGGACCTGATGTGAGGGCTGAGCAGAGCCAGAACCTGCCTGCTGGGCGTCGGATTCCAGAGTGTTCCACCTGAGCGGATAGCAGCAGCAGCACCAACCGCGCTGGGAGCAGCCGGGGAGGAGGTGCTGGGGCAAAGAGTTGCAGGGGTGCCTTGCAGCGACAGCTGACTGCGTGAATAGCAAGGCCCTTATTGCCACAGTGGCACGAATGAAAACACCTCATTTCAAATAACCACTTTTAATGTGCTGGTTCCTTGGAAGAGAACCGCTGCGAGCTGCCCCCTCCGTGTAACTGGCGTGCCAGCAAGGCTGTGCAGTGGCAGATGCCGATGCAGTCGCGCCGTGTTCTCCAGGTGCGGCAGCAGGTTGCCAAGCACAGCAGCGCTGAGGGCCAGTTTGCGTAGATGCAAGGACAAGCCCACTAACAAGCTCCATCTTGTCTCCTTCGCAGTTTACTGGCTGGCCGGGGCAGAGGTTTGCTTCACCATCTGCGGAGCTTTGTTCTTCCTCCCCCTCCTTTTACTTGGCTCTACAAAACAGCGGACAAAGGCAGAGTAGGAAGTAGCCACAGAACTAGCACTGGCTTCCCAGGACCTCTACAAGTGCTGACTGCTCATCACACAGAGGAGGGGTTCGATCTTCTGGCAGGGCCCATGCAATGACCCTTTGCAGCAGCAAACTGCCCTCGGGTTTCTCAGGGCCCTCCACAAACAGCCATGTTTCAGGCAGCCTCCCAGCCAGTTTTGCAAATAGAAAAAACCCCACAAAAGAGTTGAATAAAGCACTGAGCATCAGCGAAGCAGCAACCGGTGAGACGGCAACGCGGCGCAGTGCAGTCCCGCTTCACCACCCCGTGCTGTTGAACAGAGCGCTGCAGCGTACACGGTGCCTGTCCCTGCTCCGTCCCTGGTTCTGGCCAGCCTCGAACTGCTCCCTGCGGTAGCTCCATCCAATGCAGAGCTTCTACACACCTGTCACGAGACCTCCAGAGATGCTCAGCAGACCAACTGCCTTATAACACGATGACCAAAAGCAAGCAGCAGACTGCAGGCTTCCTGACTGATACTTCAGCACAGGCAGGCTGTTTTTAACATACAACTGAATTTTGAGAGATACTTTGTATTTCTAATACAGTGTGATGTTTTTTGATGACCAGGCACTGTTCTTTTTGCATTACAAATAAACTGTTCATTGTACACTCGTCTAGTCCGTTAATGAGAGCGAAGGTGGCTCCGCGGGCAGCCCGGACCCTGCAGCGTTCTGCCCAGGGCTCAGCGGGGACGCATGGGGAAGGACGCCCTGCAGCAGCCAGGGCGCAGCTTTTCTGAGAATAGATTCAAGCCATCGTCAGCCAACACAACCACTACAGAAAATGAAGCCAATCACATCCAACAGGTGACAGCTGCAGAATAAAACTGTACAAGTTTTGAAAGCAGAGCAAGAAGAGACTTTTTTTTTTTTTTAAAGAGTTTTATTTGTGAGTAGAACTTAATGATACAAGAAAGAAAAATACAGGACTTCATTCTGCCCCAAAGTGTGTAACCATACCATACATGACTACATTTCATATTGTAATACAAAGAATTAAAAGAACAAACTACAAAATTAGAAATTAAGAGTCATTGCATATGTGGTCAAGATAAATGGAGGGACTCCATTAAAGAACTGAAACATATAGCAATTAGTCATTTAATTACGACCCTGCAATAAAACACAGTTTAGCAAAATAAGTATCATATGCTTCCTAGAGTACAGAGGACATACAAGGGTAAGTACAAGCCGAAAGCCGTTCGTGCCATGCAGTCCTGACCCAGCCCTGCTGTCAGGGGGTCTCACCCAGCCCAGCGCTGCTGCTGCCGCCCCACTGCCCAGCCAGGGACCTTGCACTTCTCCCCCTAGTACCAGCCACCACTGCCACACCTCGCCCCTCCTTGGAGACTCCCGGCTCCCCTTCTCCTCCCAGCTGTCCCCCCTTCGCCGCCTTGGTCCTGCCTGGCTGCCCCCAGCCACCCAGCCCACCTCTGCCACGACACTGCCCACTGCAGAAGGGCAAGGCCGTGGTTTGCTGCTGCTTTACCCAGGGCAACCGTTAGCAGTGTCCTGGAAGGTGACATCCGCTCCCCGCAGGCCCTGTGCTCCCCGCTCCCACCCAGGGGCAGCGATGGTCTCTGCTGTTTGAACCAGGAATGCTGGCTCCAGAAACCGGAAGCGGTCACCAGCCTTCCCCACCGTTGGCTGGGGGAACAGCGCACAGTTTCTGGAGGATTCTTGCAAGCTTCACCTAGGTGATCTTAAACTACTTGTTACGATTAGTGATAGACAGAAGCATGGCAGTAACTAGAAAATAGTGACCTCAGTGGTGAGAGTGATGTTCTTTACCATGCTACGTATTAAACAAACATTTAGAGCAAACTGTGAAATACATTTTTAAGGTTACTTGGGATGTCTGTACTTTACTGCTGGCAACAGCAACAAAAAATATTAAAGAAATGCCAGTTTTCGTAAGTGAAAATAATTCATATAAAAAACGGTTAAACATTGAGTGTAATGCATTTACATTTTTATCACGGGAAGGAACAAGCGCAGAAGGCCGCCGGCAGGGTTCACATGCAGCAGGTTTGCGTGTGCACCCAAGGGACTTTTAAAGGGGTGAAAACACCCCCTGCTAAAGCTGCCCGTGCTTCACACCACCCACTGAAAAACTTCAGAATACTTCTAATACGGCTGCCTTTTAACCTTCTCTAACAGCCACATCACCACACGACTGATCCTCAGGGAGCCAAGACTGAACGACAGATTTCCCTTAAACTGTATCCACTAGAAAAAAAAAATGGGCTCTTTCAACGCAGGACATGAGCGGAACACACACGGTTATTTCAGTCCTAGACAGCAAAGATGATTTCAAGTGCCAGTTATAAAATAATCCAGAGTGAGAAACACCTTCATTTTGTTACAACAGTCAGAGGGGAGAAAGAGAGAGGAACGGACAGCCTTAAAGCTCGACTAACACGTGGTCAGTAATCACAAGCTTGCAGAAGTTTACACGTCAGTTCAAGCCTACGCCCCCCTGGAAACCACCACTGCGAAAGCGCCTGCTCTGAAGGTCAATACTGCAGCAGAAATTTACTCCTGACATGGGAAAGAGTCGGGGTAAGCGATGGGTGGTTTATTTTTAATTGTGATTTTTTTTTTTAATTATTCTTTTGTAAAGCAGTGCAGGCTTTAACTTCAAAATAGTGATTCAGTGCCTTCCACGTGGAAGTCATTTATATTTGATTACAAATCAGGGGGCAGCTCGGTGGCAGCTGCCAAGAACACCGGATTAGCACCTTTTTGGACATTAGTTTCTGGCTGTAACGTTAAACAATCGAGCCGTAACTGGAGGGGGTGGCTGGATTACTTGCTGCATTCATTTACGTAATAAGACAAAGCACTCGGTACGATCTGGTACATTCTAGTGATTAATGAACTTTAAAATGTGACAGTGTTTCTGCAGTGTGTCTGGCCTTTAGGAGTCACTCTTCTTTTTGCTCTTCTTCAGGAAGGAAGGAGTGCGAAACTTCTTTTTCTTTTTCGATGGGGACTTCCCTGGAGACTCATCACTACCTGCGTCAGCCGCCGTCCCCTCCTCGGCTGTCGGCGTTACTGGCTCCTCAGCGGGTTGGGGCTGGGGTTCCTTATTTTCCACTGCAGGTGATTCCGTTTGGCTTTTGGGCACATCCTCATCACATCTCCCCTCCTCCTTTCCCAAGGGAGGGAAGCCGAGTGCTTCTGAAGGCTCGTCAGGGGTGAGATCTGGGAGGGTTTGCTTGAAGGTTGCAGCGTCACTGTCATCTTTGTAAGTCTGGTCCTGCTGTGTCTCTGGTGGACGGACAGACAACGACAGAGTTAGTCTGCATAAGGGTCCCTAGGACAGGGGAAGCCAAGCGAGTTGATGGTGAGTGCACTCTATAAAAAAACTAATATATTTACTTTGCGTGAAAGCCTTTGTGATGGGTCTGTTCTCCTCTAGCACGGGGCACCCAGATAGAAACAAGATATTCCCAAGTTTTGTTCGTTTTTAAGCTTCTTCCCGCAGGACAGGTAAAGCTGAACTCCATCCCATGGGTATAACCAGAAAGAAAGTAACTGCTCGGACTTCTCTCATGTTTTACTTACAGCATTTGCAAGTGACATGAGGTTTTAGTATAGCAGGCAGGAATTAAACCTACAGTTTTCATTGGTGTCTTAAAATTCCATATCTTGATTCGTTTTTCTTTTGGTGGGATAAAACTAATTGCTGGTTTGCAGTGATCCCATACACGCAACTCCATTAATTTCTAAACTGCTGGCTTGCCAATTTTTAATCACAATGCTTGGATTTTCATACTACTCTTCCATGAGATGTAGCAGATGCTGCTTCAGAATAAGATTTCCTATCACAAAGGCTTCACTTATGCAAGATATGAGTATATATTATGGATTCCTATAAGTAAAATCCATGTAGTTCATCAAATTGAATGAGCTCAGCAGGTTATGCAATACAGCTTTTTTTTTTTTTAAATGCATCTGACATCTAAGAGCAAAACTCACCCCTGTATACAGGAACGCCAAAAATCTGGCGATAACTTCATGTCCACAGGTGAACTTTACCACTGCTCCTCAGCTGTACCACTTGCCTCAGTCACCACTACGCTTTGGAGGCGTTCTGTCTGAAGCTCCTCTCTGGGCATGTCTCTATCAGCGAGCACTGTTCCAAGTCCCTGCAACGCTCGTCACTGCGCTGACGCCGAGAAGTATCTCGTCAGCTGTCAGACACATCCCCGCTGATCTTACACCAGGGGGAATTTAGAACAACATCCAGGCCATGCTCATTGTAAGGCACAAAAGGAAGGCAACTCTTTTTTCCCCTTTTAAAATCTTGTTTCGTTTGAAAAGACTGAAGGCTCTCACAAGAATTTACAGAAAATACTTGACACTTTCCCACTTTTCCTATGGAAATGACGAGTGTTCTTTTTCTTTCTGCCAGATGGGATCACTGATCCTCTGATGCATTTCAGAGGGCTCTGTGCTGTGAATACCTGCTAGAAAACCAACATGGCTTGCCTAGAGCACCACGAGCTTCTGACAGGTTAAAGAAACAAAGCGCACTAGTATTCAAGTGCCAAACACTCGGAATGCACAAGTTAGCAGTTCAAAAGTTATAATGCAGGCAGGATTTAGAACAGTAGAAAAGAGAAAGCAATTATGTACGTTGCAGGCTGCCTCCTGAAGCTCTAGTTTAACCTGTGTATGTGTGGCACGCAGATCTGTAAGAAGCACCGCCGACAGTTCCTCACTGCCACCACGCTCCTCCCGCATTTCATTCTACTTTAAATTAACTGAAAGCTTTGCTGAGCTCTCCTCCCCGGGATCCAGCGACAGGACGCCCGGGAACGGCTCAGAGCTGCGCCGGGGACGTTCGGACTAGACACCAGGAAGCGTTTCTGTACCGAGAGGGGGTCAGACCCTGGGACAGAAGGGGTCGATGCCCCAGGCCTGTCGGTGTCCCAGAGGCATCTGGACAGTGCCCTCACCAACGTGCTGGAACTTCTGGTTAGCCCTGAAGTGCTCGGGTTGGTGGACCAGATGGTCGTTGTCAGTCCCTTCCAGCTGAAACAGCCTGTTCTATTCATTAGCTGTCTCAGTTTTTAGAAGACGCACCATATGAGGTTGTCCATCAGTTTTATTTTATCTTTTTAAAAGAAGTTAAATGAAAGTTTTAAAGTTTTAAACAAGGGATTAGAAATTCTTAAAATTAAAGAATAGGAAGCCACAGGCATTCAAACAGCATTTGCCAGCTGGCCTAAGCATTGGATAGATATGTTTTATAACTCGTCAATCCAGGACGGCCATCCTGCCCAGTCTGTCACATTACCATCACCTTTACTAAATGCATTAACGTTATGCTGGAATCCAACAAACGCCTGTTTATCTAGCTCGCTAAGTGCAATATTTTACCAGAATTGGGGAGATTTACAAATTCCACAAGCGATAAAGAAAGCATACAGTATGTAAACACCTTGCTATTCTACTTGATGGATTTCAGTAATGTAACAAGGAAGGTTTAAAAATATACCTTGCTGCAAAACCTATGTACAGTTTAAGAACTCAGCATTACCTCAACATTTTGTAAGTTTTTTAGAATAATGATGTCTACATCCATGCTCTCCCTTTATGTATACTGTGGCATAAGAGTTTGAAAAGTAACATTAATACTGGTGTGTGTTTACAATTCACATTATTTATGAAAATAAAAGTTTATGGGTTTTTTTTATCAACACAAACATGTGGACAAACATACAAACTAGGCTCTAACTGAGTTAACACAGAACACTTCTCTGACTTCAGTTACACTCAAATGGAAACAATATGAGGAAAAAGAGCCGAGAAGCGCCTGTATACAGAGAACACTGTCATTCAACAGAACTCCCAGTTACTCTCTAAAATAAGCTTTGTATGCTTGTCCTGGTAAACTTACACAGCTAGAAGAGTTTGTGGAACACAATTCTTAGTTTGAAAGAATTTTCAGGTGTTAGAACTTTACTGGTAACATCACAGGTATCTATGATGTGGTTTGACTTTCGTGTCTATGACAAACACACTGACTTTCGGATGTAACAGGACATACAAATGAGGGGGACAAACGCCCTTATTACTTTAAAGTATAATCTGACTTTGCCTTGCAGATCTAGCCGAAACGGCTGTAGAAGCTGCTGCCACCACGTACTTGCTGTTAGTCCTTGGCTGGAATCTGAGTGTCCCTACAGCTGACATACATAACATCGGAGTAGTTCCATATCCACCTCTGTGCAGAAGTCGGCTGGGTAAGTTTACATCAGTGACACTTCTGCGCCAGAATGGATGAGGAACTTTCTTCCCTTTCACTGCCAGGTCCAAGTTGTGCAGGCAGCAGCAGACTGCTGGGGCAGAAACTCCCAGCCCTGTTTCAGCTATATCTGAAAGACAGCTTCAGACTATTCCTTGTTAAACTGAGGGATCAGACACATAGACATGGAAACATGTGATGCCACTTCCACAGTCTCTTTGAAAAGGGGAGTGCGTTTTAACGTAAGATCTGTAACTACCTAGAATTTCATGACATCAAGCACTAAAGAAATCAGCATCTCAACTGAAAAAGCCTGCTTTTTTTTTTAAAAAAAAAAGCAAAACCAACAAAAACCCCTTAGTAAACAAAGATGCAAGAGTGAAGCAAAGCACATAAGCAGGTCAGAGTATGGAATGATACTTACTATGGTAACAGGTACTCTTTAGCATATCCATCTCCTGTGTGTAACGCAGCCACAAGAAGAAAAAAGCACAAGTAGAGAATCTATGCATTCATCACAGCCATCGTGTTAAGTTAGAAGAATGGTTGCAACCATTCTTATAGAAAACAGAATGGGATGACGTAGTGAATGGAAGACTAACAGACAGGTGATATCAATGTACAAGGTAAAGGAAACAAGACAAAAATTAGATTACACCTGTTCAAGATTGTTATTTTATCCTTTTTTTGAGGAAATTGTAGACTTTACCAGCCCTGCTCTCATTTTAGTTGAAACCACTACATAAGGTGAGCAAATAATGACATTTAGATTCAAATTGAGTTGGAAAACATATTTAGTGAGGTGTAATCCAAGTACAATAATGTTTAAGAAATGTGCAATCGGTGAAGGAGATTTACCAAAGCATCTAAATTTGTGTCTGGTTTGCCACCAGACACTCTCTCATTTCGTAACAGCAATTCTTTCTCGCAGAAAATGTACAAAAAGTTAACTCAGTTGAGAAATACCACGAGATGACAACGCAATTCTGAAGAGATGAAAATTTGTCTTTATGTTAATGCACACTTCTTTATTATTGTAAAGATAAGTCCTATTACACTTACACTTCAGTGTAGTATATTTTAGGTAGTAAAAAAATAAAATACAAGAAATATTTTACCTTCATTAGATACTAGTTCATATATTTTCATGCGTCAGCCACTAATGATGCAGTTACTGGTTTCCCCTGGCCCCCAAATCAGAAGAACGTACCTTCCTCTATTTTAATGGGCGTACTGGGAGGAGTGCGAGCTGAAGTGTGATCAGGGGGACTTCTCTCCTTCTGTTGCCTGCCATCGTCTGAAGGTTCTGCAGATGCAAAGAGAAGTTTAAAAAGGCAGACAAAACCTTTCAGCGTGTGAGAAAACAAAAGTGTCCTTTTGCTCTGTGCACACAAGATAAGAATACATTTTTCTGAATCAAAATTCTGTCAGGATATTAAATAATACCAAAACAAGCAAAAGACAATTATGTGCTAGCTTGATATTAACAAAATTGTTCAAGGCACAGCTGTGCTCTGCGGTGTTTTGGTTTGTTTTCATAAGAGGGCATGAATAATGTAATTGTTTATGAATTGGTTTATCATGCTGTTCTGAACAAAACTTGTGAGGAGGAGAAACACACAAGCAAGGCATAAACAAATGGGGGGGGG
>Ga0065711_1045956_pt1 | contig 13169 bp, 4 predicted proteins | sample Hoacrofraction12_FD_59098 | JGI IMG/M metagenome (GOLD analysis project Ga0065711, IMG submission 59098) | Hoatzin crop microbial communities from Cojedes, Venezuela - Epithelial fraction 12 v2 (version 2) | ecosystem: Host-associated > Birds > Digestive system > Esophagus > Crop | place... | reverse complement strand
GGGGGGTCAGGGTGGAGAGGGACCGAGGGACCCTCTGGGTTTTCAGACCTCTCCGTCTGTCAACGGGGAAGAATTTCCTTAAGGTTTGTTGTTGGGCTTGCACTGCTCTGTTATCTCAAACTACTGTCCTAGAGGCATTTAAAATATTTGAGACAATATTTGTGAATGAAGTAATGTCTCTTCGAGCGCTGGGGCTTTATTAAAAGGAAAATAAACTGTCCGCCCTGATTTTAAACAGGAACCTGCATATGAAGCTTACCCTTAAAAATACATTTTTTTACCAAAAGAAAACAGCGCAGGGTTATTTTCTGCATCATTAGGCATGCAAATGGGTGTAGTGAGAATGTGCAGTTCAAACAGATCGTTGCAGCAGTAAATCAGCTCTAGAAGCACGGTTTTACTGGGTTGCTTATCATTTGGTTTCACTTGATGCACTTTGTTCCTGGTGATTTCTCCCCTTAGTTGAGAGAGAATGAACTCGGCACCTTTGATGTGCCCAGGGGAAACCTGCATCTTTCCGAAGAGCAAACACAGAGAAAAATGAATGAGTTCTTGCTTGCGTTGGTACTGGGCCATCTCCCTTTAAACCATATGCTGTGTATTTTTATGAAGTCTGTGCCAGGTTCAATCACCTTCATTCTGTGTTGCAGGATCCTTCTAGAGCTTAACTCACTGCTTTTTGTATAGAGGAAATACATTCGTATTTCACAGGCATAGCTTTCAATTTTCGTGTGGTGAGGGAGCAAACAGTTTCCCATTACACTGAAAATGGGAGTATTTCTCTCTTGCACAACCCTTTACCATAGAGGTGAATTACTAATTACCAAATTTGATGGCATTGGTTTAATATTTTTGGAGAGCAGTGCTTCATCATCATCATTGTTTATCATTGCCACGAAAGAAGCTTTCACAACAGGGAAGGGCTATGCAATACACATTTCCCCACTGAAGACTGTTTTGGACCAGACAAAGTGCACTACTGCTAAAATCTTTTTCCCGGTGAACTCCGTGGAAGGCTTGGTGGCGGTTGCAGAGGGGCTGGATCTGGGCGCTAGCATTTTGAAATGTTGCATGCTGCCTCTGCATTTGAGTCGGTGCTCTGTAGCTACCAGAACACATTGTTTTTTTTAAATACCCCAGTGTAACCAGCACATGCTTCATTTTTAACTACCACTTACGAGGAAAGCGAAAGTTCACATGGCTCCATTGCAAGAGAATCAAGCAGACAAGTGGAGCAATGGCGGGAGCTGAGCAAATTAGTAGATGTAGCAGAGGGGAGAAATTTATTTCAGAAAACAATAATTTAACTCATGGCAAATATTAGCCAGAGGAGGCATAACCAAAAATTGAAGAGGTCAGTCACAAGTTTACCGTTTCATTTTGCTGTTCTCGTGCAATTTGTCAGTTGAGAAAACCATTAGAGAAACAGGACACGTAAATATTTTACTATTTCAAGATGAAGCAGTGATGCCTTGAGACATAAACAACATTAAAAAATAAAAACAAAATATTCAGCCTTTCACCCTGTTCTTGCTTGTGTGCTCCTTGTCTGAGCTACACAGGCAGGATTGGATCGTCACAGAGAGCAGCCGGTCTTTACTACCAGCATTTACGTTTTCCGGGCACAGTCCTGCAGTCTTGGCTGTCATGAGTAATTCATATTAAGGGTTTATCAGAGTTACTAATCGAACATTGAAACTACCATGTTTTCTTCAGTAAACAGGATCGGGCCTGTTTACTATATTTAGTATTAGCTTGGATTAGCAAATCAAATGTTTTCTGGTTGTCACTGGTAAGATGATATTTCTGAAATGTGTTTCCTTAGGGCTGTAACTGCATTTAGGGAAGGGCTAGTTCAGTGAGGGCTTGTGCAGGAGATACGTTTCTGTTTTATAGCATATACTGGTTTAAACTGAGGCTCAGAATAAAAACACTCCAGTGATTATTTTCTCCCTCGTTTTAGTGCATGGCATTGCCAGTCCTTCTGCGTGTGAGTAGCCCTGTTTAAACCCAGTGGGTGGACTCGAGAATTACAGATGATCATGTAGGGGAAGAGTTTGCAGGATCAGGCATGCATGCGGAAAATGTCTGATATTCCTGAGTAACAAGGCAGAATCTGTGGAAAATGAAGGAGGAACAGTAATTTTCTCTCCTGCAATGCAAAGCATATATTTTTAATTGGAAAAGTAAGTTTTGTAAGTCAGAGTGGGCAGGTTTTTCTTCTATTCTGACAGATTTGGTCTCTATATTGTAGCGCAGAGATGACTGATAACCCCCTTCATAAAATTAGAAACCACACCCCCAGACCATCTGGCATATTACTTAAAGAAAAACACTACTCAACATGTATCATTGTATTCAAAAAAGAAAACCCAGGCCAGTTTGTCAGAGCCCAGTGCCGCATGTCCGATTCAAAGAGAAATCCCTGTAAAGGCAACATGAAAATTCTCCATTTCCATCAGAAAACAGGGTCTTGATGTTAATTTGCTGCGATAGGGATCCACAGTCAGCGACGGAGTTTCGCTGGTGCGACAGAGAGCAGAGTCTGACCCTGTTTAAAACAGAAAGCACGCGTGATCCCAGGAAGTAGGCAGCTGTAGCGTGCAGAGTACAGTTTTACTACTAACAGACTAAATCACCGAAACGGGGGCATTTCCCATGTTCCGCCTGTGAAGTTGGCTTTGGCTTAGCAGCGTGGTTTTTCTCCTCGCGCTTCACCTCTCCCGGCTGTCTTGTGGGAGGTAGAGTTCATTTCATCACCTATTATGTTTGCCTCCCGCTGGGAACAGATTTCCCCCCAGTCATCTCCCTGCGTTGGGAAACGCCAGGCTGAGCGTGCTTCTTTGCATGGTTTAAGGGCATCAACCACAGGGTCGCCTTAGGCCATGTGAATTTAACGGCCTGTGATTAAGAACCAGCAGTGCAGCTTTTGTGAAGTGGGGAAACGTTCTAAATTAACAGTATACTTCCATGGAAAAGCGTTTAAGATTGCTGCAGAGCTCAGGCTATCGGAAAATCCTCTGTTGACTTTGTGGCTTTTGGTGTGGCCCTCAAATTAAGGATGTTATGATGTGATGTGTTAGCTTTCCTTGCACCCCTTAAATGTTACCAGAGGTGGGCATCTGCCACGTGTGTCCTGTGTTTTCCTTGAGACAGACACAGGGAATACTCCACCTTTACAGTTGGTTGATCACATCTAGGTAAAGGGAAAAAAACCTAAACAAAACAGGATTCTGCAGGCTGATACTTCTATTTCCTTTAATAGATCAAAGTTGAAAAATTAATGACATCTATCTCTGCATTGGATGTCAGAAGGCCATATTTTGCATCAGTCAGAAAGAAGATCAAACAAAGAGATTGACGTTGCCTTGGGCTTTCTGGCTTTAGGACCGATTTGTAAGACAGACCATTTCAGTTTATTGTACCTTACATTGAATTCCTGGAAAAAAGAGATAATGAGAAGTTCCTAAGCTGCTGCTCATGGTAGGAGAAGTCTTGGACCCATACTTTTTGGATGCATCTAGAAGGGTTTGTGTTAAGACTGCGTATATTGGGGATTGCAGAAATATAAATTGATAAATATGAAGTAGCAGTAGTCTTAGGATGCTTTCCACATGCTTATGTAGGGAGAAAAGTAATCACGTATTGGCAGAATGTCACAGGAACTCTGTGATTTATGCTCCATGACCCCGTGGAAAAATGCCAATCTGACAAAAAAGAACAATTTCAGCTACACTAATGGATTGACCAAGGCTAATTGCAAGAGTTTTTCTACTCATCATTGATACGTTGTCAGTACATGAAAGATTACAGAGAAATCTCTTGATCGGCTGCCATAAAAACATTTTTTTGTTATTAAAATGTTAACAGAGAGCTGCATTAATCTGGCTCCATGCAGCATCCTCCATCTTTGCTTAGTGACAAGCAGCATTCAATTTCTAAACTAAGAACCACCCGTTTCTAAGCTTTCTGCTCTAAGCCTCATTTTGTGAGGCGCTAAGCACCCGTAAACTCCCGTTTCCTTTGCTAAGAGCTGGAAGGCCTTATCCAGCAACTGCATGCTCTGAAGTCAGTACACTGGGGGGAAAAACGGGTGCAAATTAGATACCAGGCTTCTTTAAAGTCCAACTAGAGAGTACTATTTGTAATTACCGTAGCATTGTTGTTTTAATGAAATGAAAGAAAGTCTTCTGTCCACACATCCAGAGTCAAGTGTGGGTTTCAAAGCTGACTTTCTGATTTTTCAGTCCTGCTCTGGCAAGACTCCTGTTGACTTAAAGATTGCCTGCAGTGCAGTGGTTTTTCCATTGACCTCACAGGGAAGCAGAATTCCTTCCAAGTGCCTGTGGGGATCAGGGGGACACCAAGTGCCTTTAGCATTAGTGTCTTCTGGCACCAGCCATGTGCTCCATAATTCTGTTTATAAAAAAAAATACTGATGCTGTTTCGATAGAAGTAATACAATTTGTGTTGCATAATGCATTGAGGTTTGACTAGAACTTGTTTTGCAGTCTGCTGTGCTAGCTGTGCAGATCTCTTTTTTTAACCCCCACAACGAGACATGAACTTATGAAATGATATACATGCCTAAGATATGTAGCGAGACAGTGAGATACAGTATGAGCCAGAGGCCTTCTTCACCTTAGAAATCATCTCATAAGCAACACATGCTCCTCGACATGTCATTTTGCTTTATAAACATGATGATAGAATATGGCTAATTGCAGCTGAGTTGAGCAGTTATATATAAGCACATGGCTTAACATATTGGTTAGTTGATCATACTATTCCTTTAGTCTTACCAGTTTCTTTAAACAAGACAGCAAGAAATCAGTCATGTTAGAAGGGAGCTATGCCAGTGTGTTGAATGTGGGATTAGGACCCGTGGCTCAGGCCTGCCGTACAGCTGGCATCACCGACCGTTTCTCTTTTCAGCAAGTTGTCTGTGCCCACCGAGCACTTCGGATTAGAGGCATTAGTTTCGTGTTTAATCTTTTCTTTAAACACTGTTTGCGTGCGGGCGGAGATGCTTCTTGCTCTGAGCCTAGCATGGATCTTATGCTGAGCAAAGTTCACGCTGCTTTCTTTCAAGTATGACTTCATTGCCTCAAATTGGGAGGGAGGTTGTGACAACTGGAAGCTGCCAAGAAGGAGGTCGGTTGTTAAGGTGTTGGGTGGCTGAGCGATAGGAAGCGGAAGAGGGCCAGAGGAGCGTCAGAACGGATCCTCATTTTGCATAACACCATTTGAGGTCAGGTGGATGGCCTGGTGCCGTGGAGCGGGATGCGGGAGACCTGGCTCTGCTCCCCAGCTCAGGCGCAGACTTCCTGTGAGGTCTCCGGCAAGCCGTTTCATTTACCCCACTGATGAGTTTTCTGCAGTATGGGGTACAATAAAAGCGGAAATAAAATCTATTAGTCATTGCTGTGTTACATTACAGGACTGGGACTACAAATAAGGCCCACCGTCAGCTAATCAGGTTCCAGAATTTCCCAGCAAAATCAATGGGAAACAAGCACTCTGCATAGGAAGTAGGAGCCAACTTATTTGGGTAAAGTGAGAGTATGGACTTCACACTGATGTACGTCAGACAGGGATCTGTTCAGCTGATTAGGAAAATAGACAGGACCAGTGGGTGACCCTGGCACTATCTCTTGGACCTCCTGTTTCATCTTCTCTTAGCTACCTACAACAGTATTTTCCAAGGAGTGAAGTTAGACCTTGAGGCACAGAGCTCTTTCTAAGGTGCTGAAGATACTCCTGTCTTCATGTCTGACCAGGCTCTGCAGGCGATTTCATCATCTGCGTGCTCTTTAGGGCAGGATTTCTTGGACAGAGGAGAACAAGAGTTAAGTTGTTTGTAGAGCAGACCCTTATGCTGTGTGTTACTAATAAAGCTGAGAATAAAACAAGTTCTAGAGTCACAGTCAACTGTGGATGTAAAATGAACTGGAAGCAAGGAGGGTGGCAGTGCAGAAGATAGAGGAGTGTGGGATGGTGGTGGCTTGTAGAGAGGGCAGTTGAGCACTGTGTAATAGCCATTTACGTTTCTTAGTGCACATCACAGTTTTCTTTGGAGCCAGCAGTGAAACCTTGAAATGCTCCAGTGACGTTACAGAGGGCACTCCAAGCAGCAGAGTGCTAAAAATCGTAGTTTGGGTGTGCTGGAATCTGTATGCAGTTCTCAGTTTGCTTACATCTTCCTGATCGCCTGCTTGCAGATTGCGCTTGTCGTTTTCAGATCCCCGCTGCATGGGACACGACCTGAACTGCTTCACTTAACAAAATCAAATAGCTGGAGCAGTTATTTTGTTGTTTTTTTATGATAAATGAAATGCCAAGTTTTCCATCTTTGCTTTTTCTCATGGCCCTTTAACCCATGTGGTAGGCTTATTTAGGGAACAAGACAAGCCTGGATGCGGTCCCAGAGTTTGCAGTAGCTTCAGATGCCCCTCCAAAGGTTAGGATACTTCACAGGGGATTTGTTCTGCAACAGACAGGCTAAAAGGAAACTCATGCTAGTTACTTCTTGTTTTTGATTCTGTCCTAGCAGTGCCCCGAAAACCAAGCAAGAGAAAATTTACAGAGGCAGCATTGTTGCTGTTGGGTGTGTAATACCATATTTTCTACTATAGCCTCATGCCAGAACTTCAAAAAACTTCTTGTAAGGAACATTTCACATGAAATACTGTTGTTGTTATTTCTACACCTTTCCAATAAGCAAAGTTTTATTATGCCTTTCACATAAAAATGCAATTGTTTTACTTTAGATAAGGTTTTGTGTCACAGAGTGTGCACTGTTTCTGGGGTCTTCCGGTAAAATGGATATTAGAATTAAATTGTGCATGCTTATACATGACATCTAATGTTTATGTCTTCCCTGCCTTATGCCTTTGCAATTGCATTGACAATTAGACTAACTGCAGCAGGATTTGGTCTTGTGCATATGAACAGCACAGATTTAGATGTATGGAACAGCACTGCAATGACATTCATGTGAATAACATAGCTGAGGTTTAATATTTTGTTTCCTGTTCTAGGATATGATGATGTTTCAGAAACAAACTTGAGATCTTACAATGTTCATTCTGCTAAACATGTGCAAGAGAATCGCCCTGTGCCCATTCGCAGAAAAAGAAGCATTGGTAAGAAACAAGCTATTTGTACTTAGGGAGTAAAAACAGAGGGGGTGCTTTTGGTCAGCCAGGCAGGACATTTCACTGGAAAAATGTGACACAGACAAAGGAAAAAGGCCATTTCTAGTTTCTGCCTTTCTCTTTGCACAAAACGAGCCGTCGCCCAAGAAGCTGTCTTCTGGAGGATGTCCATAGGAGACAGACAAGCACAAATTCTTTACATTCACTTTCTTGTTGCGGCATGTTAGAAAGCTAGACCTTGGTTAGAAAATGCTGTGATATCCAATGTATAATTCATAGTGTGGGGAACAACTACAGCAGTGTGCTTTAAAAAACATCAACAGTTGGTAGAGTTTTCAGTACAGAAGCTCCACAAAAGGAAACAGCTTGACTTTTTATTCAAAAGAAAAAAACAGTTTATCCAAAAAATTAAAAGCCATTGACTGAAATGTCGGGGCATTGATTTCCATCATTGTGTAGGGCACCAGGAATGTTTACAGGGGATTTTTTTCTTACTAAACAATAATGATGGTGCTCCAACAAAGCCCAAATATAAATTTAAAGAGATGTTAATGAATTTTAGAACAGAATTTGTATGCAATGCTTGTTCATCTGATTAGATCTGAGTGTTTTACCACTCCATTTGACTGCAGAAAAGGTCCGTGATCTTATCTATTATAGGTGATTCAGAGTCAATATATTTGTACTTCAAGCTGCGGTGGTACGCAGTAGATAGCACAGCATACTGTCAGCGTGGATTTGCAGTGTGAATTGGCAAGTGTGCTCGTCACATTGAATGCCTCTAGAGAACAGCGGTTCTGAAACAGTCTGCTACACTTGGCACCTTACTCTGCAAGGTGTTGAATGCCTCCCCGTAAAAGTCAGTGGGAACTGGATATGCTCAATAACTTGTAGGAGTTGCCAGCTATCTTGCAGTATTGGATCCGTTAATTTTCTTGAGTTTGTGGCATTGAGGACTGAGAAGAAGAATTTTCACTCCATTTAGCCAACTAAAATGCATCTCTTTAAAAACCAAGCCTGGATTTTCATGTTACGGGCAGAGGCCGGGCCTGAACTTCTTGTAATTCAGAAGTAACTGAAGAAGCACAGGCAGTATTCCGGTTCCCTGACACATCTAACCCAAAGATATCACTGCTTCCACTGTAAGGCAAAAAAATCCCAAGCTGCCTTCGGAGAACTTATCATCTGACAAGCTGTCCCTGCAATGGCTATTATTTTCTGGACCATTTTGAATTATCATCTAGACTTCTTAGGCAGTCCATAGGTTGAGAACGATACGTGGTTTAGATTTTTCATGGCAGCATCATGCAGCAGTACAGAGTTACTCTTTATGATCCTCGTGTGGCTGAAACTGTTGTCTACAAGCTCACCCTACGTGAGCCCAGCAGGATATTGGCTTAGCTGCAGGTTTTTCTGTCATGCTACTCTTGTGGTTTTGCCTCATCGAAGAAATAATGAATTAACTAAAACCCACCATGTTCAAAGCTTTGAGAACTTTGTGAAAGAAGTCATGAATGGACCAGACTCCTTGATGTGGGGATGTTAAGGTTTTGGAAGTGGAAACCCAAGACTCGGAAGTTTCAAGCTGGCACGGGTTGCTTCCCTGCTCAGCCAAGTTGGATGTGATATAAATATCCTCAATGCAACTGTGTGGTGGTATTTGCCAGGTATTGCATGTTTGTGTGATAATATGTGTGTGCAGTGGTGACCCCAGTATTGTAAAATAACAGCTGCTGTTACACAGTTGCTATGAGGCTGTATTAGAGGATCATCTAATCTGGAGAAGCCCCTGGCTTGCTGTCACTTCTAAAGAGCCAGGATTGTCTTATCTAATGGTATGTGCTCCGAGGTATGCTGGGAGCCAGGCCATCGTAAACCCTCATTTTAGGACTCAGCTTCTGGGAGTGAGTCAAGCTTCTCTCTAGGGTAGCACACACAGTGTGGTGGTAGGCAAAGAGTACTCAGCACCGACTTGTCAGTAAGCGATGGGAACTGAGAACATCGTCTCAACCTGCCAGCTAAGGGTGCCACTCATAAATTGTCATTGTGAAGTATCTGGGTGCTCTGAGGTGAGAGCAGCTGCTCACCTGAAAGTATGAATTTCTTGTGTTCGCAGAGGAAGCTATCCCGGCTGTCTGCAAAACACGGACGGTTATATACGAGATACCTCGGAGTCAGATTGATCCCACCTCTGCCAACTTCCTGATATGGCCACCCTGCGTGGAGGTGAAACGTTGCACTGGCTGTTGCAACACCAGCAGCGTGAAGTGCCAGCCATCGCGGATACATCACAGAATCGTCAAGGTGAGCAAATCGTGGCTGCAGAGCCCTGAGAGGGTCCTCTCAAGTCTAAAAACTCCAGGCATTCTTCTGGCTGTTCTGTGTGACCTGGATTTTTATCATCCATCCTCGTAGCCGGACGATCAGATACAATGCTGCTCTCCGTTTTTGAGGGAGCAGATGGCCTTTTCAAGTTACATGTTCACTGGAAAATCTTGGGCTTGGATGTGATTTTCACAGGATTCCCTTTAGGTTTTTCTTCTTTTGTAAGGAAAATAAAGTTGATGGTGTCTTTCCCATGATCTCTCACAGTACAAATCTTAATGTTAAGAAGATAAAATGACTCAAGGGGCATTGGACTTAAAAAAATAAATAAATCACAGTATGGAATGCTGTTTTCTTAATTAAATATTATGCAGCCTAAATTGGGCTTTTATATTTGACAACATAACACTTTTGATCTGAAAAAATGTGTTTCAAATTATCATACCCCAGGGACAGAAGAATCAATGGCTTCATGCTGTATTTACTCATTAGACAAATCCCTGCTGCAATTTTCCTGTAAATAGTATGTGAAATATTTCTTATGTTCATTTGGCTTCACTGTGTTCTAATTTTTATCAGTATTTAAACAAGTAATGTTGATTTACATCTGCATGTAAGAGATTAGACCTACACTTAGCATTTACATTGTTAAGACTCTGAGTTCTTGTTGCCCTGAGTACTTTAAGAGCAGAATTTAAAAAAAACCCGACACATTCTTGAACATAAAATTGCCCAGCACAACATACTGATCTCTGTACTTGCAGTGGATTTCTTATTGAGAACGGTACTGTCAACCCACGTAGCGCTGTGCGTCCTAAACACAAAGTATGGCATCTAAGCCAGTTCGTTGTTTTTCGTATGCACAGGCACGCATCTGAGCAGGAGTTCTTTTCCTTTTCTGAACATCTGAAAAATGTTTTCACACCCAAATAAGATGGAGAAACATCTGAACAGATTTCCTCAGTCTTTCAAAAAATAATTATACTTTACACTTGCTTGCTGCCCTTCCTTTGTGGGATACGTTTTGCAGAAGCAATTAAAAACGAGGAAAAAATCGGGACCAATAATTATTTGAGGGCTGGGAACAAACTGGGGAAGTTGAAGTGCTACAATGCCAAGCCATGCAGAGTAGGAGCTAAACAGCAAAGTGCCTCAGGGTTATAATATCTAGTGCTGTTGCCTTTGGGCGTGATGCAGCTTCCAGTGATTTTTGTGTAGCAACTAATACGTACCAAGGAGCTGGAGACGCCCAGCAAAGAGTTGAGCCATGTATTGTGCACTTGCTGTTGGTACTTGTGTGTAATATTGCAACCCTGTGCTTGTTTCCTACCACTGCAGTGATGGGGAAGATTATAGGCAGAGGGAGAGAGGTTTGGCTGTCAAAAGTCCCCTGCTGCTGGGGACACCGAGGGTTCCCACAACTGGCAGTAGCTTTGCAGGATGTCATTGCTGGGGCTGCTTCCCCAGCGCACCACCAGGTTAAAGAAACCTTAGTTTCTCATACAGTCCGCTGACAGGGTTTTAGTGCTCTTAGATTTGCATTCATTTTAGCAGGGCACAAGCTAAAAGTAGGCTCAGCTGAGCAGCTGCTTTTCGTGGCTGTGTAAATATATTGCCACCGGCAGTATCAATATACGTCAGCCAGCTTTGGAGGACTTTTTTTTTTTTCCAAGCTCCAAGACTGCTCCAAACAGTCATTATGTAAAAGGGAAAGAAAAGGACAAGAGGTCAAGCAGGAACAGGATGTTCATTGTAAAGGTTGTAGGCTGACCCCACTGTCACACCAGAAGCCTCTGAACAGAATCCATATTTATGCCTTCCAGAGTCAGATCCTCTTGTAGCTTTGAGGTAATTGATGGTTTTATGAGCCTGTTGCCAATCCTGCGTTGAGAGCTGAGTGTCTGCTCATGACATTAAGTAGCTGGCCCGGAGTGAGGGTCGCTGGAAAGGTAGGGGGAGCAGTTTTTGGAGAGCCTTCTCAGCTGTTGCTGCAGCGCGGTTGGAAAACTGTCTTGTGTTTTCCCCTGATGTCAGACTGCATAAAAGCCCTCTTTTGATTAAAATTGAAAAGGCTTTCCCCACTTCCTCTTCATTGACAAGGTAGTGAGATCATAGCTGGCCCATTCACACTAGAAAAATGTTCACCCAGAAAGGTCAGCAAGTGGGTTTGCATCATCCAACAGGCGAGAGCGAAGGGTGTTTTCTTTGTCTCACTGAGGGCCACTGTAGTCAAGGTTAAGAGATGGCCGTGGCAGTGGGGGAGGAGCGGCGGAGGTGCTTGTATTGGGAACATGATTCAACAGCTGTAGGGTTAGGGGATGTCCTTACCTCGCCTTCACTGAGCTTTGGTCAGTGGAGCACCATTAATGGGCTTGTGGAATTGGAGCTGCAGGGAGACTCCAAGCCAGGAGTGTGGTGGAACAGCTTCCCTGAAACGGGTCCTCTAAGGTTTCCCCTTCATGGGGTAGATTAATAAAAGATGGGTTTCCCCTGCACCGTAGCAGAGTGAGCCCATGAGAGCACAGCCTCCTGGTCCTAAAGACATCTCCATTCAGCAGGCTGTACCTCTACAGCACTGCAAAAATCCGACTGACATGAAGCGACTGGTTGGAAACTGCTCTTTGATAGGAAAGAGAGGATTGCATTTCTCTCCTGATAGAGTAATGGTGACAAGGAGTGGTGAGGTAGGGGTGTTGGTGTCTGTTACAGATATGTTTCCTTCCCTGTCTGCAAAAGCATTTCGATAACATCTGCAGATTCTGTTGCTTCTGCATAGCGAAATCAAGTATTTGCCAAGTGCCAGACCGTAATTTATTTGGGGCGTTTTCTGAACGGTGTCTTCCCAAGAGGTTTCTCATAATGTTGAGCGTGATGTTCTTTGTGTATTTGGTCACGGCAGCAAAAGCCAGTTAATGTTATAGAGCAAATCCTGCCTCTACTGCTAATTTTGAATAGCCAAGCTGAGTATGATGGTTGTTTGCAGCAATGCTTATTTCCAAACTGAGAAAGAAGAGCTAAATCACCCCATCTCCCCCAGCTTTGCTTTCTGCGTGGCCTTGAGCTGTAGCCATGCCAGCTTTAGCCAGTTCTGAGTATTCAACGCTGAGCTGATTTGGAGAAATTTAACCAGATATATTGTTACAGTAAATTGGTATGAGGGAAAGACGCAGAGAAAAGGAGCTGGCAAGGAAGGAACGCCGGAGCAGCTCCTCAGCTGCCTATGGGAGCTGTTCAGAGAGGTTTCAAAGAGCAGTGGAAAGAAATGCGGGAATTCAGAACGAGTTGTTCAGCAGAGCTACCCAGCCTTGGAAGAGGTTAAAAACAAATTGCGTGTGTAGGTAAAGTGGGTGTATGTAATGTTTGCAGGTTTAAGGACGTTTTTCTCCAGCGACGGCTTCTATCATTAGGATAAAGAGCACTGTGATTTTAGCTGTGGCTTAACTGGAGATTACTGCCAGCGCTCGGTGGGACCTGCAGGCAGGACCAGCTGGCAGGTATCAAAGGTCACTTTAAGAAAGGGAGAAAGAAGGGAAACCCCGATACAGGTAAAGACAAGATGGGAAACCAGAGAGAAGTGTCTTCAGAGCATGAGAGGAACCCTGCCATCGCAAGTTGCCTGACCGAGGTCAAGGCTTGGCTGCTCCCGCTTGCAGAGAGAGGACACAGAGACCGCCCCCCCCCCCCCCC